>Ga0304729_1000627_pt1 | contig 25553 bp, 20 predicted proteins | sample C_131016_MF_Meta_FD_190475 | JGI IMG/M metagenome (GOLD analysis project Ga0304729, IMG submission 190475) | Freshwater microbial communities from Lake Croche, Canada to study carbon cycling - C_131016_MF_MetaG (v2) (version 2) | ecosystem: Environmental > Aquatic > Freshwater > Lake | place... | reverse complement strand
GACTTTAGAGATAAGGACAACCAGTAATGTGGATTTTCACTGATACCGGTTTTATCTCCGTCGTGCGTAAGGAAGAGCACCCAGGTGTTCTGACTGTTCGAGCCAGAGACCGTCAGTCTCTTGAGCTACTAGCTGCCAAGGCGAACGTGGAAGTTAAGCGTTCGCCTGAAGGCGACTACCCATATCGTGTCTTCGTTGGCGATGGACCATTCATTGAATGGTTCCTGGATCGCGGGGGAGACATCCAATACGACAACTTCAAATCAAGAGTTTATGAAACTCGTGGTTCGAAGTTCGTCAGAGCTCTAAATGATGTTTGGGCAGCCATGCATCAGGTTGAAGATGATGAGGCTCGTTCCCCTTTGCTGGATGCTAATGGGAATAAGCTTCGTCACTCAGATGCCAATGAGCTAACCGAGGAGCAGCAGATTGCTATTGCTGAGCAGTTTGCTCTTGCCGCTCAAGAGCGAGTGCTTCGATCAGAAGCCACGGAACCAGTGTGGTCTGACGATGAGGAAGTCAGCTAATGAGTGAGCAAGGTGATGAGCCTCAGGCGGAAGCATTCATTACTCGTGTCCCAAAGATTTCGGACATGAGTCGCGAAGAACTTCTAGCCTGGGCTCAGAAGCTTCAACAATCATTCGCTGCAAAAGTTGCAGTGAACGAAGCAGAAATAAAGAAAGAAACAAATGAGTAAAGAAAAACTAACAGTTGTCTATCATGACGACTATCTAAATTGGTTGTTGGGTCCAGGTGATGGATCTCACCCAACCAATCCAGTCAGAGCAAAGCTAGCAACCGAGTTGCTGGTTGAGCAGCTAGGTGATGATGTTGAAGTTATTGCACCTTTCGGTGATTCAACCGAAGAAGCTGATCTAGCAATTCTGAAGGCGACACATTCCGAAGACTATGTTGTTGAAGTTCTTAAAGGTATTTCAAGTCAATGGAATGGCACAAAGCCAATCATGGGCGAGACTGCATTCAAGATGTTCCGTGGGACCATCAGAGCTGTTGAGAAGATCTTGAGCGGTGTCTCTAAGGTTGTATTCAACCCTCAGGGAGCTAAGCATCACGCTAAGACAAGCTCTGCATCCGGATTCTGTGTCTTCAATGACATGGCTTATGCCACTAAAGCATTTCAGAATGCGGGATTGCGTCCACTGTATTTAGATTGGGATATTCATGCGGGTGATGGTGTTGCGCACATGCTACGAGGTAGCGGTGTGCCATGCATCAGCATCCACAATGGATCAACCTATCCAACTGATTCTTGGTTGCAGAACTTCGGCACCGGTGAACATCACCATCCAGAGGAGTTGAATTACAACTTCAACCTCAGAAGAGGTGCTGGTGATGACGAGTTCAAGGAAGCCATCGATGGAGCAAGAGCCATCATCGATGCTTACCAACCGGATGTCATCTTGCTAGCAGCAGGAGCAGATGGTCACTTTGGTCCAAGCAACTTAGCTGAACTTGCTAAGTTCACCGAAGAAGGTTTCACTTATGCAGCCAGCATGGTTGCGGAGATGGCCCTAAAACATTCAAAGGGAAGAGTCCTAATCGGTGGAGCCGGTGGTTATCAACCACTCAAGGAAACACCAGAGACCTGGGCTCTTGTCGTCAGCACTATTTACAATCAAATCAGAAAGGGGTTAGTTCAAAATGGCTAAACCTTATTATCCAAATACTCTTTGGGACGAGATTGTTCCAGGTCTTTATCAAGGTGGAACTGATGATTTCGATGTCATCGGTGCCTATCTTCACATGGACACCAGCGAACTATCAGCGCGAGCTAAGTGGGACATCGGAGTTTCAGGTCTTGTTACCAAAGCAGACTTTGACACAGTGGCAACACTTTATGTTAGGGCTAATGCACCTGGGTCTAAGGTCAAAGAACTCAGATACGCCTTCCTTGATGGAGACATGTCTGATGTTGACCCAGAACGCGATCTGCATTTCATGGTTCGCGAGGCTCACGCTGACTGGAAAGCCGGAAAGCGAGTTCTTATCAGATGCCAGGCTGGGATGAACAGATCAGGGTTGGTAACAGCTCTAGTTCTCATCCGTGACGGCTACACAGCAGCGGAGGCAATCAAGTTGATTCGCCGTAAGCGTTGTGAAGGAGCTATCACCAATGATTACTTCGAGGATTACCTTCTAAACAAGGCAAATCCGGAATTCTGGCGAGCAGGTGTTGAGGGGAGTAACTAATGGTTACTAACAACCCATTTCTAGGACCACAGTGGGAAGATCTCGCTGTGGTTCTGGAAACATCCCTTGCCCAGACTTATGTTGGCAATACTTTCAGCGTTCAAACGTATGCAAAGAAATTTGGCCTTAGTCCAAGGACTTCACCATATGTTCAGGCAATGATCATCAATGACCTCTTGCAGGTTGAGATATCTGCAAACCTGATGGTGCAACCCCCGCTCACAAATGAGCAATACCTAGCTATGGAGTTCTATGGCTGGGATCTACCAGAATGCAGCCCAGACGATTACGTTTCTGATCCAGGTGGTAATCCAAATATGGTGCGGTATTTCGATTTAGACACTTCGTTGCGTCAGATAGTCGAATCAGTGTTAACTGCCTTGGTTAGTATTTATGGAATTGAAGAGGCAGACTTTTGGGGATTCTCCGATAGAACTGAAACTGAACGAGTTGCAGACATGCAGCTTCTAGGCCGACTCAAGAAATCAAATACCAACCCGTTCGGTTCAATTTTTGCATTGCCTGGTTTTCACGTGGAAATGTTGGAACAGCGCAACGAAGACCATATATAGAAAAGAGAAACATGAATAAAAGTGGTTTATTCAAAACCGCGATGGACTTGCCAATCAACGAAAGACCTAAAAAGATTGCAGAAATCGTTCATGCGGTTCAGCAGGACAAATCCGGTGCCGCTTATATTGAACACCCAGCTCGCGTTGCACAAAATGCAAAAATGCTTGCCATCAGGTTGGGTCTAACTCAAACTCAAATAGAAGCTGCCATTGCTGTGGCTTGGTTGCACGATGTTATTGAAGATTCAGGTGACCAACCATGTGGTCCAGTTTCCGAGCAAGATCTTTCGAACTTGGGCATTTCAACTGATATCCTTACGGCGGTGAAACTACTGACAAGAGTCAGAGGTGAACGCGACAAGTCCGCCTACTATATCCGCCTACTTGATAACCCATTGGCTCGATTGGTAAAGATTGCGGACATCGCTGATAACCGTAACTTAGAAAGACGATCGGCATTAAGCCCGAGCGATGCTAGGTATTTGGAACAGAAATATTCCCACGCACTTAGCATTTTGGAACTTAGTCCAATGGAAGAGACTTTCTACCAAAAGCGAATTCAATCGCCCTGTGTTCTAGAGGACTACCAGGAAGCAGCTTTGTCTGGGTTGTAGAATTGGGTTATTACGGGGATAAGGATTGGAGGTCAGGATGAGTAGCCATAGTAAAGGCAGCACCAAAGACCTCACCGAGCTAATCGATCACCTAGATTTCGATGTCACATGTGATTACATGGAATGCCTAGGGGCAGCAACACACAGACTTATATGTCCTGTTTGCAGCCTGTTTGAATTCATGTGTGATCCACACACCAAGGACGCAAAGGCTGCTAAAAGAGGCAGCTGGATAGTCTTCGATAAGTCCTGCAAGCACCGGGTTGACATGGTGGATTGCGGCAAAGAGCCTATCTAAAGCCCAAATGTCAGAGGTTCAACGTAACCTGAATAACCTGACTGTTCTAGACGCTGAAAGATAAGACCCTTGAAACGCATTATTGAAAACCCCCTTCTCGGACCTGAGTGGCTTCCGATCGCTCAGGTGCTGCGCCAGCTAATGAAAGACCGTATGGGTCGCGAGCACCTTTATATGTTGGTCTATGCGGATCAATACGAGAGAGACGACGCTAACCGTGAAGGGCCGATAGTTAGGCTCCGTAAAACCTACGATGGCGACTATGTCTTGTTTATGAGCTCAAACCTTGAAGTAAATCCACCTCTGAGCCCCTATCAGTTCCAGCAGATGGAATTCCTTGGATTCACAGTTCCACGAACTGCCAAAGGTGAGTTTGCGATTGACCCCAAAAAGCACCGAGGTAGCACCTACCCAAATTTTCACCGTATTCTCAAAGGCCCTACCAGCATGGTAAAAGTTATTGACACTATTCTCAGCACACTCGTGGTTGTTTATGGTGCTGATGTTTACTCATGGTTCTACTTTGGACACAACATAGGAACAACCAGGTTCGTTCACAAACTCGACAAACTTGACCGCTATCAAGCTTCGGAGGGAAATCCTAAAGCTGAAATCTTTGGATTCAAAGGCATGCACGAAGTTCCTTTGTTTGGATCCAAGACCAAGTCTAAGAAAAGCTAAGAAAATAATGCTTCAAGCCAACTGCGACCTGTTGTTATCAATTAGTTGTGCTTAGGCTCAAATGCGGGCAAAATCCCAAATAACCGAAAAGATTTATATTAGGATGACGCAAGTCTGGGGTACAGAAGAGATGTGGACATGAGTAAATTTCAAGAGGCGAGCTTTGAATCGTCGAGCCAGTTACAGGATGAGATTGCAAGTGCGATTCGAGAGCACAAGAGATTTCACCCTCTAGCTCCGGTCACTCTAATTGTTGATCAGCCGCTGCAAGGCTTCCTGTTTAGAAGGCAACTGGCTGAAACTTTCGCGGGAACAGAATTAAGAGCCATTGGAAACGTTAACGTCCTAACTCTCTCGGAGCTAGTTGAAGGTATGGCGCAAACTCTGGGAATAAGAACAGATCCTCAACCTAGTGGCCAAGTTGTGGAAGCGGCAGTTTACGCCTTGATGGCCAAATCTAACGGGGAAGACTCCAAGTCAAATCAATCCTTAGCTACTGCGTCTGCGATAGCAAAAGTATTCAGAACTCTCGACTTTGTTGAAGATTCGAGGCTAGAGCAACTTCACTCCGAAAATTTTTTAAATGAGACTCAGGTGGATGTTTTTGGATACCTTCTTAAAGCACGCAAACTTTTCGGCGACAGACTATCCTCCAAAAAACTTTCGAAAATCTTAGATTCGAAGCACCCGGAAACCCTGCCTAAACAATTTGGTCAAATGCACTCACTAGTTTCAGCACTACCGAAGAACATAAGAAGGCTTTACGAAATCATGGGTAATGCGGATATCGAAATCACGCACTGGACACCAAAGCTTGTGACTAATACGTTACCGACGCCATCAGACAACACAATTATATTTTCCTGTCCCGACCCAATGACTGAGGTTTCCATTACCGTGCGATCTGTTGTGCAGGATTTGGGTAAGTTTCGCGCTGATCGAATTGCTATTCTTGCCCCAAGTTTGTCTGAGTATGGCTCTCAAATTCAGGCAGCGTTGAACAAAACAGAAATCAGCTGGCATGGCAAAGGAAAGTTCATTGGCCAGCAGTCAACGCTATTTAGAACTCTTCAAATAATCACAGACTCCCTTTCTCAGCGTAGGCCAGACCAAAAAGACTCGAATGGAAAAATCATTCCGGGCCACTCTGGCTTCGACAGACGGAAACTGATGAGGCTTCTCCAAAACGGGAATCTAAATGTTCGAGGTTTAAACATTGAAACCAAGTATGTGAGAAAGTGGGTTAGGAAGAACTCCCTTTACGACGACGCAGTTAAGTGGATTCAAATTATAGACACATTGTCTGCCGAGGCACAACATGAAAATGATCAGATTTCGGCCGAACATTTGAAACATTTAATTAACTATATCGAATCGGACTTGCAGGCTTTATCTAGTTCAAAATCTTGGTCAGACCTGGGTACGGGCTTGCTGAATCTCACGGAATCTCTCCATGGGGGTGAGATTGATTTAGGCGATAACTCTATTGAAAAAAAGGGGTGGAGCAGCATCAGGAAACTCCTGCTCCATGAGCTCCCACTTTTGGATGCAATCGATTTCAGCTCAATACAAGTAGAAGGGCAAAAACCGCAGGTAATGGGTTTGCCTGTGGAGGGCAATTTGGTCAACTTATCTAGATGGGTCGAATCGCAATTGGGATCAAGAAGAGTTACTTCTGGTGATTGGAGTACAGGTATCTTTGTCGGAACGGTTGAGTCTGCTAAGTTTCTGAAGTTCGATTCAGTTTATGTTCTCGGGGCAACGGAGGGCTTGTTGCCCTCAGTCTCTGGAGAGGATCCATTCTTGCCTAGAAGAATTCTCGAATATTTAGACGAATCGGATTTAGCATCCAATGCCTCTGAAAACGTTTCTCAGAACACTCTAGATTTTCTATCTACAGTACTGACCGGCACCGAAAAATCTACTCTAACTCGACCACGAGGGGGTACGTCTGGAAAACTAGATGACGTTGAAAGTCGATTCCTTCCGGACCAATTGAGAAAAACAAAGCTCGGCAACAACAAGAACTTTGTTGAAGTACCTTCCTACATTTCTTCTTTCGATTTACCAACATTGCAACTCCCACCTGTTACTAAGGAAGAGAGGAGCTATCTTGACCCTAAGGTTCAAAGCACTAGTTGGGCCAGGTTTAGTAAATCCATGTGGGCTTGGAGAAATCCACAATTCAATGAATATTTCGGCAATCTGAGCAACCTCACGCCCGAAACTAAAATCTGGTTCCCAACGGACTTAAGACCCTTGTCCAGTTCTCGTGTAGATACTTATCTACGCTGCCATTACGAATTTTTTGCTCTTACGGTTTTGGGATTTAATTCAAATGATAACCGGGACGAACTTAAGTCATTCTCTCCTAGCGCATTTGGAACTTTCTTTCACAAGGAGATGGAACTTTTCATCAAGTATTGCAAAAAAGAAGGCTTACTTCCTGGCCCGGGTGAAAATTGGGATGAAGGAATTGTCAACGGCTTCTTGAATCGAATCACAAATCTAAACGTCTTAGGCTCATTTACTGCTACTGGAAGAGGCGGTTGGGGAACTAGCTTCGATCTCCACTTGAGGAAAGTAATCAGTGGAGTGGTCCAATTCTTTGCTTCAGAGCCTGAAGTGCTTCGAGGTAACCCACCGTTGAAAATCGAAAGCGCGGAAGAGCCATTTGGAAAAGCGGGCAACAAACTTCAAATGGTCGTGAACGACGACGACGGTTATCCTCACTGGTTAGTTGGCCAAATAGACAGGCTCGATGTCTCAGGCGATGAAAAGGCGCTCGGAGTTATGGATTTCAAGACTGGAGGACGAGATAAGCAACTGAAGAAACTCGGAATTGGAAAGAGCAAGAAGCAATCCGATAACGTGTTCACGCTCCAAGATGTTATTTATCGAAAAGCTGTACTGAGCTCATACAAAGACGCGACTGTAAAGGTTCATTTTGTATTTATTGCAGAGGAAGGCGAGGACATGTATGTTAACGCAATATTTGCCGATGACCCGAATGGGCTTTTACCTAGAAAATTGAGCGAAATCAGAAAGAGCGGAGAGACTGGTCTGTTTGTGCCACAAACAACAGGTTCTACCAATGATCATTCTTATTGCCGAGTTTGCTCTTCGTTGGGTGACGCTTCGGATGTCGTAAAGGCAAAATACAAGAAGTCAGTTGCAATAACTAAAAAAGGTGAAAGTGTTCAGGAAATAGACGGAGATGGTTCTGATGAATGAAAATGGCAGTTTAGACGATCAGGCTGCTAGGGATTTCGCACTTACCGAATTTGGAACCAACATCTTTATTGATGCTGGAGCTGGGACTGGTAAAACACGCACGCTTGTTGACCGCATTGTGAATCAAATAACGAAGCAAGAAGATTTCAAGATTACAAACCTGGCAGCCATTACTTTCACAGAGAAAGCTGGCGCTGAATTGAGAAATAGGTTCAGAGAGTCATTAATAAAGGCAGCTGAAAAGGCTGAATCAGCGACAGAGCGTGAAAGAATCGAGAACGCTTTAAATCTTTTGGACACGGCAGCAATTGGGACCATCCACTCGTTTTGCAAGAGAATTCTTTCCGATAACTCCATACAAGCCAAACTCCCGGTTGGGTTTAAGATAGCAAGCGAATCTGCTGGTCCCATGCACAGGATTAACCGTTCCAGACGAATAGCCGACTTAGCTTGGCAAGGGCTTGCCGAAGATAACCAAAATGCGCTCTTAAGAGTGAATTTTGGTGCCGCACATATGGAGGATATCGTCGTTGCGTTAGATGAGAAGTTCGCAACGGTGAACGAGATTGATTTAAATTCCTTTCCCTCCAAACAGGTAGCTGAATATCAAAACTTGGTTTACGAATTTATCAAGCTTGCCATTGAGGGTCTCAAGGAGGATCAGGCTCGTAGACGGTCATCGGGTGAAATTGAGTTTGACGATTTGCTGATTATGGCAAGAGACCTCCTAAATGAGAATCCGAGTTTGGCAAAGCAGGTAGGAACGCAGTACAAGGTTTTGCTAGTGGACGAGTTTCAAGACACAGATCCAGTGCAGTGGGAAATTGTAAAGCTCATCACCGCGGAGCCGGGCGATGAACTACCTAGACCTGGATCACTTATTTTGGTCGGAGACCCAAAGCAATCTATTTATAGGTTTAGAAACGCCGACATCCACACTTTTTTAGCCGCAAAGGACAATTATTCCTATGACAAGAGGTCGGACAATTTTGGCCAGATTGTCGACCTTACAACCAATTTCCGATCAACAAAAGGGATCCTAGATTTCGTTAATTGGCTTTTTGCTGATGGCCAGAATGGTGAAACGAATCCTCTTTACATGGATGTGGAATACAAAGATTTATCAGTCAGGCATGATCCCCAACACGTCAATGCAGGCCCATCGGTAAGAGTCATTAAATCTCCTGAAGCTAAAACTGAGAAAATTACCCAAGTTGAGTTTGATTGGACCGCGAAAGAAATTCGCAAGGCGATTGCCGAACGCTATTTGGTTACCGAGGAAGTCGGGGAAGGCTCAAATAAGAAACGCGAGTACCGTAGCGAGCCAGCGGAATTCAGAGACGTATGCATACTTATTCCCGTAAGAGGCCACATAAATGAGCTCCTCAGAGCTCTCGCAAAACAAGACATTCCTTTCAGGTCCGCCGATCCCCGAATAGTTTTCGCTAGACCTTTAGTTAGAGGGTTAATAAACGCAGTAAGGGTTGTGGCCCAGACTGACGATGACCTGGCACTTTGGGCTGCTTTGAAAAGCCCTCTATTTGGCCACACGGACGAAGAATTGTTCAAATATGTTGACGGTCCAGATGTGAAATCCAACTGGAGTATCGACGGCGGCGCGACGGGAAATGAGCCCGGCGTGCTGAGATCGATGGAAATTCTGTATGGAGCGAGACTTGAGGCAGATTCGATGTCGCCAAGCTCCATCATTAGTTATCTTGTGAATGAAAATCAGGTCTTCGAGAAGCTTCGGTTTGATAAGAACGGCGATTTTGAATCTAGTGCCGTAAGAATGCTTCTAGCTCACTCGGCTCAGTGGGAAAACGATGGAGGCCACGGCCTGTTGGATTACCTCGAGGACCTAGATGTGTTGACAGATGAAAAAAGTAAGTCGACACTTCCCCTCCCAAACGATACCGAAACAAACTCTGTGCAAATTATGACAATTCACGCCTCTAAAGGCTTGGAATTCCCGATTACGGTTGTTAGCGGACTTTCGTCGGTAATAGGTGCCAATTACGACACACTCCTAATTTCGAGAGAACGGGAAATTGAGTTTTATTTAGGTCGAACAAAAGATAAAAAATGGATTGCAAGCGAAGGGTATAAGGAACTAAAGGAGACGGTTGTCGCGGAAGAGGAGCGACTAGAACTAAACAGACTTCTTTACGTTGCCGTAACCCGTGCACAGGACCACCTGATACTTAGTGCAGTCGCAGTTCCTGAAGAAAAAAGAGCAAGATCTAACTCTGTAATCGCAAGACTCATTTCATCTAAAGGTGAAACGGATTTGCCTTTCGAGTGGGCCACTTACGCAGTCGAGGAGGATGGTGATCCTGAGTACAGTCCTGAGCAAGTGCGGATTCAATCAAAACCATTTGGAGAGAATTTCACTACACAGATTGAGGCGTCAAAAATACAAAGAATCATTACTCCTTCTTCAAAAGGTGATGCGAGCATGAAAGTTTTCGCTAGCCTTAGGCAAAGCTCTGAGCAAAATGAAGATGAAAGTGATGATTATATTTCCGCCGAATCTGAAACTGGTGCTGATGCCAAAAAAGCTAGACTTTTAGCGGCTGGCGGCGAATTCGGTACAGCAGTACACAGCGTGATGGAAAAGGTAATAAATTTCGGATCAATTCCTGACGAAGAAACCCTCGAAGGGTTCATCTGGGCAGAAGGTCTCGAAAACTCGGGTCGACTAAGAGACGCAATCAATGCAATTCTAAAAACAGACCTAATTAAGGATGCTTTGAAGTCGAGCGAACGATACCCAGAGTTACATCTTTCACTTGTTGATCCAAACGATCAAGTGAAAATGATTGAAGGGTTCGCGGATTTGGTTTACAAATCAGAAGAGGGATTTGTTCTTGTTGACTATAAGACAGACTCCGAAGATTCCCTCAAGAAGAGATGGGATCATTATCACGAGCAGCTTGGTAAATATGCTCTGATTATTGAGACTCTTACAGGCCAGAAACCCGTAAAGGTAGTTATTCTATGGGTAAATGGAGCGGCTGGAACTAAAGAAGAACCATTGACTAAGGCTCAAGAACTAACTCTTGATTACTAGCCGAAAGTAACAGTCCACGGCCGTTCAATAGCAAATCCGATTTCGAGCGCTTGACTTATCCTTTGCGCAACATTAGATGAATCCAGACTAGGTTCTAGTCCGAATTTCATAGTTCCAGCTGAGCGATTTTTCCAACCAAGTTGGCTGAGTGCAATCGGATTTTTTGGCCGAGAACACACAAGATTCAAACTGTTAGCCTCATCTACTATTTTCAGCCACAACCCTCCATGCTTGGCTTCTCTAACTGCCATTTTAAAGTTCACCAGTCCGTTTTCGTCGAGGTTGTTCTTGATTGTTTTTTGGAGTTGACCCCAAGGATCGTTCGCTTCAGAATCAAAAACGCTAAGACCAACTTTAAGTTGCTGCGCTAAACCAAGCAGTTCCTTCACTTCAAAACGTTTACTCAAATCCTTCTCAAGCATTCCTTCTAGAAGGGCTGCTTGATCTGCTTCAAAAATGCTAAAATCAAACTCCAGCTCGTCTATAAGCTCCTGATATTCGGCATCTCGCAGGATTCTGTCTTCCTGGCGCTGAACACCTTTTCTGGCCCAATGTTTTTTTAGAGCGTCCAATACCGGTTCTTTTTTGGATAGTGCGTAATAGAAAGTTAGACCAAGACTATAGATGTCACTTTTGTGTGAAGTAACATCTAAAAAAGACTCAGGAGCTCTGTAGCCGGGTGTACCTCCAACGGGACCTTCGACTTCGTTTCTTTTTAGTAGCCTTGCTATGCCGAAGTCAACGATAACGTAAGTATCGTCGAGTTTGCTGTACATAATATTTGCTGGCTTTATGTCTGTGTGTGAAAGACCCTTACTCTTTGCATATTTAAGAGCACGTAAAGTGTCAATGGCCAAAGTTCTGAAATCTGTTGCAGATAGAGGTTTAAATTCATCGCTGTCTAGGTCAAAGCCTTCAATTCTTTCCATAATTACGTAAGGCATGCGATGAGATCCAGGTGTCATTCCAAGTCCATATAGTTTGGGGATTAGCCGCGAATTCAGATCCGATAGATTAGTAGCTTCTGCCTCAGCGGCAAACCTGTTATTGCGACTGTCAAAATAAAACTTAACCTGCCCAAGTAGCGGCACGTCAGTCTTATTTAAGTTCAAATGTTTCTCTACTGGGAGAGTGACTCCAAATCCTCCAGGCTTCAACATGCCTAGCATGTCTTGAGGCTCTTGCTTGAGTAGAACCCAATCACCGAGTTTGTGATCCTCGGGGTTAGACGTAGCTTCTACTAGCCAGCGGACCACTTCCTCTGAAATGCCCATATTATTTATACTCCTGGAAGAAATTCTGTTATTTTTACTGTAGTAGCCACATGGGAAAAGTTGGGAAAAGTGGACTTAGAAACTGCGAAAGCCTTGCTCAATCTTGAAGATGAGTTTTCAAGAGCCGATGTCTCAAAGAGATTTATAGAGTTGTCAGCAGGCGCAGACATGCCAACATTCTCCAAGCTTAAGGCCGCGGAACAAGTCACATTGAGGCATGTTGCCGAATCGTCAAAGACATCGCCCAGGGCGGAAGAGCATTCAGAGACTGTTGCCGTTGTCGAATACCTCACGAATTCAAATGCCAACACGATTATTTTAGGCGCAGGAGGCACTGGCAAAAGTCGAGTCATTAAGGAATTTGCGTCAAAATCTAGGGCTCAGGGGAAGGAGGTACTGATCTGCGCATTCACAGGTTTAGCCGCCATGAATGTCAATGGAGAAACCATACACTCCTTCTTTGGTTTCCCGGCCCACTCTGGTCTTTCGCTCAAGACTTGGACTCACCTTTCCCCAATGGCCAGGCAAAAGTTTCAGGTGGTAGATATATTAATCGTCGACGAGATTTCAATGGTCAGTGCTGATTGCTTAGACGCCATGGATAAGAAACTTCGTGCTGCACGCAATAACCCCGACAAACCATTTGGTGGCTTGAGAGTCTTGCTGCTAGGCGACCCATATCAGTTACCACCGGTTCCGGATGAGAAGGATGACTTAGCCTACGCGGAGATGCAAAAAAAATATCCGATGGGTAACTGGTTTTTTGAATCGGAGGCCTATGAGGACGGTGGTTTCGACAAGATAGAGCTAGTTGTAAATAAGAGAGTCCTAACGGAGGAAGACGCAGAGAAGTACAACGAGGATCCAGTGAGGTTTAAGCAAGACGCAGATAATTACAAAGCTGCCCTTGCTGAAATCAGAGTCGGAGTTTGCTCTTCCAAAACTCTGCAAACCATTAACGGTTGCGTAGATGTGGACAGTTCTGCTTGGGAATCTGAGATGGTTACTATTCTCCCCAAGAAGAAACAAGTTAAGAGCTTCAATCAATCTATGCTTGATGCCATTAAGGGAGATAGTTTCACCCTTACAGGCCATGTTGGATATCCCGACCCTAGAAGGAAACAGGAAACCGAAGAGACTTGGCCAGACGACGTTGCACCAGAGAAATATCTAATACTGAAAATTGATGCTGAAATATTGTTCATCAAAAACGATGACCAAGGAGGCGAGGTTACCCCTCAAGGAAAGAAACGTCGATGGTCAAATGGGGATCGAGGAATTGTTCGAGAGTTCAAAAATGAAGACACCCTAATAATTTCAAAGCTACTTAGGGATGACAAAAAATCTCAAGATGCGGGCAAGGACGTTTACTATTATTCAGAGCCATTTGAGGTACGGAAATCCACTTGGGAAGAGGTAGCACACTTTGCAGGCAAACGCGTTCTATCAGGTGGAGGGCTTAGGCCTGGTTTAGATCCGCATGTTGTGAAGACTTACACACAATTCCCCATACGGCTAGCTTGGGCAATCACTATTCACAAGTCGCAAGGCCAGACTTATAACGCTGTCCAATTCACTCCGCAAGGAGTCTTTACTCATGGACAGACATACGTCGCCCTAAGTCGTTGCACTAGGTTGAGCCGGCTAAAGCTTCTTGCACCTATAACCGAAAGTGATTTGCTAATAGATCCTGCGGTTCGGTACTTTATGGATAACTTCGACCCTACGTTATTTGCTGAAAGACACGATCCCAACAGGCTCGTTGAGGAATAGCGACCCCACTAAGCCAATGGCGAACAAAGCCACCTAGGACGATAGTTAGGGTTTAGTCTGTAAAACTTACCTAAATCGGTGAGTTCCTAGAAAAGATCTCATGCTGGTTCCGTTCCAACAAAACTTTATTGAAATCGTTAGAGAGCAGCCTTACAAGCGAGTGCTATCGGTTATGGCCACAAGTTCAATCCACCTAAGGGAGTTTTCTGTCAGGTCAAAAAGCCAGGTGATACCTGTAGCTCATCATGTCTACCGAGCAATGGTTCATGTGGCAGAGTCAAACCTTCCTTTAGAGATGGACCTTGAGGCGCTAAGTGATGTTGAAACAGTTGAAAGAATGACCCCACCGCCAGTGGCTTATTACTACGAATATGCTCATGCTGGCTTTAAGGGAAATATGGAATTTTCGGGAAGTTATTGCTGGGCGGAAGAGTTATTAAAGCTAGAGCAATCGTTGTTGGGCAAAGAACAAGGAATGATCGGGGACCCGGTTTTCATTCCACTTTTTCGAGTACCAATGCAATTGATTCACTCATCGAGAGAAAAACTGGATGGCGAATCAAACCCAGACACAGATACACCTAACTAAGAAGACAAAAGGAATAAATACAAATATGCACGAAATCAAATGTCCACACTGTGACACAGTATTCAGCGTTGACCAGGCAGAGTATGCCGGTTTGTTGGAGCAGGTTAGAACAAAGGAGTTCGAAGCCGAGCTTTCAAACCGACTACACATTGAGCAGGAGAAGCAGGCTGCTCAAATTCAACTGGCTAAGAGCGAAGCTGAACAAGCCAACGCAAAGGTAATTGCAGCCAAGGAGTTGGAGCTTGCAAAGCTTAAGTCTGAACTTGAAAACGCCGCAAACCAGGTCGAACTTGCTCGTAAGACCGAAGCAGAGAAGGCCGCTCAAATTCTTGCTGAGAAGGCTTTGGAGATCGCTAACTTGAAGTCGGCAATCGACAAGAAAGCAACTGAGGCTGCACTTGCAGTTCAAACTGCTGTATCTGAAGCAGAGAAGAAGAACATTCAGTTGAAGGCTGATTTGGACAAGCTTGCCGCTGAAAAGCAGATGGCAGAGCAGACTTCAAAGGAAAGCCACGCGAAGGAAGTTGCATCGCTTCAAGGTGAAATTCAGCGCATCAAAGACATGAAGTTGCAACTTTCCACCAAGATGATTGGTGAAACACTTGAACAGCACTGTTCAAACGAGTTCAACTCAATCCGTTCGACAGCTTTCCCTAAGGCATACTTCGAGAAAGACAACGATGCTTCAACTGGAAGCAAGGGCGACTTCATTTTCAAGGACTTCACAGATCAGAATGTTGAATATATCAGCATCATGTTTGAGATGAAGAACGAGTCAGATGCAACCAAGACCAAGCAGAAGAACGAAGACTTCTTCAAGGAGCTAGATAAGGACCGCAACGAAAAGGGTTGCGAGTATGCAATCTTGGTTTCTTTGCTGGAGCCGGAGTCAGACCTGTACAACCAAGGAATTGTGGATGTTTCACACAAGTATCCAAAGATGTATGTTGTTCGTCCTCAGTTCTTCATCCCAATGATCTCACTACTGCGTAACGCAGCTATGAAGACCATTGAATTCAAGAACGAGCTTGCCCTAATCAAGTCTCAGAACATCGACATCACTACGTTCGAGTCAGACCTTGAAACATTCAAGACCGGTTTTGGTAAGAACTACAAGCTAGCTTCAGACAAGTTCAAGAAGGCCATCGACGAGATCGACGCTGCCATCAAGAGCCTTGAGAAGACCAAAGAAGATCTTCTAGGTTCTGAAAAGAACCTTCGCTTGGCTAACGAGAAGCTGGATGGTGTAACAGTCAAGAAGTTGACTAAGAACAACCCAACCATGAAGGCTAAGTTCGAAGAGCTTGGCAAAGACAAGCCTGCAATCGAGTCCCCGGAAGAGGACTAGCAGACCGGTCAGGCAGTTACGGTCTCTCTCTACGTGACTGTCTGACCTTCTAGGAACTGGACCTTACGTCCTTCACCCCTTTCTGTGTAAGGTCCAGTTCCAAACATCTCTCTAAGCCAGGCTTAGACTAAAACAGGTATTCCCGCACGGGGAGAAGGGATAAAGTTGAGCGATTTACGTGAGCCAGACCTTTCAGGGTTAAGCATCCTTTATCTCTCGACTACCGTAACTATAAAATCGGACGACTTGTTTGGGACAGAGTACATAGTGCTTAGCCCCCTTGAAGCTCTCCCAGGTCATTCTTTACTCGAGTCATCGCTGCCGTCACAACAAGTCGCAGACTGCTGGATCATCACAGCGGAGAACCCATTTAGCCAGAGTTTTGATCCAGCTGATAACGAACTAAGGACAAAGGCTCTCAGAGAAGATCTGGAATCTCATGCAATTTATTTCACTGACGCAGAAGCCAGAGCTACTGAAGGGGAATGGAAAGAGCAATCCTTCGTTGTATGGAGAAAGCAAAGAAAGAATGGGCTTGTCATCAAAAACCTTCTAGTTGCTTTGGCAGGAAAGTATTTGCAGAATGCCATTTTTGAATATTCTTCGGGAACTATGACAATCGTTCCTGCCCTTAACACTGAAGTCGGTGGGAGCAGAACCTACTACACACACAGAAAGAATGAGGCTTAGCCAAAGTGAGCTCAAAGATAGATGTTGGTTTAGCGTCAATTGAATGGCTGGAATCAGATCAACCTTATATAGGTAAGCCTATGGACGGTGGGGAACACGAAATTGAAGGCATCTGCGATAAGTTTCGTGTGACAACTCTGGATGAACTAAACATGGTCTTTGCAGTCATTCGTTGGCCATCACATAAGCCGCAAGTTAGTTGCATCACAAAGATCTCCGGCCAAGAAAAATACGATCGCCTTGAGGATGCTGGAAGGTTGGGTATCTTCCAAACGGCCGAGGACAATCGAGCAGTTTGGTCATTTGAACTTAGAACTATGAAATATGGTGACAATCAGCTCAGACAAACCCTCAAGCAATCCACTATCCAGGATCTTGATTACCTTTTGGAAGGCCAGTCAGCGCTTGAACTATTGAAAACCCATGGAGCTTTGAAAGTTGGAAAGCGTGGCGATTTAGCACCAGCAACAGCTAGCAACAGGGCAAACGAATTATTCGTTATTGGTGATGCTGAAAACAAAAACTTAGTTGCTGTCGCATTCACAATTACTCGGGTATTGGCTGTAATGAAAGACTTTGGTAAATAATGAATTCTTTACGCGAACCAAAACTCATCTCTGGTGAAGATGTTTCTGACGTAGCAGGTACAGTCTTTGAGATGTCTCGCAAGTTTGGTCAGGAGTTAGGAAACATCGTAAACCTTTGTTTCCTGGGACAGGGAAAAACTGACTGGTTCAAAGATCTAAGGACACTTAGAAAGAATCAAGGAAAAACTGTTTATGATGATCCACTGGACATCCGTTTCCTCCTGAAGGAGTCAGGTGAGCAGGCTTCACCGGTTCAAGAGGCTATTCCTGGATACAGCTCTCACTGGAAAGAAGATGGTCACGCGCTTAGGAAGAAACTGAACAGCTGGAACCACGGAAGTTTGGAGCCTGATTTAAACACACTTGAAGACATCATTACTTTGATGTCTTCGCTTGCCCATTATTCATCCTTGCCCATCCTTGGCAATTGCGCAGCCCAGCTTCAAAGAATCACAGACTTACGAAACGGTTGGCGACCAACTACACCAGCTTTGCCAGAGCCGCAGGCTCCTGAAGTTGTTAAATTCGTCAGTGAAGCAGCAGAGAAGAAGAAACGCATATTTGCAAGACCTCCAGTCGGAGCCGTTTGGAATGGGCCAATCGGGGAAAGGTCAATTGAGCTAAACAAAGGCCTGAGAGATGCTCTGGACAATGGAATTTCTGTTGCACATGAGATAAAAGGTGGCAAAGAGAAAGTTCGAGAATGGCTACGTTACTTCCCTCAAGGAGGAGAGGTCAGAGTTGCATCTGATGGTGCAGTGATGGGATATGTCAAAGGAGTGCCAATTCTAATTGGCTATTTCGGTGACGAACCAGATGTAAATCCAGATGACATTCGTGGTTACTACCTACCTCATGATTACGAGTTCACTGGTGATGATGTGATTGATCTTCAAACCAATAAGAGTTTGTTGGATTCAGCTGAGGAATATACCGGAGATCTAATTCTTGAATTACAATCTCACATCACATCGGGTACCGTTTTGAATGTGACTACATATGGAGACGTTGTTGTTGAGCCGAATGATAACGAGGATGTCATCCGAGTAACTCGTGTCCATAAAGGCATATGGTTTTCTGGGCAATTGGCCTAGCCCCAACCTAGGTATTTTTTTGCCTCCTTCGAACTTAGGAAGACATTGTTTGAAGAGGGCCTGGTAGACTTCATCGCTTGGTTATACCAAAATTCCAAATCGTCTTTCAAGTGGGACATGCCTAACAAGTCAAGGACTTTGTATTCAAAAGGTCTTGTATGTTCGACAATCATTGACCATCTTATGTTCGGGTAGTAACCTCCAAGCTGATGGTTAACGTACACAGCTTCGTGGGCTTTTACAAGAATGTTTTCAGCTAATTCTCGAAGGTCCTTATTCTCATATAGATCCGGGATAATGCCAAGCATTTCAGCCCCTTGTGCAGCATCTGAATCAAAGTCATCACCAATAGCCGCCCAAATGAGATATCCAATTCTGCTACCTAATAGGGCAAACGCTAATTTCTTGTCTTCGCCTATCCTGAGTTTTAGGTCATCTGTGCGAGCTGGTTTCGTGGAGATGGAGTAGTCCTTGTTAAGTACATGTGGGGGGTAATACATGACAGGGAACCAGTACGCGGCTGTTACTTTAACATGCAGAGCTTCGCCACTTTCCCGATTTTCAGTGCGGGGCCGGCTAAGAATCTTAGATACGAGGGGCTCTAGTGTCCCAGCCCTTATAAGCCTCTTCTTTGGGTCACGTCCCGTAACAAAGTATTTCATGGTTGGAAAAAGATTTTGACGCTCTGGGCTGGAAATAATTTTATGGTTTGTTTGATGCACTTGTCCATCACGCGCAAGAATCAGAATCGTGTTTCTGACTTTTACTCCCGCGAAAAGTCCCGAAGGATCTTTTCCATAAGTGGACCACCATTGCCCTGAGCTCTCCTGACCTATTATCTCTACCAACTCTCTAAATGTCTTCGAGAATCCCAAGCTCAACATGACGATAAAGGCATGCCTTCCGTTTTGCGCGAGGATTTGCAGGCTTCTCTCGTAGCAAATTGCATAGAAATCAGGTAACTCTGAAGTCCGGTAGTGTGAAAATTCACTCTTTTGATACTCATCGAATGGACAATTTCTCTTCATTGATATGTACGGAGGATTGCCCACTACTACATCGAAACCCCCAGCTGAAACAATGTTAGGAAATTCGATAAACCAATGTAGAGGCTTGCGGTCGGCCAGCCACTCTTCTTTACTCAGGAGACCTTTAGCATGTGATTGGAAGTATGTCTCATTCACCAGTTCATTTAGCTGGGCCGCAGTTGCCTTAAATGCAATCTTGGTGGAATTTGAGTTTGGATTCACGTGCTGTGTTTCGAGAACAAACTGTGAATATAACTCCTTCATTTCGTCTAATTTAAGCTCAATTTCATTTGCTGCGTTCAAGAATGTGATGTCTGCCTCGGCCAACTTGAGGACGTCTTCTTGGTCATAAATGCCAATTACCAAGTTGCCGCATTTCAGGTTCAAGTCCATGTCTGGAAGTGGTTCTAGTTGATCAACGTTTTCCAAACAGGCCGCAAGTGAAAGAAATACTCTCAACTTTGCAGTTTCAATCGCGCCCGCCATCAGGTCGGTTCCATAGAGGTTATTTATGGCTGCATGTTTTCTTATGAAGTACTTTTCGTTGGGGTGTGATTTGGCTTGGACCGCAAACTCTAATTTAGAAAGTCTTCCTTCCCTTGCGACATCCATAAGAGATCCATAAAAAGTCTCTAGATGCTCTAGGGCGGCGAAAAGAAACGCACCAGAACCGCAAGTCGGGTCGATTACCGAAATTGATGTAAGCGCGTTCCACAATTTCTCCACATCATCTGCATATTGCAGGCTGTGATGGAAATCACGTATAAGCGCAATACAATCCAAGTTAAAAGTCACAAGGTCGCCAACAGTGTTTCGCTTGCTAGATGAAAGGAATTCCATGGTCGCTTGCGTTTGGCGACGTCTCTGAATGGTTTGAATCCAGTTCTCACCCGGTAGCTGGAGATTGGGATCCCCGGGGACTTCATCAGTCTTCCAGGAAGCGATTGCAGCTACCCCTTTAGGAATCCCGTCCGGAAGCGGTAACCAGGTTTTCGAATCCTCATCGTAGCCTCGTAGGTTATCAATTTTGATGTAGGCCATAGGGTTCTTGTCAATGATCTTTAGCGGATCGAAGCCTAGTTCTATCATCTTGTCTAAATACCTTGTGCCAAGTGTATATTCAGTCATGTAGGAGCTTACGTCGTGAGGTGTGTAATAGGCCCCATTCTCTTTTTGCCCAGTCGTGGTTTCTGCGTTGATGTACTGTTCGAATATGTACCCAATAACTTCGGGGTTAATCTCGTTGTGCACCCCGGTAGCGCGCGTATCTAAGTGCCAGACGTACGAATCAAAGAAATTAAATAACTCTTCGAATATTGCATCAGGAATTTCTATGGAGAATTCTACTTCGACTGTGTTGCGTTCAAATATTCCTCCGTTTATATATCTAATGTCGCCGATAATTTCGCTAATTGCTTCATCCTCAATAACAGAATTTGGCTTGGCTAGCTTCTCGAAGAAAAGCACTGTAAGAAGATGTTGATAGAAGTTATAGAAGTTATTTTGTTTTTTTAAAGACCTCAACTTCTTTAGAGCGTTATTGAGATAATTCAAGTCGCCATTCAAAAACTGCTTTTTCTGAAGAAAGTATAGGAACATTAGTCGGTTTAGCAACGTACTGGCGTATTCTTGGCGAATTGCTTTGTTACTTACGCCTTTAATAGAATCGGCTAAGCGACTGTGTTTCTCGCGAAACTCGTTGTAAAACTTCCTTGTAACTTGTGATGTGTCGAACTGTCCTCTTACTCGTGCAGAGACAATACCGATTGTTAACCCGGACCTTATTTCCGCTTCTGAGAAATACAGACCTGCTAATCTCTGTGCCATGTAGAGCGGCATGGAATCAATTGTGTGTGTAGATATCTCAACTGCTGAAGATCCCGAACTAAGACGTTTAGGCCATATCCACTGTATTTCAGTCCGTGACTCTACGAACGCTAATCTCTCTGGTGCCAGTTTCCCAAGTTTCTTATCTAGTTCCCTTATTGCAACGATCCCAAGGGGTTGATCCACCTCAACTTTTATCAACTTGAATCCAGCAAGCTCTCGAACTATATTTGCGGTAACTCGGGTTCCATTAATCATCATTTGAGTGGATTTGCTGGCAGTATTCCAATTGAGTATGTTGTTAAATACCCACTCTGCCCTTTTGTCCGCATAGGACTCTAGTATTGTGGGAATCATTTTTGGATCAGTCATTTTCGTATCCCTAACGAAGCAATCAGAATTAGGTTTGTAAGTTCGGATGTCGAGCTGTCGAAGAATAGGTTTTCTTCATATAGGCTGATTAGCTCAAGCGTGGTTACTTCCAACCCGGCTTTTTTGCTGCCCCTAATAAGCTCACTGATGGTTCTTTTGCTAGTCTCTTGAATTTGGAATCTAAGAAGACCCGTCATCATCGCATCCACCGTCTGAAGATTTCTTGCACTAAAGATGTCATCTTCTTTGAAGATTTTTTGAGAGGATTCCCTAAGTAGTGAGTAAACCTTACCTTTTAGACCAGTAACCTGATTGATGGCTTTGTTATTTGCCTGGTCGAATATGTGTGTTTGGACCAGACTCTCTACTATCTGAAAATGAGATGGGATCATTGCTGGTGCAACAATGTCTTCGGCGCATGAGGACAACTTAAGAGCTTCAAGCTGTGTTAAAGTTTTCGCCTTGAGGTCAATATCGCCAAAGGCAATATGGTCAACATGACCAATCTCTTGATTTTCTGCAACCGCGTGAACGAGAACGCCTACTGATCCTCCTAGCTCTATCGGCTTCGTTGAGTGGATGCCATAAGGCAAAGAGATGATTCTCTTGCGTTCGGCATCGGTAGCAGAGTCCCAGATGCCTAATGCATAGGATCCGTAGTCGACATCACCTTCATAGTCCCCTAGTTGGGCCTCTCTGTTGAAGAGCCCTTCTATGTTTTCAATGTCATCCCCTTGGTCGGCAAGAAATTGCTCGCCACCTCCGAAAAGCCGCTGATTTTCATTTAATCTTGCCCGAAGCCTACGAATCAAACTGATTACTTCTTCGACGTTATTCTGCGGCATAAAGCTATACACGTTGATGCGCTTTGCTTTTTGACCTACACGGTCTACACGACCCGCCCTCTGGATTACTCTAATGATCGTCCAAGGTAAGTCCCAGTTAACAACAGTGTCTGAGTCCTGGAGGTTCTGACCTTCAGAAAGTACGTCTGTTGCTAGAAGTACGTCGATTTCAGTCTCTCCCGGCTTCAAGCCTCCATGTCTCGAATTAGCCTCTGGTGCAAATCTGCGCGCATAGTCGGTAGGGTTCGACGTCCTTCCCGACACTGCTTCAATGGATTTTCCAGGACATAGACCAGGAAGATTTCTATTGATGTAGTCAATAGTGTCTTTGTATTCCGAGAAAATCAACGTCTTGAGCCCGTCATTGCGACTGTTAACAAGAGCGGACAGTGAGGCTAATTTAGTATCATGCGCAACATCCCAGTTTCCATGCGTGTCAATAATTTGTTGCAACACATTGTTATCTTTTTTCACATTTGCGAGAAGCTTTTCAATTTTGAAATACTCTAGGGGTGCCCAGCGAAGCCCTTTTGGTTGGTTTGCCACCAAGTTGTCATAAGCCACAGATGCCTTTTCACGCCATTGGTCCGGAGTAATGCCTACAGCCCAGGAACTCTCAGACATGTTTGGGCGTTCGCCATCCAGTAGAGCATCCTCTGGCTCGAAATCATCCTCATCATCGTCTATTTCTGAATCGAATAGATATTCAGAGTCATTTAACGCACCAACTGGTATTGGGAGATTGTTTTCAAGTGCATAGGTGAGAATCCAGGCTCTCGAAAGCATTTTCTCGACAGTTATGAAAAACGCTTTAGGTGAACTTGCAAGTCTCTTGAGGATAGTTGTTCGAATGAACCCCTGAGATGAAATGGAACGTCTAAGGTCATCGATCAAGTCTTTGTTGTCATTGTCGGGTTCGACGTCTGGAATCAAGTAGTTCCCCAGACCGTAGCGTGCGTAACTCATATCTGCCAAGGCATCGAAGTTCTTTACTGAGGCTAGCTGGTCACCTGGATCGTTAGGGCCACCCAAGTACTCAAGAGGCACCGGGTCTCTTTTAGGGAAACTAAATCGTTTCCCATCAGCGAACTCAAAGTAGATCTCTCCGGTCTCTTTGTCGGTCAATCCATATCTTTTTTCGATGTAATCGCGGGTTCGTCTGACCATGAATTGGCTGATGAGTCTCTGCCAATCTTCTGTGTGAGTTGATTTCCTGAACGCAGCCAGCGAGGTCAAGGGTCCGTCTACTTGTTGTCCAAGTTCAAACTCTCGTTCAGGTAGTGACTCAATTAACATCTCTGGTCTAATGCCTAAATCAAGGTCTTCCGGAAGCTTGATTGCAAGTTGGTCGGCGATGTCTGAATGGTCAGCATTGAACATGGTTGCAGTTAGTAGGATGACTTTGCTGTCGTTCAGCTGAACGTAATCTTTGATTGCGGCCCAGTCTTTTCTCTTCTTATTTCTAAGATTGTGAGATTCGTCAATAATCACCAGCTTGTAGCGGCGAAGACTAGCTAAGTCCTTAGTCATGCTGAGGGGAACAACTTTGTGGGCTAGTTCGTATTCCTCAAGTGTTTCCTGCCACATTGAAACCAAGTTTTTAGGGCAGATCACAAGTACTGCTTCATCTCTAGTTGCTGCCAGTGCCGTCGCTACAAGAGTCTTACCGAGACCAACAACATCTCCAACTACAACCAGTCCCTTTGTTTCCAAAATCCTTGCTGCGATTTTTACCGCATCTGTTTGCCAAGGCATAAGAAAGTCGGCCAACTGTTGAGGAATTTGCGTATTTTTCCCCGTGCGTGCATCCCTCGAGAGTTCGTAAGCCATTTTTAGATGAACATCCCTAGGGCTAGGTTGTTTCTCGGATGCCCACGAGTCTTCAAGTAATTCAATTAGCTGCTGCGTGATGTCAGCGGTGAAACGATCAGACCACTGCTCTTCGAACCACTTATAGAGGTTGGTAGCTACTTGTTCGTCTGTTTCGAGAAGGTTTAATTCTCCGTTCACTTTGAGCCCCGAGGGAGTGAAGTTTGATGAACCTACGATTGCACGCTTGCTCTGGAAACCATCCACTGTATGTGTGATGTAGAGCTTTCCATGAAGTGGAGCCCGCGTGACAACAGACACTTGTAAGAAGCCACTCTTTAGATCCCCAAGAAGTCCTTGCAAAGATTGCTTCGACTTGTTGTCAGGTACACCCCACATTAGTTGACGAGCGAAGCCTTCTAATGTCCTTTTCTCAACCAATATCTTCTTTTGAATGTTCGGTTCGTCTTCGCCGTTTCTGGCACGAACAATGTCGTAGCTCTGGCGGACTTGGTCTTCTCCAGATAAGGCCATGCCAACAAGAAGCCTGACACGTGGCATGTTTTGGGCGGCCAGCGGGTGAATCTCCATCTGGTGAAGGGATTCGTAAAGTTCGCCCCAACCTCGAAGATTGAAATAGCCAACACATGCATCTAATCGGCTGGATAGGGGCAAAGATTGCTGAAGTTCGTTAGTCAGAAGGACTTCATTGTTGTCGATTATCTTTGCCATTTGTCTCCATATGTGAACAGTTATATTGATTTTCGCACATTATCCCCATATGGCAACTGTTTCTATTAGGGAATTAGACTTGGTTTACCCTAAGACTCGCTGTAGATGATGGACAGCTGTAGTCCCAGGTCTAGGAAATAAGGCGGATTAGGAAAACTCATGGCAAACAGTGACATGGAAGCCCTCATAGAGGAATTTGAAATCGCTCTAAGCGCTGCAGGCGATATGGATCCAATGTTCCTCTCAGGAGATGATAAGGAGGTACGGGAAGTGTTCAACGAGTACTTTTACACACCGCTTCTTCCAGGTCACGTCTATCTGAATTTCCACTGCTTAGCAGGGGATATTTCGTTGAAAGAATTTTCATACGAAATCCGCCACATTTCGCAAATGTTCAACTATCCAGAACCCAATACCGACACTTATTTCACCATGGAACAAGGGACTTTGGAGGAATTTGATTGTTCGCATCTCCAAAATGCGCATCTGTCCGGCAAAGCTTTCAAGCTCCTGAGATTGATTACTTTCCTGTCTGATGAGGGCGGCGCTCTCGATGGAGGGGCTTGCACCTCCAACATCGATTCACGCTCCGGCTATTGCGGAAACATGATCAGTGAAGATTCAGCCAAGGCGGTTGTTCAAACGTTGGTGCGAAAATTCGAAGGCCTTATTAGTTTTCCTTGCGAATGTAGCGTTATCGCAAAGTCAGCTCTAGGGTCCATTTCGCCAAATCTGACATAACCTCTAAGTGCATGGATCCTGTTAGACCATAGATTTTTCGCTAACAGAAAAACATTCCCATTTGGCATTGCAATGTCAGAGCGTTCTTGTATAGTGGTCTTTCTATCGAAGTAAATCAGAGCGCAAGATGAGTCGCAGATACCGATAGATCTAGTACCTGA
>Ga0304729_1000625_pt1 | contig 25562 bp, 23 predicted proteins | sample C_131016_MF_Meta_FD_190475 | JGI IMG/M metagenome (GOLD analysis project Ga0304729, IMG submission 190475) | Freshwater microbial communities from Lake Croche, Canada to study carbon cycling - C_131016_MF_MetaG (v2) (version 2) | ecosystem: Environmental > Aquatic > Freshwater > Lake | place... | reverse complement strand
CCCTTAGTACGACCAGGTTTAGCAATCGTGGCAATTTATTCGGCAATTCCGATCTGGAATGACTTCTTCTTGCCACTAGTTTTCCTACAGAGCCCCGAAAAGAAAACGATTATGCAAGGTTTAACGCTCTTCTTTGGTGAATATTCGTCACAGTGGGGTGTTCTTTTTGCGGGCCTCACACTTGCTGCGTTACCTCTCATAATCTTGTATCTGTTGCTTTCTGAACAATTTATTAAGGGACTTACTGCCGGAGCTGTGAAAGGCTAGGCCTATGAGTTACTTAGGTATTGATGCCGGTGCAACCGCTACTAAATGGGCACTTTATGATGGTTCGCAGATTGTTGCTTCAGGAAAGTGCGCTGCAATGGATGGCCATATCTATCGGCCAGAATCTAGGGCTCGCGTAACCGAAGTATTAGCCGAAATCTCGGCGGCGGTAAATGGAGCCGAAGTTAATGGAGTATTTGCCGGAATCACTGGTGCCTCTGCTGAAGATAGCGCAACCGATCCGCTTGGTCAGATTATTCACAGTTTTTTCCCAAATGCAAAAGTACGCGTTGTACATGACATCGAGTTGGCATATTACGCAAACTTTGAAGTAGGCGAAGGAATTTTGTTATACGCGGGTACTGGTTCAATTGCGATGTATATCGATGACGAAGCTGGGCCTGTACGAGCTGGCGGTTGGGGATATTTATTAGGCGATGAAGGTGGCGCATTCTGGATTGGCCGCGAAGCAATTCGCTGGGTTCTTGCTGGTTTAGATACTGGCGAAGAAGTTGAAACCGATTCGCTCAGCGATGTTATTTTGAAGCAAATGGGTGTTACCGACTGGAATGGAATTAAGGAGTTTGTTTATTCAAATGAACGCTCTGAAATTGCGAAGTTAGCTGCTTCAGTTGGTCGGCTAGCTGATGAAAATGATGCTGATGCTCAAGGAATTATTTATGAAGCCAGCCAACACTTAATTGCATTGGTTCATCAACTAGATATCCAAATTGAAAATGCGCCTCGAATCGTAATTGCTGGGGGAGTTTTCCACGAAGGTTCATTCTTGGCTAAAGCGATGTATTCATTCTTTAGTGAACGAATAAGTATTTCTGATTGCGACATAGCTCAGCGCGCTGCTGAGTTAGCGCTCGATATTTAATAGCTCAGAATATTTAATTACTCAGCGATTTTGACGCGTTGGAGAGCTTGATCTAGCCGCGAAACTTCGTAGATTTCCATTCCAGCGATCTTTACATCAGAGCCAACTGGAACCAACGCCCGTTTAAAACCTAAGCGATGCGCTTCAGCTAAGCGGCGAGATACCCCGCTTACTTTGCGAATTTCACCAGCTAGGCCAACTTCACCGATTGCCACTAAATCAGCCGGTAAAGCTAAGGCTTTTGCGGCTGAAGCTACAGCTAAGGCCAGCGCTAAATCGGCGGCAGGTTCGGACATTTTCATTCCACCCACAGTTGCGGCATAAACATCACGGCCACCGATACGTACATTTGCGCGAAGTTCGAGCACGGCTAAAGTCATGGAAGTGCGTGCAGAATCTAATCCACTTGTTACGCGACGAGCATTTCCGTAATCATTTTCACGTCCTTGCGAAACTAGCGCTTGAATTTCGGCAAGTAGCGGACGCCGACCTTCAAGAGTTACGGTTACGCAAGTTCCGGGTACAGGTTCGGCATGGCGGGATGTAAACAAGCCAGTCGGATCTAGAACACTTTCGATACCAGTATCACTTAAATCAAAACATCCGACTTCGTCGCTCGCACCGAACCGATTTTTAATGGCACGAATTAATCGTAATCGAGAATGACGTTCGCCTTCGAATTGAAGAACAACATCGACGATATGTTCAAGCAATCGCGGCCCGGCAATTGAGCCATCTTTAGTCACGTGTCCAACTAAAAGTAAAGTGATATCGCGATCTTTGCAGATACGGATTAACGCACCAGCTACTTCGCGCACTTGCGTTACTCCACCTGGTGCGCCATCCGCTGCACTAGAGCCAATTGTTTGGATTGAGTCAATTATTAAAAGTTGTGGTTTTACTTCGTCGATGTGGGTAATAACCGCGCCAAGATCGGTTTCGGAGGCTAGCCATAACTTGGGATCAATCGCATTTATTCGTTCGGCGCGGAGTCGAACTTGCGAAGCCGATTCTTCGCCGCTGATATAAAGTGCTGGAATATTATTTTTCGCAGTTTGGGCAGCAACTGAAAGCAAGAGCGTTGATTTTCCAACACCTGGTTCGCCCGCCAATAAAATTGCGGCGCCGGGAACTAAGCCACCTCCGAGCACGCGATCGAGTTCGGAAACTCCAGTTGGTTTAGCGCTGGCCGCAGATAAATCAACATCACCAATTGGGGTAGCCGAATGTGTAACTCGGCCAGCAACTAGTGAGAGTTTCTTGGGCGCCGCAATTTCTTCGACAGTTCCCCAAGCTTGGCATTCACCGCAGCGACCAACCCATTTTTGCGAAGTCCAGCCACATTCGCCGCACTTAAATGGATCTTTTTCGACCTTGGCCATAATGAAACCCTAGTGACTAGGACTGACTTTTCTCTTTCTGGGCTTGCAAAGTTGCCGGATGTTGAAGAACGAAGAGTGGCAATGAGCGCGCTTGGGCGGCTTTAATTCCAGCAATTCGCGTTTCGCAATGCATCGCCAAAATGTCATAAGCAGCCTGGCCCATCAGTGCAACAAGTTCGGCGCGGTTTGAAAGATAAACCGGCTGTGTACCAACGTGAGCATCAGAGTTACTGGTGCAATACCAATCAAAATCTTCGCCGCCATCGCCCCATGCTAATCGTTCGTATTCACCAAGGACGGTAATTGAATAAGTGCGTTCGCCAACTTCACGCGACTCAAACGAGCGACGCATTGGCAACTGCCAGCAAACATCTGGCTTGGTTTCAACAAAATGTTTATTTTCTTTTTGCGCAAGGTGATGAAGTACGCAACCAAATGAACCAGTGAATCCAGGGGCTTCATGGCCTTTACGGTTTAAGAAAATACATGAATCTTCAATTACGCGAGTTTTGCGTTCATTGTCTTCATCGCTTTCAGAAATCTTCAACAAGCCACCAGGTTTTTTTGGTTGTGCTTCATCGAAAAATTGCCACATGTCGCGAGTTAGAAGTGCGGCTGCTCGTTGAGTACGCGCTTCATCTTCAGCATCGGAATACATCGCGCCCTCGGTACAGCAACCATCGTTGGGACGATCAGCAAATACACCTTTACAACCATCGCCGTAAATGCAGGTCCAGTGTGAAGTAAGCCAAGTGAGATCACACTTAAAAATCTCTTCTTCATCGTTCGGGTCAACAAATTCAACCCAATCGCGCGCGAATCCAGCTTTTACCTCGGACATAGAGGTTGAGCCTATGCGTAATTGCCAAAAAGCGCACATCTCGGACAGGTACGATTGCGAGATGAAAACCGCGGTAATAGGTGCCGGCAATATGGGCGAAGCTTTGATCGCCGGTCTAATTGCATATGGTGAAACCCCTGCCGATATTGCGGTTTGCGAGAAGCGAGCAGATCGTGCCGCAGAACTAGTCTCCCGATATGGAATTTCAATTTCTGAAATTACAGGTGCGGTAAGCGAAGCCGATTTAGTTTTATTAGTAGTTAAGCCGCAGGATATGGCAGCGGTCTTATCCGAAGTTGGTACTGTGATTAATCCAGATTCAGTTGTAGTTAGCTTCGCCGCGGGTAAGAAAATAGATTTTATTAGCAGAAATTTAGGAAAACCTAATTCAGTAATTAGGGTTATGCCAAATACGGCCACCATGGTTGGCGAAGGCATGGCTGCAATTTCATTAGGTGCTGGCGTGACTGAGGATCAACGTAATTTTGTAAATGGTTTCTTAGCCAAATCAGGTCAAGTAGTTGAGGTTGCAGAAGACTTGCAAGATGCCGTTACTGCTACTAGTGGTTCAGGACCAGCTTATTTTTTCGCCTTTGTAGAAGCAATGGTCGCAGGTGCGCAAGAACTTGGCTTAGCTAAAGATGTGGCAACTCAACTAACTGTGCAAACTCTCGTTGGGGCGGCTAAGTTACTTGCTGAAAGCGGAAAAAGTGCAACCGAACTTCGCGAGAATGTAACTAGCCCTAACGGCACAACCGCCGCGGCCCTAAATTCCTTTACCGAAGGAGCGCTTGCAGATCTGGTGGCCAAGTCTATGAAAGCAGCACGCGATCGTTCGATCGAACTGGCTTAAATGTCTCGCAAAATCTTCCTGGTTTTAATTGCCGTCCTATTTCTTTCAGGGAATCCCATTTTTGCTGCTCCAGTAGATTTAGTGCCGATTATTAAAGTTATTCCCGCAGATCAAGATATTTCGGGCATGTTAGTCGGAGATAGTGCTATTTATCTTTTTGGAAATACTCCAACTGGCGCTTATGTAACTGCGTTAAATAAAGATGGTACACAAAAGTGGCTACATGATTTTTCTGACTCGACTTCATTCACTATCACTGCTGGTTCGCTAGATAGCGCTGGAAATATTTGGTTAGCAGGGGCTTCGGCGGCGCCCACTGCAATTCCAAGTGCTGCCAGCCCTTCACCTACGGCAGCAAATCCTGATGGCGTAGTGGTTGGGGAGGAAAGTTCAATTCGCCCAGATTTGAATAATTTAACGCTCTGGAAAGTCACAAGTGCAGGCGAAGGCGCCGGTAAGTTTCAATTACCGCTTACTCAGCCAGCCTTACCGACTTCTATCAGCGTGAATAAAACTGGAATCTCGTTAGTGGCTTGGCAAGCCGCTGGCTCTCTATTTGTTGCCTCTGATCTGACTGGAAAATTTGGCAAGCCATTAAAAATCGGTAAGAGTGACACAACTTTAGATAGCGTGATTCGCAATCCTGACAATTCAAGTTTTTTGTTCGGTAGTAGCACCGAATTATTTTTAGCTAATAAAGCAATTGGCAAACGTGATGGATTGATGTTAAAAGTTGATGTGACTCCGAAAATTGCACAATCCGTTAGAAGTGGCGAGAAAGGTGCAACTCGAAATTGGGCAAGTGCCACACCAACTCTTTTGTTAGGTGGCTATCTAAAGAATGCAACTTCCTCACTTGCCACGATTACTAAATTTACAAATTTATTGAAACCATCATGGTCAGTCCGGTTTAAAGCAACTTCAAATGCCGTGGTAGCAGATGGGCTTAATGGCGTCACCTATGCAGCTTTTGGGAATGCTGGATCTGGAACCGTGTTAACTTTTGCTAAAAACGGAAAAATAACTTCTACGAAGTCATTCACGGGAAGCCCAATAGCAATAGCCTTTAATAAGACCCTCGGACTTTATATTTACTCAAGCACCGCAATTTTTAATGTGGCCACGAAGTAACTAAGCTGCAATAAACATAATTTTTCGATCAAGTGCGGCTACTAAAAACCGCTTCTTTTCGACAATTACAAATACGCCATGACCAGGTTCTGTTGTTTGAGTTGACGTAACTAAGCGAACCGAACTCGCTGGTTGAGCTAAGTTCAAGGAGCAAAGTCGTAGCTGGCAATTGAAAATCAGTTCACCGTTTTCAAGCGTGATTTGTGCGCCAGGAGTTCCGAATCCGTCAGTAAGGAAGGTGGCAATATCCTTGGTTTTACCCACAAAAGTGCTTCTAATTTGATTTGGAACGAGCGAGGAACTAGCCCCGGCTGCGAGCCAGACCAAGCGAAGTCCAGCTTTTTCAGGAGCAATCGCTACATCAAAACCAGCAACTGGGTTGCCGCTATCGGCTTGCTCAAGTGTTGTGTAGGTCCAGCTATTCGGATTGACACTGGTACGTGTTGCATAGCGAACTTCGCCCGAAGTTATAGCTCGCTTCTGATTTATCACTAGTACTGAATCGTAAATAATATGTGTTGTTGCCGAAGTTACGTAGGCGGCCAAATGGAAACCAACATCGCCTGTGGTGCGATTATCAGTTTTCCGATCGCCATCAATCATTTCGTAAATCCACTTGTTAGAATTCAGGCGTTTAGTTGCCCCCAACAAAACGCCCTGGCTCTCATCGCGATAGAAAACTGAAATTCCGGCCGCTGTTACAGCACATGCATTGCTTATACTCACATCGCTGGCAGTTCGAACGCGTTCGGCAATTTCATAACTTTGAATTGTAGGACCATTGCCATCTACGATTTCAAAAGCAAAAGTTTTTCCATCGTAAAGTGCATAACGTAAATCTGAATCAGTTGAATCTGGATAGAAAATATGCAGTTTTTGATTTACTCCCACTCCGGAAGTACAAAGTGAAATATGGCCAGCAATTCTATTTTTAGTACGACCAGCGCTTCCGCCGGCGCCATCAACTGTAGTTTTTTTCCAAACTAGACCATTCCAAGTTGCAATTTTAAGCACTCCAGTAACTGCATCTGTGAAAACAATTATTGGCTTGCCATTTAGAGTGGCACTTGCGACGTCACGTCCTTCAGGAGTTAAATCAACGAAATTAGAATTCCAACTTGGTTGCGGAATCACAGATTTAGTTATTGCCTCTACTGAAGTACCCAAACTATTTTGAGCAGAAACGGCAAATGAGTACGGAGTACCATTTTTAAGGCCCGTCACAATTATCGGACTGCTAACCCCGGTAAATGTTTGGGAAGTTTTTAAGTTTTTAACCGTATAAGAACTCACTTGTGCTGCTCGGGCATTGGCTGGTGGGTCAAAAGTAATAATTGCCCCTTGATTAGCAATTAATGCGGCCACATTACGCGGTGCATCAGGCACGCTAACAGCTAGTCCAACCGGTGGCTTTGAGCGCATATCTTCCATCATGGCAAGCAAAAGTGGCCCAGGCTGATGGAAAACTTCGCCGGCATCTAAATTCGGGGTCATTACTGCATCAGCCCCACTTTTCGAAAAGGTTGCCTCGTCTAAGTGACTCACTGACGAACCAGATTCATATGTTGAAGGGGTGTACATCTTTATCTTGTCGCCATTGACGCGCAACCCATTTTCACCAATCCAATAAAGTGGAGCAGTTAAGGTTTTACCAAGTTCGAGCGAAGGTGTTGGCATATCAGCTAGTCGGCGACCATCGGGTGTTTGAATATAGGCATCAAAAGGCGTTGGTTGATCAATGCTGCCGTAACCAAAAAATTTGTCGTAAACATCAGTTGATAAGAAACCTAAACCATGTGCAACTTCATGCAAGATAACTGATTCAAGATCGTATTCATTGCTGCGAGGTTTATCGTCTCCACGTTGGTCCCAGTTTGCGGCTGAGTTAACTTGAATAATTATTTCCGGATTATCTCGGTCGAGATCTTTATTAGCTAAAGCATTTGCTAGCGCAGATGGATACCAAAGTGTGGAGTCTGGAGCTCCAGTAAAGCCTGCGAAATAATTTCCGGGCCGGGCGCTACCTAATACATCGCTACTTGCACTTCGTCCCCAAGTTGCCGAGACACTTATATCAACGGAAGATTTAAAATTTGCTGCCCAGGTATCAAGTGCGGACTGAACTTCGGCTCGTGCCCAGGCCGGAAAAGAGCTATACGTAACAACAAACTTTGAAAGTTTTTCTAAATTAGCACTTGGTGGATTTTTAGCAGTAGTTGCATTTGCGCTTGTAGACGAACTTCCGGCGAAGGTGTGGCCCCAGACCGTCGATGGTCGAACCCGAACTTGTGCTTCGGCAGTTGGCGCCAAAAGCGATGAGGAAATAAGTGCGGTCGAAAGCAGGACGATGCTGGATTTCGCCCACCTTTTCCCGGATCTGCCCCACATATTGCGCAACGCTATCAGGGTGAGATGATTGCCTTATGACTGCTAAGCCTAAAGTTTCCAGTGAAAACCAGAGTTCGGAATATGCCGAGATACTCAATAGATTGCGGCAAGAACCAGCAGTTTCAGTCCAAAATTTAAACGGAAATTCGCGCCCTGAGCCAACCCTTGATGAAGCTCGCGAAGATCTAGCACGTGCAATTGGCGAGGTGGCCCATAGTTTATTTGCAAAGAAATATGGCCCAATGGTGGCAACTGTTACTAAAACTACGGCTGAAGCAGTTTTAAAAGATCTCGAGAAGAACGCTTATCGCGCAAAGAATGATGCGACCTTAATAGCCCAAGAACTCCTAGATCGAGCAATTAGCAAAAAGCGAACTAAAAAGTAATGACCGTAGTTACTGTCTATTCGCGGGAAAACTGCCATCTCTGTGAAGCCGCAATCGAAACACTGGCATCTGTCGCAGCGGAATTAGATTTTGAAATTGAAAAAGTCTTAATTGATGGCAATGAAGAGTTGATCAAAAAATATGGTGAAGAAGTTCCAGTTATCCATATCGATGGTAAGCACCATGATATTTTTCGAGTTAATCTAGAAAGATTTAGATCTTCCCTTGAAAAACATCGTCAGCATCAATAATTCGATATGAGTAACCTTGCTCGGCCAAGAAACGTTGGCGATTTTGGGCAAAATCTTGATCAACAGTGTCACGTGAGACTACTGAGTAGAAAATAGCACCGCGACCATCTGATTTAGGTCGCAAAATTCGACCTAACCGTTGTGCTTCTTCTTGCCTTGAACCAAATGCACCAGATACTTGAATCGCAATAGTTGCATCAGGCAAGTCAATTGAAAAGTTTGCTACTTTTGAAACTACTAAACATTTAATTTCACCAGTTCTAAATTGAGCAAATAAGCGCTCGCGTTCTTTGACCGGTGTGTCACCCTTAATAAGTGGTACACCCAGAACTTCAGATAACTCATCAAGCTGGGAAATATATTGGCCAATAACCAAAACTTGATCGGCCGCATGTCGTTCAACAAGCGCTTCAACAACTTTTCGTTTAGTCGCGGTGGTTGAGCAATAGCGATAACGCTCTTCGGGCTCTGCCGTGGCGTAAAGCATGCGCTCGGTTTCAGTGAGATTTACGCGTACTTCTACGCATTCAGCCGGGGCAATATAGCCTTGAGATTCAATTTCTTTCCAAGGTACATCGAAACGTTTTGGACCGATCAAACTAAAAACTTCGCCTTCCATGCCATCTTCGCGCACGAGAGTGGCAGTCAAACCTAAACGCCGGCGAGATTGAATATCGGCAGTAAAACGAAATATCGGTGCGGGCAATAAATGAACTTCGTCATAAATTATTAAGCCCCAGTCATGGGTATCAAAAAGGTCTAAGTGCGCGTAGACCCCATTCTTCTTTTTGGTCATAACTTGGTAAGTAGCAATTGTTACGGGACGAATTTCTTTTTTAGCGCCAGAGTATTCGCCAATTTCATCTTCATTAAGTGTGGTTCGCTTTAGCAATTCATCGCGCCACTGCCGAGCCGCAACAGTGTTGGTTACCAGAATTAAAGTAGTCGCTTTGGCATGCGCCATAGCTGCTGCGCCGACAATAGTTTTTCCGGCACCGCAAGGAAGCACTACGACTCCAGAGCCACCATGCCAAAAACCTTCAGCCGCTAACTCTTGGTAAGGGCGAATCTTCCAATCTTTTTGAACCAGCTCAATTTCATGTGCCTGACCATCGACGTAACCAGCGAAATCTTCAGCTGGCCAACCGAGCCGTAATAAAGATTGTTTAATTGCGCCCCGTTGGCTGGGATGTACAGCGATAGTTTCTTTATCAATACGCACGCCAAGAAGTGGTGCAATCTTCTTGGCGCGGATTACTTCTTCGAGAACTGCGCTGTCATTTGTAATTAAAATTAAGCCATGAACTGGGTCGGCTTCGAGTCGCAAGCGACCGTAACGTGACATGGTTTCGGCAATGTCAACTAGCAATGAATGCGGTACTGCGTAACGCGAATATTTAATTAAAGTATCGATTACTTGTTCGGCATCATGACCAGCTGCTCGAGCATTCCAGAGCCCTAAATTTGTTAAGCGATAAGTATGAATATGTTCGGGGGAGCGTTCGAGTTCGGCAAATGGGGCGATTGCACGACGACATTCAACAGAGCCTGGGTGATCGATATCTAAGAGCAGCGTTTTATCGCTTTGAACGATCAGTGGGCCATCAGTCATTTAGTAAGTCCTTAATAAAGGCGTGCAGGAAGTCAGTTCTTTGATGCATTGCGCTAACACTTGCCCATTCAGTTAAAGCATGTGCGCCACCACCGATGGCGCCTAATCCATCGAGAACTTGAGCACCTGCAGCTGCGGCGAAGTTGCCATCGCTGGCGCCGCCAACTGATGCGTGACCAAGAGCTGGAATTCCAATCGTTGCTGCAACTTTTTCAGCTCGCTCATAGAGTGCTTTAGTTGCAGTTGGTTCGAGAGGTGGACGATTTAGGCCACCAGAGATTTCAATTTTTGCCTCATTGCTTTGTGGCCTTAGTGTTCTAATAGCGGCATCAACTCGTTGGAGCTCATTAGTTGAATATGAACGTGCATCGATATCGAGAATTGCTAAATCTGGAACTGAATTAGTTGTCGTGCCGGCGCTAAGCATGGTTGGTACAACCGTGGTGCCATGCTCAGAATTCTCAAGTGCGGCAAGCTGTAAAACTAAATGAGAAATTTCTACAGTTGAGTTAATTCCTTTTTCTGGTTCGAGTCCAGCATGGGCAGCGCGACCATAAACTTTAACTTGGTACATCGCAGTACCTTTACGGCCAGTCTTAACTTTTCCGTCAAGGGAAGCCTCGAGAACTAATACTGCTTTAGCGTTTTCAGAGAGTTCTTTAATTAAATTACGTGATGCATGGCTGCCAGTCTCTTCATCAGTAGTTGCAACCAATGCGACTGATCCTTCGATTCCTTTTAGCGCGAAGAGAGCTTGCAGAAACCCGACTTTCATATCAAAAGTCCCAGGGCCACGAATTACATCGCCGTTAATTTCAAAAAGTGGCTGATATGAACCTTTTGGCCAAACCGTATCTAGATGTGCAAGCAGCACAATTGCCGGCATGGAATCACCCCACCAGAAAACTGGGCGACCTTCGATTTCACGAATTTGTGCCGGTGTGCCTAAGACTTCGGCTGCAATTGCACTAGCAACTTGGACAACTTCACGGCAAGCAGCGAGATCTTCGGTAGGGGATTCACACCGAACTAAAGTCTCGAGCGCTTTCAACATGGGGTTAAGTCTGCCGTATTCAGGGCTTTGCGTGTCGGTCATAGCGGTGCGACCCCCGTAATACGCGGGATTCGGAAGCTTTGCATCTCGCCGGTGGCATGGTCGCGCGCAACGAGCGCTCCTGCTGAGATTTTTATTGGGTCAACAATGCGATGCGAAACGGCGCCATTGTTATCGGCATAACCAATTGAGAGTGCTTGTTGTTTTTCAACATAAATAGCCAGCAGATCCATTGTTTCATTTGCAGTTGTGCGCGGTAAGGACCCTAAGGCGTTCGCCGCTGTGTCTCTAATCTTGCTCTGCTTGTGACTGGATTTTTCACCAGCTCGAATTGAGCGAACTGCTGCAGCAAGTGTTGCCTCTGTAGGTGTATCAATTTCACCGATAACTCTTGGTGGCTTTGGTTTTGCTTTTGCACGGTGGGAACGATGACCGGTAATTAGCGCACCATTGCTTGCTTCAGCAGCTGGCAAGTAACCGGCATTTCGAAGTACATTCATCGCGTCGGCTGCATCTAAATCGCAAATCAAAACTTCGGGAGCAATTTTTCTTAGCGAAAGTACGTCAAGTCTTTTATCGCTCATAATCTGCGCAATTAATGAAGTGTCCTCGCAGCGAATAAAACTTGCGGTATTGCCAACTCTTAACTTGCCATGTTTTTTGGCAACATCGGCGATCAAATATTCCAGAGGTTGTGGCATCGGAGTTTTAGAAGTTTTAACTAAGAACGAACGAATCTCTTCGCCGCTCTTGCCATAGTCCAGTCCGCGACGAATCGAAGCTTCGCTAAATCGGTAAACAGTTGCGCCGCCACGGCTTTCAATATCGGCTACAGCTGAAAGTTCGCGAGCAATGTCATGCTCAAGTGGGCCGGGCGCAATCGCGGTGTTATCACTTTGAATCAAAATGTGATCTACCGGCTTTGGCAGATCGGCATCAATCCCAAGTTCTTCGGATTGATCCATAAAAGCTCTTCCGTATTTAGCTGAAGCCCCTTGGCCGGTCAGCCCTAGCCAGTCAGCTTCACGTAAAGTCCATTGAATCAGCTCTTCCTGGATTCCCGGATTTCGCTTACTTGGTGCGAGCCATCTGATTGTGCGCGTAAAGCTAGCTAAATCTGGAGCTAGATTTGGTTGCTCGTTCAATAAATTAATTACTAATTTACGAGTACTCGCCGCATTTACTCGATCTAGTTCGGGGCCAAGTGCTGCCACGCTTTTAGCTTCGCCGCGACCAACCAGACCACTGACTCTTGAAGTTGTTAACCAATTTGCAGCGAGTGTGCGCCAGCGTGTTTCAGCACTTTGGGACAACCAAATATCAAAACTATTACTCGGCAAAATACGATCATCGGCATCAATTGTTAGCAATCCAGCTAGGTAAGAAATTTCAGCGATGAAAGCCGCGCAATTTTCATCTATTCCAATATGGGTTGAAATCAATTTCAAATCTCTTACGCCAAGACCGCCAGAACGCAGTGCATCTGCTGGTTCTTGTGCCCAAAAGTGAAGTAATTCTTCGACCCAGCCTAGAACTGTCGCGATATTTGCCGCAGCAGCCATGTCAACCGATTTTTCAATTCGCTTAGTGCCAGTAACAATAGGAGCAGAACTCTCATAACTCTTATGAACTTTTCCACCGCGTAAGAAAATTCCAACTTCTCGAGGCATGATTACTGTTCGCTGATCAAGGGGAACTAAAAATTTTCGGTCTAGCAGCCAAGCAATTCCGGGGCCAGGATTTTTTATATCTCCAACACTTCCACGTGGCGGACCCCAAATTAATTGTGAAAGCACTCGCTTTGCTGCATCTGGCGCTTCATTTAATTCAGTTAACTTCAATTTAGCCATTGATGCTGGACCGAGGCCGGCAGGTTCATTAATTAATAGTTGGTTAACCGAGGTTGGTAGTCGCAACCCTTTTTCACTTGGGTAAAGCAGGCCAAAAGCAACAAGCCGATCAACCGCTTTAGCGGCATCCTTATGAGTAATAGAAATCAAGTTCTTGAGCGTAAATTCTTCATCCATAGCGACCGCAGCTTCGAGAATTTGAAATTCAAATTCAGTTAGTGAATCAATGGCGCGTGCGATGCTGTGTGAAGAAGAGGCACGAACTGCAAGTGATGCTAAGTCAGGCGGTACCGGTGAAACTAAATCAGGACGAGCCCCAAAAAGCTCAGATAAACCGGCGTCGTCGAGCGAGCGCAGATAATCGGTAAATGAGCGAATTTCCATAACCGTCCTACATTAGTGGAATAAAGCCCAGACCGCCTACCTGGTTTTTAGCGTCGCGGCCAACGAGGGCGAAACAGCGTGGCGAGGGCAGCTAGTCGACTAACTACTGGCCCGAAAATTCGACTGAATTTGCGATGTCGGCGGAATTCGTGAATTGGCCAACCTTCGCTCATGGCGCGAATCTGCAACAAGGCATCAGGATTAATCGCATTTGGCTTTCCAACTGATTTCAGAAGTGGCAAATCATTATGACTATCTGAATATGCGTAACACATCGATAAATCAAAGCCGCGGTCTTCCGCTATTTTTTTAACTGCAACTGCTTTTTCAGCACCGTGTAGCAGATTTCCCTCTAGCGTTCCGGTGTATTTGCCGTCAGCAATTGTTGCTTTACTTCCGAGTGCACCAGTAAAACCTAAGCGGTTAGCAATTAGGGTTGCCATATCTTCGGGGGCTGCAGTCACCAACCAGACTTCTTCACCATTTGCTAAATGCGATCCGGCAATATCAATTGTGCCTTGCCAAAGTGCTGGCGAAACATATTCATCGTAAATTTCTTGCCCGATTGCTTCGATCTCTTTCACGTCATGGCCGCCAATAAAATCTGTAGCAGCATTTTGGAACTTTAGTATTTCTTCTTTATTTTCTTTACCGGTCAAGCGAAATCTCAGGTTGGCTAAAACGAAGCGCGAGATATCGGCTTTAGTGAAATAGCCGCGCTTGTACATACCTTTGCCGAGGAAATAGAGCGATGATCCGTGGATCAAGGTGTTATCTACATCGAAAAAGGCTGCTCGTTTTTGGGTGAGTGCCATGTCACTACCTTAGCGAGAGAAGTCGAAATCGGACGCTTTATGCTTAGCGCATGACTTCGACTGTCCACGTGATTCGCCATGGTGAAGTGGAGAATCCGCAAAAGATCCTTTATGGCCGCCAACCAGGTTGGCGACTATCAGAGCGCGGTCAAGCAATGGCGCAAACTTTAGGCGAATGGTCAAAAGCAATCGATCTTGGTGCGCTACATGTATCACCTCTTCAACGAGCCCAAGAAACTGCAGCCCCAATTGCGGCCGCTCATTCAATTTCAATTACGACTGATGAACGATTAATTGAGGCAGCTAACATTTTTGAAGGTAAACCATTTGGAATTGGAGATGGCGTACTAAAGCATCCATCTGCTTGGCGCCATTTATATAACCCTTGGAAACCATCTTGGGGCGAACCATATGAGGAACAAATCACTCGAATGTTGGAAGCGATTTTTGCCGCTAATAAAGCTGCGAATGGGAAAGATGCCATCTGTGTTTCACATCAATTACCAATCTGGATTTTAAGAAGTGCAATTGAAGGACGTCGATTAATTCACGATCCTCGTAAACGCGAATGCTCGCTTGCATCCGTTACCAGTGTTCACTTTGACGATGAGGGACTTATTTCGGGTCTTACTTATTCCGAGCCAGCGAAACATTTGTTGCCACCCAAAAAATGATTCGTAAATTTACTAAGCCAATTTTTATACTTGTAGGAACCCTGCTTTTGACAAGTTGTGGAAATGGTGGAAGTTCTCAAGCTCAAGAAAGTTTTATCTCGGGTAATGGTACGGTGACTTTCATATCAGCGAAAGACCGCCAAGTAGCACCAAAATTGTCAGGTGATACTTTGTATGGAAGTAAGTTTGAATTCGCCGGCAACAAAGTAGCAGTTGTAAATGTTTGGGCATCCTGGTGCGCACCATGCAGGGCTGAAGTTCCAACTTTAATTGCGCTTTCCCAGAAATATTCGGACGTGCAATTTATGGGCATATTAACCCGCGACAACTTAGCTAATGCCGAAGTATTCGCTAAACAATTGGGCGTTCCGTACCCTAATTTTATTGATGATTCGTTACTTCTTGGTTTCCGGAAAACTCTGCCCGCCAATGCCATTCCTAGCTCGGTAGTTATCGATAAGCAGGGCCGTGTTGCGGCTCGAATATCTGGACCAGTCACAGTTGCAGGGTTAAGCAATCTGATTGAACGGGTTAAATCAGAATGAACAACTTCGTCGTAGAGCAAATTTTTTCCGGCTATTTAATAATTGCCTTACCTGTCGCGATGCTGGCCGGCTTACTCTCTTTTCTCTCTCCTTGCGTATTGCCATTAGTTCCTGGATACATTTCTTATGCTGCTGGATTTAGTTCTAGTCGAGGTCGAATTCTTTTTGGCTCTTCACTTTTTGTACTTGGTTTTTCAACTCCATTCGTTTTATATGGCGCACTCTTTGGAACCCTAGGTTCGCGAATTACCGAACACGAAACTGGAATTACCCAAATTTTAGGGGTCATAACTATTTTGATGGGAATAATTTTCTTAGGAAAGTTTCCCATGATGCGCACACTACATTTCAAGAGCTCTGCATTTGGCGGTTTAATTGGCGCACCGTTTCTGGGCTTTGCTTTCGGAGTTAGCTGGACTCCTTGTATTGGCCCAGCTCTGGCAGCAGTTCAAACTTTAGCTTTTCAGGAAAGTTCAGCAATTCGAGGTGCATTGCTTTCAATAAGTTATTGCGTTGGACTCGGTCTGCCTTTTATTCTGTCGGGTCTTTTTTTAGATCGATCTGAAAAACTACGAAAGTTGCTGGTTCGCAATGGAAATATCGTTTCACTAGTTGGCGGGACGCTCTTAATAATCATTGGTGTATTGCAACTCTTCGGGCTCTGGAGCGACTTAATGATTTCGTTGCGGTCAGTAATATCTGATTTTGTGCCGGTGATCTGATGAGCGAAGAAACACAACTACCTGAACTAGGCGCATTAGCGCTGGCCAGATACTTTTGGCGTCAACTAACGAGCATGCGTACGGCCCTGGTCTTGCTATTAATGCTGGCGCTTGCCGCAATTCCCGGCTCCTTAATTCCGCAAAATTCACAAAATCCGATGGCAGTTTCTGAATATTTCGAGAAACATAAGAGTTTAGCTATCTGGTTTCAAAGGTTTTCGCTCTTCGATGTTTATTCCTCGCCTTGGTTTAGTGCCATCTATATTCTGCTCTTTGTTTCCTTAATCGGTTGCGTACTTCCGCGTTCAATCGAACATTTCCATGCGATTCGGGCGTTGCCACCTAAGACACCTAAAAATTTATCGCGGCTGGAATATCACCAGTCTTGGCCGGCAACTGGCGAAGAGTTAGTGATTGCGAAAGCTTGGTTTAAAGCTAAGAAATTTCGGATGTTAGAAAGCGAAGGAACCATCTCTGCCGAAAAAGGTTACTTACGCGAAACTGGAAATCTTTTCTTCCATATCTCTTTAATCCTAATTTTAGTTGGAGTTCTTGTTGGTGGACTGTTTGGGGTTCGCGGAAGCGCGATCGTTAGTCAAGGTGAAAGATTTGTAAATAATTCGACATCCTATGACACCATAAGTTTTGGTCAGATTAGCAATGAGAATTCTTTGCCACCATTTACAATTACGGTCGATAAATTTTTAGCTAAATACAATACTTTGACTAGTGCTCCAGAGGACTACACCTTAAACGTAACAACTGTTGCCGAGCCTGGTGCAAAACCTAAGCAGCAAGTAGTAAAAGTTAATAGCCCATTAACTTTTGGAAGCACGCGCATTTATTTACAAGCTAATGGTTATTCGCCGATAGTTACAGTGCAAGATAAAAAAGGAAACGTAACTTTCCAGGGTCCCGTGCCGTTTCTGCCGCAAGATGGTAATTTGAGATCTATTGGGGCTATTAAAGTTCCAGATGGTAATCCGCAACTTGGCTTTGTTTCATCATTTGTTCCAACCTATGCTCGCAGCGCTAAACAAGGGGCAATTTCGGTGTTCCCAGAACTACTTGATCCAAAACTACTATTCTCAATATGGCAGGGTGATCTGGGATTAAATAGCGGAAAACCACAATCCGTTTATCGAATCGACACCTCAAAGATGAAGCAGATCGGCTTAAACTCATTAAAACCTGGGGAATTTCTGAAATTTAGCGAGGGAACAATTACTTTCGAGGGTGTTGTTCCATGGGTGAACCTGCAAATCGTTAGTGATCCTGGCAAGAGTTATTCCTTGATCGGTGGCATAGTTGCGATCCTTGGTTTGCTTGCTTCGCTATTTACTAGACGCCGAAGGATTTGGATTCGAGTTGAATCCGGTGAAGTTCAAGTCGCTGGTCTAGCCAAGAACAGCGCCCCTGGATTAGCGGTAGAGATGAAAGAGTTTGTAACAAAGTTGAAGGAGAAGTAAATGTCAGCACAAGATTGGGCGTACGCATCGAATTACGCTATCTACTCAGCAATGGTGCTTTTTACTCTCGCCTTCTTTGGTCACGCATACGAAACTGCTTGGGCAGTTCGCTCGCCACTGGCGTCTGAAGCAACAGCCGGAAATTTAGTCGCAAAGACTTTGGATAATTCGCGAACTCAGAAAGCAATGCGAATCGCAACTGCAATGATGATTCTCGGATTCACATTTTTATTAGCTGGCGTAATTCTTCGGGGCATCTCGGCTGGGCGAGTGCCGTGGGGAAATATGTATGAATTCTCGATCACCGGCGCCTTAGCTTTTACTGGTGCTTATCTATTTGCGCTTCGCAAATATGACTTGCGCTGGCTAGGTGTTTTAGTTTCTTTCTCAGTTCTCTTAACACTAGGCACCGCAATAACTTTGCTCTATCGACCAAGTGCACCACTTGTTCCCGCGCTTAAATCAACTTGGCTAGTAATCCATGTTTCTGCGGCGATTATTTCCGGTGGTGTTTTCTTACTTGCCAACGTTATTGCTGCTGCATATCTTTATTTAGACAATATGGAAAGCAAAGGTCCACGGAAAGCTTGGGCTCAACGTTTACCTTCCTTAGATGTGCTCGATCAACTTTCATATCGCTTAGTTGCATTTGTATTTCCGCTTTGGACATTTGCGGTAATTGCTGGCGCAATCTGGGCTGAAAGTGCTTGGGGACGTTACTGGGGTTGGGATCCAAAGGAAACTTGGGCCTTTATTACCTGGGTTGCGTACGCTGCTTATCTACATGCGCGAGTAACCGTTGGTTGGCGTGGGCGTCGCGCTGCTTGGCTCTGCTTATTAGCCGGGTCAACATTTCTCTTCAACTATGTTTATGTAAATGTTTGGGGAACGGGAAAGCACACTTACTCTGGGCTGTAAACCTTAATTACATTTAATGAACAAGGTGTGAAAGCGTCCGGGATATTTATATTTTCCGATTTCATCAAAAGTTATCTCCGAGGCAGGCAAGATTTCCCAATTACTAACTTGTTCCAGAAATATTGTTACAAGTGCCGCAGTTTCAACTTCGGCCACATGGTTTCCAATACAGGTATGTGGACCAAAGCCGAATGCTAAGTGGGGATTTCGCTCACGGTGAATATTGATGATGTCAGGCTCACTAAACACCGAATCGTCAAAATTTCCAGAGACGAAACTTAAATGCACATAATCTTTCGGGTCACGTTTATCCAAAGGTAGCGCCTTGACTTCGGCCGGAACTCTTTCCATTCTAGGCAGTGGAGTTAGGTAACGAAGTACTTCATGAATCGCATTACTTAATTTATCGGGATTCTGCTTTAGAAATTCCCGATCCGAGGTGGCAGTTGCTAGGTGCCAAATCATGCCTGACATTAATTTAACTACGGTGTCTCGACCGCCTGCTAATAAAACATTTGCAATTCCATACATCTCTGTTCTGGAAATTCGCTCACCAGATATTTCTAATTTAGATATGAAACTCCAAACATCATCTCTACTTGAACTTTCGGCTTCATCAAAAACCAGATTTAAGTATTTATCCAAATGCTTGCCGCTTCTGCCTTCAGGAGTGGTTATCCATACATCCGAACCCCAGGAAAGCCATTCGGAAACATCTTGCGGACGGTTATAAATAACCCCTAAACAATGACCAACCATTGGCAGAGCTAGTTCTGAGACCACGTCTCCACCGCCATTTGCCACAAATTTGCCGATTAATTCTTTAGCTATGGCTTCAAATTGCGGAATCATTTTCTCTATTTTGGGTTTAACGAATAGTGGACTCAAAGCAATGCGATAGAGGTGATGTCTTGGTGGGTCAACTTCTAGCGGTAATTGGCGGTAAGTCCGCACATCGCGATCGCCTTGTAGATCTGAGGAGAAATTTTCGGTATCTCTTGCCGCAGCTCGAACATTTGCGTGTCCAGTAACTTCGCTCATTTGAATAAACTACCATTTTGCTGTGAACGTAACTGGTCTGCAAATACCGATTGGTGTAACAAATTCACTACAACTCCTTAAAAACCAGGTCACCGAAAGTAGATATCAGTTAGCTAAAGGCGCAATCGAGCGGTTATTTTCCCAGACCCTTACTAAAGCTAGCGATGGGTCAATATTTGTCATCACGGGCGATATTCCTGCGATGTGGTTACGAGATTCAACTTGGCAGGTAAGACCATTATTAGCATCAGTGGCAGATCCGACAGTTGCCGAATTAATTGGGAATGTTTCTAAACGGCAGATTGAACAAGTTTTAATAGATCCATATGCCAACGCCTTTAATCCTGAACCAAATGGCAGTTGTTGGCATAAAGACTTTCCAGATCAAAGTCCATGGGTGTTTGAGCGAAAGTTTGAACTTGATTCGTTAGCAGCAGTTTTGGATTTAGCAATCAGGCTTTATCTGACAAGTGGATTTACGGATCACTTTACTGATCGGTTTAGCCAAGCGGTTATTGTGATTCTAGGTTTGCTTGAGCGAGAACAAAACCATGATCCCAAAACCTATAAATTTAAACGGCAAGATGTGCGAGAGTTTGATTACCTCAGTCACGATGGTCACGGTGCACCAACTTCGTACACTGGAATGGTTTGGAGCGGCTTCCGACCAAGTGATGATGCCTGCAAATTCGGGTACTTGATTCCAGCCAATGCCCATATGGCAAAAGTCTTGAATCAACTAGCAGAATTACCGAACGAAGCTTTCGGTGATGTGCAAAGCAAGCAAAGGGCAGCGCTAATAGCTGATGCGATTAGCGATGGAATTCAAAAATTTGGGATAGTTGATCTGGCCGGCCACAAAATATATGCGTATGAATGTGATGGATTAGGAAATTATTTACTGCAGGACGATGCCAATATTCCTAGTTTGCTTTCACTTCCGTACTTAGGTGTTTGTTCGGAAACTGAGGAAACCTATTTAAATACCCGAAATTTTGTCTTAAGCGATAAGAATCCATATTTCTTTCGCGGGAAAGTTTTAAGTGGACTGGGGTCACAGCACACGCCCGAAAATCAAGTTTGGCCATTAGGAATTGCAATGCAGGGGATTACTAGTGCTTCGGCGGAGGAAATTGAATATTGCCTAGAACTTTTAGAGAAAAGTCACGCAGGCACAAACCAGATGCATGAATCTGTCGGAATGAATGATCCTAAGATTTTTACTAGAGCTTGGTTTTCTTGGGCAGATATGACTTTTTATCACTTACTTCTAAAGTCAGTTAACTTGATTTAACTACTCGATAACTTTGCAAAGTTGGATCCGTCGCATAAGCAATTCGCACCCCTGCTGATTTATTGACAGCTAATCCTCTCAGAATTTCATCGGTTAATACTTCACCTGGCGCAACTACAGCTACGCCTGGTGGGTATGGCGCAATTAAATCTGCTGAAATGCGGCCTTGCGCTTTATCTGCGCTAATCATTTCAGTATCGGCAAAATAAGCTTCACGCATTGAAATACCAATCTGTGGAATGACTGACCAACTAAGAGCAGTTGCAGATTCGCGAGGCTGATCAATTAACTTTCGTAAAATTGGAATCAGCGCCTGGGAAAGTTCAGCAAAACTTTCAGCATCATCAGCCAAAGTTGCCAAGAAAACCACGGTATCGCGGTCGGCCATCTCGACTCTAATATTCGCTTTAAGCAATTCATTTTCAATTGTGACGCCGGATGTGCCTAATTGATTTGCACGTAATACCAGCTTTACCGGATCGAATCGGCCCGGTTCAAAATCCGATGGTGATAAGAATATTGGGCGCTCAAAATGAGCGGCTAACTCTGCTTTAAATTGCGAAACATTAGTAATTAATTCGCCTAACAAATCTTCGCCACGAAGTTGAAGTAGTGCACGGCACCCATCAATAGATGCGAGAGGAGCACCTGCGGGCGAAGTGGTGTGCGTAGTTTCAAAACTTTGTTCTAAGCGATCTAGATTTAGAAATTCTCTACGCGCAATTAAGAGTGCTGATGCGCTGTATCCAGGCAAAGCTTTATGGGTACTCGTAATAAGTGCATCGGCACCAAGTTGCATTACATGTTTAGGCAAGTCCTGATGGAAACCAAAGTGAGCGCCCCAGGCAGCGTCGATTACAACTGGAACTTTATGTTCATGTGCTTTACCAATTAGCGTTGGTAATTCTGAAATAGTTCCTAAGTACCCTGGCTCGGTTAGCAGCAGAGCAATAGGTTTTTGCGGAAGAACTCGTTCTAGTTCAGAAACCGGAATCCCGATCGGCACTCCAGTTCCTTGATCAATTTCTGGTGATAACCAAATTGGTTCTAAGCCAGCTAAAACGAGAGCGCTCAAAACAGATCGGTGAGCAGTGCGAGCAACTGCAATTTTGTCGCCGGGTTTTCCAAGTGCCAAGATGACTGCTTGGTTAACATGAGTTGAACCGCCAGTAGAGAAACGTGCGTAGTCACCACCCCACAATTTTGCGGCCAAAGATTCAGCGCTTTTTAAGGTTTGGTTAGTTAATTTAATTTCATCTAACCCGCCATATAACGGGGTATCACTATCAACAACTGCGCCTAAACCAAGATCGATCTTGCTGGCTCGCTGCTTGTGACCCGGAATAGTGAAAGGCGTTCTGGTTACCTCGAAGTAACTCAGGTACGCATCTAAGAGCGGAGCAGATTCGCGCAACGCTTTAAGAGAGGTCATAGCGGCAAGCCTAACTTCAAGGTGCCCCGATGAGAAATATTGCCTTAGACTTTATGCATGACCGTACTTACCTCAGTTCCTCAGCAGCGTCTCTTGGTTACAGAGATTCCTGGACCAAAATCACAAGCGGAGATTCAGCGCCGCAGTGAAGAGGTTTCTGGCGGATTGGGAATCGCATTCCCTGCGGTAATTGCAAGTACTGGCGGATCAATTTTGGTTGACCTTGATGGCAATCAAATCATCGACATGGCTTCAGGTATTGGCGTTACCAATGTGGGCAATAGCGCGCAACGCGTAGTTGATCGCGTTATCGATCAAGTGCAAGCTTTTTCTCACACTTGTTTTACTGTCGTTCCTTACCAAGGCTATATCGATGTCTGCGCAAAATTAAATGCGCTAACACCAGGAACGCACAAGAAAAAATCTGTTTTAGTTAACTCTGGTGCCGAAGCAGTTGAGAACGCAGTAAAGATTGCGCGCCATTCAACCAAGCGTCAAGCGATTGTAGTTTTCGAACATGCGTACCACGGGCGTACAAATTTAACGATGGCACTTACCGCCAAGAACATGCCTTATAAAGAAGGTTTTGGTCCATTTGCAAATGAAATTTATCGCATGCCTATGCCTTATGAACTTCGCTGGGAAGGCAACAAAGCCACCATCACTAAAGATGCGTTAGAACATATTGAGCATAAAATTGAAAAGGAAATTGGCGCGAAGAACGTTGCTGCGATATTGATCGAACCGATCCAAGGTGAAGGTGGCTTTATTGTTCCGCCAACCGGATTCTTGCCTGGACTTTCAAAGTATTGTGCCGAAAACGGAATCATCTTTATCGCTGATGAAGTGCAAACTGGTTTTGCGCGAACTGGAAACATGTTTGCAGTTGAAGCTGAAAATGTAGTTCCAGACATGATTATTACTGCCAAAGGTATTGCTGGTGGCTTACCACTTGCAGCAGTTACCGGCCGAGCTGAAATCATGGACTCGGTTCATGTGAGTGGTCTTGGTGGAACTTACGGTGGAAACCCAGTTGCTTGCGCAGCTTCACTTGGAGTTTTCGAGACAATCGAAGAAGAAGGTTTGATTCAACGCGCACGTGAAGTTGGCGAAATCCTTGGCTCATCACTTCACGCACTGTCCGCGAAGTATCCAATCATTGCTGAAGTGCGTGGTCGTGGCGCTATGCAAGCAATTGAACTTGTTAAGCCTGGTTCGCTTGAACCAAATACCGAAGCAATGACTAAAGTAATTAATTACTGCGCCAAGAAGGGCGTGTTACTTCTTTCAGCTGGTACTTATTCGAATGTAATTCGCTTCTTGCCACCAGTTGTTATTACGGATGAACTTTTGCTTGATGCCATGAGTGTTCTAGACGAGGCTTTTGCTTCGCTTTAAAGACCAAGCAAGAAATCTGGGTCATCATCAGGTGCGATAGTGCGCTTTGGTTTTCGGCCACCGTTGCCAGGACGCTTAGGTCGGCCAGCAACTAAGTAAGCAACTGAACCGATGGTGGGCACAAAAAGAATAATTAGTATCCAGCCCCAGCGAGGTAACGAACGAACTTCGTGATCTTCGCGTTGGGCGCAGTCAATTAATCCGTAAAGTTGAATTCCAATGGTGATTACAAATAAAAGAACTCTGGCCATGGCAATAGTTTAGCGATTTCTTAATTGAGCGCGAGGGCTGCCGAAAATAGAAGCGCAAAAGCGAGCTGTAACTGACCTGTTTTCGCCAACAATGGAATTAATGCCAAGCCAGATGCGCCCGACCGGACCCGATTAGCGATAACTAAGGTCTGAGGCAGTAGCGCCAAAGTAATCAAAGTATTTTTGCCGGAGACGCTGATTGCAGCAACATGCGCAAGTAGAAGTAGGGCAATAAATAATTTACGAGCTCGGGCATCGCCTAATCGAACGGCGAGAGTTCGTTTTCCAACTAGCTCGTCTTGCTCACGATCTCGCAAATTATTGATCGCCAATATGGCGCACGCCAGCGAGCCCATTGGAATCGCAACCAGGAAACTTTGCCAAGTTATTTTCTCGGTCTGCACATAGTAAGAACCCATCGTCGCAACTAAGCCAAAGAATAAAAATACCGAAATTTCGCCTAGCCCTAAGTAGCCGTAAGGTCGCTTGCTACCTGTGTAAGTCCAGGCAGCCAAAATTGCCGCAGCACCAATGGCAATTAACCAAAGTGAAGTTGAAAGTGCGAGTGTGAGACCCACGACAGCCGAAATTGCAAAGGCAATAAAGGCGGCTTGTTTTACCGATTTAGCTGAAGCCAAACCCGAAGCAACTAAACGTGTTGGGCCAACGCGATTATCGTCGGTTCCCTTAATGCCGTCGGAATAATCGTTGGCGTAGTTAACGCCAACCTGAAGTGACAAACTAACAATTAGCGCGAGGCCGGCCATTGCAAAATTTGCCTCTTTTGCAGCCAAGCCAGTTGCCACCGCCACGGGTGCGACTGCTGCAGGCAAAGTGCGTGGGCGAGCGCCAATAATCCACTTGTTCAATTCATTTCTCCGACTTCATTGCTAGTTGCGCAAGTGCGCTTCGGTCAATTTTTCCAATACCGATTAGAGGTAGCGCAGACAATTGATGAAATTGCTTTGGCTTTGCCGCGCTGCCAAATTTTTCTCTTAACAAATTAGTGATTTCTAACGAAAAGTCACTTGGCGCGTTAACCGAGGCAATATGTAGCTCTTGTCCCCACTTAAGGCTGGGTACAGCAAAAGCGGCGAACTCTAAGTTAACGAAATTTTGCGAGATAGCGTTTTCTATTTCAGATAAGGAAATATTTTCACCACCAGTAATGAGCACATCATCTGCGCGACCAAGCACGAGTAATTTGCCATCAATTATTTGACCACGATCACTTGTGACGAACCAACCATCAGTATCCAAACTTAAATTATTTGCGAGAACTGGACCCGAAATTCTAATTAAGCCGGAATCACTTAAAGAAACTTTCACTCCTGAAAGTGGTTCGCCATCATAAACGCATCCGCCTGAAGTTTCTGACATCCCGTAACTTTTTACGACCCGGATGCCTGCTGCATCTGCTTGATTTGCTAATTCAGTAGATAGAGCTGCACCACCAATTAAAACTAATTTTGCACTTTTCAAATGCGCAAGGAGTCGATCATCACCATTCAATGCATTAAAAAGTTGGGTAGGCACAATTGATGTGTAATCGACTCTGGGATATTCGCCGACATAATCAATTAAATTAACTGGGCTGGTACCAAGTTCTAAACTGCGCACTAGAACATTCACTGCAGCAACATGGGTGAGCGGAAGCAAGAGCGACCAAGTCTCACCAAATTGGGAATCTAAATATGTATTGCCAGCTTTAGCTGAAGCCA
>Ga0304729_1000624_pt1 | contig 25564 bp, 34 predicted proteins | sample C_131016_MF_Meta_FD_190475 | JGI IMG/M metagenome (GOLD analysis project Ga0304729, IMG submission 190475) | Freshwater microbial communities from Lake Croche, Canada to study carbon cycling - C_131016_MF_MetaG (v2) (version 2) | ecosystem: Environmental > Aquatic > Freshwater > Lake | place... | reverse complement strand
ATCTAATGAAAAAAAGGGTGAAAATTATAATTATTCTCAAAATGTCAATAAGATTATAACAAATAAATATCATGGATTACTTGAAGATAAATATATCTATGAAGGTTCTGATGAAGAAGCAGAAAGCGAAGAAGAAGCAAAGCCGGTTTCAAAATCCAAGAAAAAATAATGTGATGTGAACTAGTCTAAAACAGAAACACCCCTCCCACATTGGAACAAGCCAATTATTTATATGTTAGAGGTTTTATAAGATTCATAGAGTCCCATAGAAGAGCTTGGTTCATCCGAGGATGACACCAATCGAAAGTTTTCAAGTTTTCTTTGCTGTCGAGACTTTCTTCCACCTCCAACAGCTGTTGTAATTTCACTCATTTTAAAATCAGAAGATGTCGATAAAAGATCAATATTGATTAACCAGTGCCGTTTAAATGTATCTATGCGAAGAGTCGTGAAATAACGATCAATCCAGGCTCCCACAATAAAACAATACTGATCTTTGTAAGTTGTTCGTAAAGATTTTATAAATTCTCTTGGAGATTTGGAACGTTTGTAAATTGTTTCATACGGAATTAAATACGGCATACTTATTTTTTGCAATTCAAAGGATCGAAGCGGTTCATCTAGTATTTTAATTGATTTCATATACTCGGTCATATATGGTTCTGGTAAAATAGCTCGAAACCATCGTTGATACCATGTTTGATTATATTTAATAATATAATCATAGGCTAAATTTAGTTTATACACTTTTGAACCCTCCTCGCAATAAATATGACTATCATCGATAAATACTAATTTTGTAATACTTGGAAAAAGTATATGAAAGGTCCATAATCCAAGATTAATCATTTGAAAGGTTCCTTTTCCCTGCTCTAAACTTCCATCTTTCACACAGGCTTTATTATATTCAATTCTATCTATATAGGCTGAATCTGAATGAATATTTTTTAATGATATAACAATACATGCTTCATCCATTCCTCCAAATGTAAATGTACCGGATATAGTACCTGAATATTCCGTAGTATAATACGTTTTCGCAATAAATTCTTTTCGAAATCCTTTTACAACATATTGTTTATCCATTCTAATGAATAAACAATATTTTAAAAAATAGTAGGAACCGCTTTTTTACCGACGGGTATTTGAAACTGGCATTAAAATTGAAGGGTCGGTCGGCGCACCCCCCCCGAACCAGCACAAAGTATTTCCCTTCTATAGAATGGTTCTAATATCTAATGGTGGTGTAATTAATATTAAAAATCATCATAAAATAAAATGTAATGAAAAAAAGGGTGAAAATTATAATTATTCTCAAAATGTCAATAAGATTATAACAAATAAATATCATGGATTACTTGAAGATAAATATATCTATGAAGGTTCTGATGAAGAAGCAGAAAGCGATGAAGAAGAAAAGCCAGTTTCAAAATCCAAGAAAAAATAATGTGATGCGAACTGGTCTAAAACAGAAACACCCCTCCTACATTGGAACAAGCCGATGTAAGAGCAGGAAAGGATCCATCGGCTTGATACTTTCGTGCATCGCGCACAAAATACTCAATCGGTTTGTACTCCTTTTCAAAGAGAAGTGTCTTTTTATTTTCAGATGCAATATACTCATTAATTTCAGTAAAGTGCTTCTTCTCGTCACGCATAATTGCAACGGTAATTTTTAATTTATCAATTCGTTCTTGTTCTCTAGCTTTTACCGATCGAACTCTATCCTCTTCCTTTGTAAGGTCTTCCGCCGACATTGTATGATATTTAATCATCAGATCAAGACGTTCAACTGTTTCATCCGCACTATTACGAATGTAAATGGCATGATTGCGATAGATTTCTATCTGCCGGTCCTCCTCTTTTGCAATCAGAGCCCGTAATTCATCCGCTTTCTTTCCAGAATACCCTTTCCATCCCTTCTCTTTCATCAGTTCTACCAGTGATTTTATACTCGCTTTTTCAGGAATTATAGTTCGTACAAAGGATTCGGCCTTTGCATCTTCGGCTGCAGATAATTCATATCGTTTTGCAATTTCTCCACGAATGTATTCAATTGCTTTAATGTATCGTTCAGGGCGCTCTGCTACAATACGTGCTCGACGTTCCTTCTCCTCTACAAATTGTTTGTAGGTGAGCGGTTCATCATCCGCCTCCATATAATGGACATGACCAGCATGTAAGAGTCGTGCCATTTGGTTCATAGGATCTTTGGCAGCTTCTGCAATCAATCTTCGTTCACCATCAGCGGCTTCCTTCAAAGAACGTTTCTTCTCCAAATACTCATTGTACTCCGGTACATATTTTTTTAAAGTTTGAATCTCTACTTCCAATGTTTCCAATTCTTTCAATGAAAGTGTGGGAAGTGTTGAACGAATCAGATCCATTGTAGTGTTGCACAAGGAATTGCATAGGTAGAACTGTTCAATTTTTATGAGTCTACTTGTAAAAATATACAAATTTCTTTTTATTTTAAGAACGAGGATACGGTTGCTCACAATAGGAGCATTTTGTAGAAACAGGAATTTGGTTTTCTTTACGAAGTTCTCGTAAGGAATATAGTTTCAAATCCTTTGCGACCGGTAGAACCCGTACAATCTCTTTCGGAGGTGGTACAGGTTCTAGCTTTTTAAACAAGGCTCGAAGAAGAGTTTGAATTCGCATGGTATTGAACTCTCTGTTATGTAATCGAATTCTTTCAATTTTAAACACTTTTAAAAATTATCTATCTTTATTAGAATATGTCCTCCCTCCAGAAATCAATTGCACAAATCCCGAGCCGATCGCGTTTACTCTTTGCAATCAATGGTGACAGTGGATTTACACAATTAAAATTAGCGAATGCTGTAAAAGCGCATCCCACTGCGGTTGTTTTATACGACGGTACCATCTTGAATACAACCAATGCGGATACCTTCCTTGGATACATTGGATATGGACGAACCTTTACCACCGGCAGTGTGTTCCGAGATCTTGGAAAAACATTGTACTTGCAAACAAATGGTCGCATTGATTACATTTTAACCTATGTGCAAGAAGTGCAAGGCCCTCTTACAGAAGGTGTTCCTGATAACTACAATGTAAGTTCCACTACAGCAGGTAACTTCTATATATGTACATGGGCCGCTAATATTTCAGCAGGTGGAATTGGTGTAAATGTGGTACGATCTGGATAAAATTGACACATCATTTTATATATTATAGAATGACAAACTAAAATGTCGCATATTCGCGATGCCGAACAAGCTCTTGCTCTCGCCAAGGAAAAATTAACCAATAAGTCCATTGGTGGATATTCGTTTTGCGTCTCTGAAACAGATCGGACGGTCATCACCTCGGTCAAAGAAGCGCAAGATCATTTGGATCGCCTCCTCCTGATTCAACGAATTGAGAAACTAAAAGCAGAAGTGGTGACTGCTGAGGCTGAACGTGCTCTACAAGATGTTGCTGAAAAAGTAGCACACTTTGCTATGGAAGCTTAAATAAACTTATAAATAAAGTAGAAAAATGAGCATTCCCCGCTCCATCCATTGTACCGGTGCAACCACTCCCTTCTTGATTGCAGGACAGGGTGTTTTTTTATTTACAGCCACCACTCCTTCTTCGTTTTATGTTTATACTAAAGATACATCGAAAGAAACTCCCTCCTCCCCGCAGGAAGGGCCTCTCGTATCGGCAGAGCCAATGCGAGGACTTCAGGTTTTTTTTACAAGTGATTCAGTAACAGTCTATCAACTTCCTGAAAATATTCTTTTAAAAGATCCCGATAATAAAAAAGGATTTACAACTGCTTCCAATGCGTTTTACTGGTTTAGTCTAGATGCTCAGAATCAAATGCTTCGAGCCGGTCTAGGAGAAGCTCGTATGGAAACTCAGCTCTATCAATATAATTTAAAAAATAAACTATTTTTGGAAGAATTAACATATATTCAGGCAACTGAATCTATCACTCCGTTAAAATTGTTACGTGATCCAATCACTCGATCGGTTCCTCTCCGTGTCAAACGCAGTCATGAACTTACCATGCACGATATAGCCTCTAACAAGGTTCTACCTAAATCGCATCTGTCTGCAGTAGCAGAAACGTTATACGATTGTATCTGTTGGAAAAATTTTGCTCTGAATACTGATGATTTTTCTGATTTTTCTAAAGCCATTGAATACAGCATTGCTACTCCTGGATTGTGGTGCCATGAAACTCTCAAGAAGAAAGCAGGTGAATTTGGAAAACCCAATCCGTTAGAGACCTATCTGCGAATTACATTGGGTGAAAATAATGGAGAATCTCCAGGAATTCCCTACGTAATGGAGATTTGGCCATCCAATCATTATTCTCCGATTCATAACCACGCAGGGGCCAGTGCTATTATCCGTGTACTACATGGAGAGATTCATGTAAAACTCTTTCCCTTTCTTTCCAAAGATGCTACAGAACCTTTTGCTACCGCTGATTTTAAGAAAGATGACATCACGTGGATTGGCCCCACCTTAAATCAGACGCATCAACTTACCAATCTTAAAACAGATACTTGTATTACGATCCAGTGTTACATGTATGAAAAGGAAGATACCACCCATTATGATTATTTTGATTATATTGATGAAAAGGGAGATAAAAAGCAATACGAGCCAGATTCGGATATGGATTTTTTGAAATTTAAACAACGGATGAAAGAGGAGTGGGGGGGGCGACCGGTAAAAACAGGGTGCTGGTGTTGAGGTTTAAATATAGCTACCTTTTTTAAATTAATATGCTTACGCTTGAAACAAGGAATACTTGGACAAGTCGTGCAATTGATTTTCAATTTCACAAGTTTTATTGGGAGAATCGATGGACAATTCCAACTGAAGAACATATCAAGCATCAATATGAGATGTTAGAGTCCATCAAAGGCCACGAAGAAGAAATATTTACAAATTCTGTTTTTTATCCTTTTCGAGACCATTTTAATGGAACGACGGGTACTCTCAGTAACCTTCTCAGCAATTGTTTTTTTCACATCTACGATGCCATGTTGGAGCGAGGAATACCGGTAAATGTAGAAGCTGATTTGAAAACTCTTTACTGGTTGGTGTATCGTTTCAATCATAAAACTCCTCTAAGTGAATGGGCATTGGCTCAAAAAATTAAAACAAAACTTGTATCTCGATTAACGCGTATTCTTCCATTTTTAACAAGATCTTATTATGCAACTTATTATGAATTGATTGAACGGGCAGATCGTGAGTTACTACTCCCCAGTTCTACCTGTACGTATTACAAGGAACACCCAGACCACCGTTCAATGGATTTTTTAAAAGGTCGAGCCCCTTACACAAAAGAATTTACTGCATTGGAGGAACCTCTTATTTATAAATTTGGTCCTTGTGAATACGGTCCTGATTATTTGGATATGTCCCTCTTTGAAACATTTCATTCTTCGTTAGAACGATTACGACGTGTTGAAGAGTTTTTTACATAGTTTATAAAATTGATGCATGGTTTAAAAAAGAATATCCTTTTAAAACCATGGAAGATCTACGCATCCTCAAACCCTCTAGACGATCGCATATTGCTATCTTTGATTTTGATGGTACCTTGGTAAAACCAAAAGAAGGGAGACCCTTTCCAAAAGATGTAGAAGATTGGGAATTTACTAGATCTACGGTTCCCGAAGTAATTCATAAATTAGCAAAGACGCATCAATTTATTATTGTAACGGATCAATCCAAAGGATGGAAAGTAAATCAAATTCATGCGGTCATGAAGGCCTTGGAGATCGATCCATCCTTGATTGTTGGAGTCCGAAAAGAACATCAAAAACCTTCTACTATTTTATTTGATAGTATGTTTCCCACGTTTGACAAGGAGAATACTTTCTTTGTAGGAGATGCTGCTGGTCGTAAAGAGGATCATTCAAATTGTGATAAGCTCTTTGCGGAAGCTATTGGTGTCAAGTTCTATGTTCCCGAACAACTCTTTCCTTTGGAACCCATTCATTTCAAACCTATTCCACCTGTCAAAGAGTTAGAAATAATTATTATGGTGGGGTATCCTGCTTCTGGAAAATCTACCTTAGCTAAATCGTTGGGATATTATATTGTAGATGGAGACAAGATGAAAACTACTTCGCAACGATTGAAAGATGCGGAAAAACATTTGGATCAATCCATTGTCTTTGATTCTACCGCAGCGAGTAGAAAGAAACGTGCTGAATTTATTGCCTTTGCTCATAAACATAAACGACCCGTACGAATTGTATGGGTCCCTACTTCCTTGGAACGATCCATGGAACAGAACAAACAACGAGAATTGGAAGGCGGTGTGAAAATACCTTCGGTGGCGTTTTACATGTTTCGAAAGAATTTTGAAGAACCAACTGCAGAAGAAGCTCCTGTTGTAAAGGTGTAGACCATACACATCAAAGATATAAAGATTATAGTATGAACTATTTTAGAATGAACGAGTATAGATTTTATCATTGTTACCAAAAACCAGTTTCAATCATTTGCTACCCTGTAGCAAACGAGAATATTCTACCCTCCAAACCAGACTCTCGTCTTCTATTTGTGCCAAAATATTTACCAGAAATATTAGATACACTTGTATTAAATTACAAATATTATCAAAATGTCCACATAAAAAAGTGCAGGGTTGAAATGCCAGATGGTTTAAAAAATTGATTTATTTATTTTTTACAATCTATCCTTCAAACATGAATTCTTACACAATTTTAGAGTATGACATTGGAAAAATGAATCTCCATACAGGAGCAGGATTAATCCTGTGGAGTCCTGATCATTCCTCTATCCTCCTGGTGTTAGATGATCGATCTGGTAAATATTCATTTCCTAAAGGACGAATTGAACCCAGTGATCTTACCTTTGTACACACAATGGTACGAGAAGTAAACAAAGAAACGCATTTATCTTATATGCTAGATTATACACTTCACAACCAACTCTATACATTTGGAAAAGACAAGCATTGTTTGTTTGAAGGGACTGCTGTTCATACCTTACTATCACATCCCAATCACACAGAGCATATTATTGAGATTCGATATGTTCCTTTGAAAGAAATTCCTTCCTTGAATACAAATTACTATATTGGAAGTTGGCATAGAACAATATTATAAAAATTGATACTTTTTAAATTATATTTAATACAACTATAATTTAAAAATGGAGGAAATCAATTATACTTTCATAATTCACGTATGCTTTGTCATACTAAGTGCATTTCTATGCCTGTTTAATATCATTGTTTCCACAATGAATTTAAATCGCGTGGAAGATCAGTTGCAACAATTGATACAACGAATTTCAATGCTGGAAGCAGATTACTATGGGGTTGAAGAAGAGCCTGAAGAGGAGCCTGAAGAGGAGCCTGAAGAGGAGCCTGAAGAGGAGCCTGAAGAGGAAGCCATAAAAGAGGAGTAATAAGTAGAAATGCCTGGCTTTGCCAATCAGATCTTTACCAATTTTCAATTTAGAGCCAGATTCTATTCTTATACAAAGTAATTTGCAAAGCAAATTACTTTGTATAAGAATAGAATGCCATACACTCCTGCTCCTGTTTCTATCTCAGAAGGACAACGAACAGAAGCCACTGAAGCAGCTGCTACGTTTTGCGGTACAACCAATATTCAAACAAGACCCGCTTTTTTACCTAAGTTTACTACCTCAGGGGCCTATCTAGCCTATAAACGTGGAAAATTAGCCTCTTGTGCTACAGTCTATCGTCCTGTAAAACTATGCATAACCAGCCCTTAAATCTATCTATAAAGTAGGGTATGGAGAAAGATCTCCCGAAATTGGTTTCAGGAAAGGAGTATTATGAAAAACATAAAGATACAAACTGCCATATTAATACTAAAACATATTTTTCAAGTTTACCTGCCGTCAATAAGTTTTTAGCGGGTTTAAAAAAGACTAATAAAAAACCACTGGACGATGCTTTCAAACGAGGATTCCGAAATTTACTCAGGGCCAAACCGTACACTTCAAAAGATCCAAATGACTGGAAAGAGTGGAAAAATAAGGTATTAGAACGACTCTCTATTATGTCAAATGTTCCAAGTAATCTTTGTGAACTTTCAACCCCTCCAGTGGAAACAAAAGTGGAAAAGACCGTTCGATGTTCTACAAAAACAACCCTTCCCTTTGATCATGAGCTCCCTCCTCCAATTCATACCTCCGACAAATTAGTTAATAATCATTCATCCGATCCTGCTATTCTTCCCGTAGGATTTAGTGATGAAATCTATATTTGGAAAGATCTATTTTCTCCCATTACAGAAAAATTAGATCAAACGGTATCCGAATTGTTAGAGACTCTAACATCGAATCCAGAGATTAGTCCTTTTTTAGTTCTTTGTGAAACTGCTAAAACCTATTCTACAAAAGCTACCACCGATACACCCGTCTATACCTATTTTTTAACAGGAGGAGCCGCCTATCGCGGATTAGCTAGATACCTTCAACATCATCTACCCTCTCTTCCAGCCTTGGAAGAGATTGCTCCTAAAAGTCATGATTACGATTACAATATCTATACAAAAGATATTAAATCATTGCCCATTGAACATATTTTTAAAATATTGCGTTCTTTTTGCGAATCACTCTTCAAAACATATCGTTCCTTGTTTACTAAAGTTCATAAAATGACCGGTTGCGAAGTTCAATTTATTAAACCCTCTCCTTGCATGAATCGTAAAGGAATATTTGATTACGACTATGAATATGTAGAGGATCGATTTTTAATTACATCTGTTCTTTTCTATAAAAAACAAAATGAATCACCCATCAGTTTATCTTTTCAAATTGGAATGACGTTACAAATTACCACTCCTACTGAAACCTATTGTTCTACGGATCATATTTTTGATATATCTTTTACAAAGGAAGAAAAAGAACCAGTTGCAGAACAATTAGAAATTCATGCAAATTCTTGGTATCCCCTTACCGATATTAAAACCGTTTTATCTCATATTGCAAATAAACAAAAGATTGCTTGTTTTCCAACTACAGTAACGGAAGGTATTCAACGATTTCAAATAGGAAAGACCGTGTATCAATTGCCAAATCTAAATGCATTATTTTTAATTTCCATTCATGCTATGGTAAATCGAGGTGTGTTAGAAGATATACGATTTTATAAAGCAAGACAAGATTATGCTAGAATGTCGGCCATTCTACGAATGATGCAAACTCTTCCTACAAATCCAATTCTTTCTAAAGATGAAATTGCGTATCTCTATACTTTGTTAAAGTCTATTACAGTGAATAAAAATTGGTATTCTTTATCAGATGATAAAAAGCATGAAATGATCCAAATGTACAAGGACGCGCTTCATGATTCATCAAAACGTGAAGCACTGCCCTGGAAAACATTGCATACTGCAAAAATATACGATCGATCTACTAAAAAATATAAAATATTAGAATTATGGAATTATTATACATCCCCGTACGAAGAGTTTCGAACTAATCCAAAAGCAGAAGATCCTCTGTTATGGGAATTGGGAACTGCTAAATTTAATTTACGAAGATATATCATCGATACAGCTACAAAGGAGGCATTGGCTAAAACAAAACGAAAAAGTTGCGATGGTACTATCTCCATTAAACGTAGAGTGAGTTCACATAAAACGAGAAAAACAAAACGTTCTAATGAACATAATTAATTTTGATGAAGCCTCCAAAGCCTGGAGAGCTAATAAAAAAGTGTTAAAGAATGGAACCTTCGCCTACAAATGTGCACATATTCATTCAACCGGTTCTCCCTGTAGAAGTGTTGTAGAAGCGCAGAATACTTCTTCACAATATACAACTCATCCTCAATGGGGAACCACCTCGGTAGGAAAGGAACCGTGGAAATATTGTCATAGACATCAATCCAAAGGTCATAGTACCGAGAAATCCTTTTGATGATCCTGTAAGAGTTTCATAATTTCATTTTTATCAGATGTAGAGATAACAATATGTGTTTTCTCTTCTTCTTCATCGCGCTGCTGCTGCTGCTGCTGCTGCTGCTCCTCTTCTACAGGTAGCGAGGGTACAGGTGGTATCTTTGGTTTCATAAATTGAAACACTCCAACCACCGCAAAAGTCGTTCCCAATACTGCTACTCCTACACCCGCCACTATAGTTCCTGCAGAATCTGGTAACGTTGTATACGTATAATTTACAATAGGACTCGAGGAAGGATAAGGTATCATCATAAACAAAGGAGTACTCGTCGCCGTATAGGATCCATTGCTAGGATAGGGTGTAATTTGATACAAAGGAGTACTGGTAGAACTAGGGCCTTCTGTGGCTGAACTACTTGCATAAGCAGTAATATAGTATAAAGGGGTACTCGTTTGAGAAAGATTTATACTAATTGTATTTGTAGGAGTTATAGTTTGTGAATAAGAGTTAGAAGAAGATAGAGTGGTGGAACGGGTGGAAGTAATTGATTTGGTCAAAGAACTTGTTGAAAAACGTGAACCCGTCAAAGATATTGTTGGAGTTGTTGAACCAGATGAAGATGCTGTTAGAGTGGTAGAAGCAGAGAAAGAAGGACTTGAAGAGGTTGTTGAAAAACTTGAAACCGATGAAGATACTGTTGGAGAAACTGAACCAGATGAAGATGCTGTCAACGTGGTGGAACCAGAGAAAGAAGAGCTTGGAGAATATGATAAAGAAGTTGAGACTGATAAAGAAAAACTTGGAGTTGTTGAATCTGATAAAGAGGCAGTATAACTAGTAGAAGCCGTTAAAGAAGGTGTTAAACTGCTTGAACTAGATAAAGAAGGAGTTACACTGATAGAAGCAGAGGAAGAGGATGTCAAACTAGTAGAAGCCATTAAAGAAGGAGTCAAACTAGCTGAAATAGAGTAAGAATCACTTACACTAGCTGTAATGGAGGAAGATGCACTGCTACTTGTAGAAGACGTTATAGAAGGTGTTACTGATGTAGATCTGGAAGTTGAATAGGATGCTGTCATTTGTACAGTTTGATACGAAAGTTGTGTATTAAAATAATATTGACAGATGGGATATTGAGAATAAAATGTTGTTCCAACTGGAAATCCAATTGTATAATTAATATATCCCTGACGAGCCGAAGGACATCCTACACTTGATCCAGGCCCGTAAGAACAAATGCAACCAGTTGAAACACTCAAACAAGAAGCAAGTGATCCAATAAACATTGCCGTGTTGGATAATAGTTTATGTGTAATTGTAGAACCGTGATTTATATAATATGTAACTCCACCTCCTATAACAGTATTATATTCGCCATACACAAGTGTAGGAAGTTGATCACAAAGGCTACCTTTTACAGATGCTGTTGGGGTTACGCTATCGGATACAGACCTGCTTACAGAGCCTGTAGCACTTACAGAGGCGGTATAGCTTACAGAAGCACTAGTAGAGATAGTTTTACTATTGGATAAACTAGCCGTCTGAGAGGTACTACTACTTTTTGATGGGCTAACACTCGTAGATCTTGATACCAGTCCAATTGTACCAGCAAAATTATAAGAACAAGTAGGACTTTCATTCACATAGGTAATACCTGTTGTAGAACCGTAAGAATAGGTGATATAAGAGTTGCGTTTTCCACCGCATCCTGCCACCGTAGATCCACCTGTATAGGAACATTTACAGGTGGAACCAATCACACTGCATCCTGCAAAGGTACCCATAGAAATATAGCCACTTCCATAGGCCTGTGTTACATTTATGCCTGTGGCAACAATGATCCAGCCACCCGATAGAATTACAGTAGTTCCAAACTGCGTTGATACGGAATAACAAATACCAGTAGGACTGGGGGATGGAAAAAAGGAGGATACTGGAGTAGGAGACTGTGTACGGGACGGCGAGGCTGTACGAGACGGTGCTGCGGTTTCAGAAGGTGATAAAGTAGTAGAAGAAGTTTGAGAAGGCGATAACGTCATGGATGTTAGAGTGGTAGAAGGAGTTTCAGAAGCTGAACGAGAAAGGGATGAGGATGCAGAGGATGTTAGAGTGGTAGAAGGAGTTTCAGATAGCGTTAGACTCATAGAAGAAGTTTCAGAGACCGAATTAGAGGCAGAAGATGTTAGAGTGATAGAAGGAGTTTGAGAGACTGTAACAGTGGTAGAAGGAATGGGTACTAAATCATACGAAAGTGCAAAAATAGGTTCCCCGTTGTTATCAACAATATTCTGTGGATTAGTAAACTGAAGAATTAAAATATCTCCTTGGACCATTCCCACCGAGTGCAAGGAGGTTGTTGAAAAATCAAGATAGATCCATTGATTGGAAGTTCCACACCAAGTTAAACCACATTCAGCTTCATTCCAAGGGGTGTAGTGAACAGCCGCATCACAGCCGGTGGGTGCGCAACAATGAGGCGAACTAGTAGCGGCAATTCCATTCAAGGTCACCACTGGTTGAGTGTAGCTATTACCAAACCATTGAAACGCAAGTTGCCGAATGGCTACGTGATTAGGTTCTGTAATAATGGGAGCACTCATAGTATAATTAATAATAGGTGGCATAGTATTGGTTACAGTGGTTCCACCCAAGGGATCCACACAGCCATTTGGATGAATATCTCCATTGTAAGTCTGATAGAGCAGTCCGACTGCCGCTATCACACCATTTAAAAATCCTAGACTTCGCAGCATTCTATTAAATACCCCGTTTCTTTCCAATATTTACAATTTTTTTAATTGTTTCAGGGCGAAATTGAGTGGGTACAGAATCGGATATAACTAGTTCACGACCAAGAGGACTTACAACCGCTGATTGTTTTGGAAGAGAGGAACAGGCACCCATTTTCTACACCTATATGCATAAATTATATGCAGAGAGGATATAATTTACACCGCTCCCGTTGGGAGCGGCATAAATTATATGCCTCTTTTTTTCCCAACTTCTTCCACCTTTTTTTCTGTCTCTTTCTTTGTCACCTCTTCAACTTTTCCAATGTGTAGACCGGCTTGACTCGCAGGAGATACTACTTTTAAATCGTGGATGGAAGATAATCCAGCAGCGGTAGCAGCATTTGCAGTAGATGTTGAAACTAAGCTTCCCATTTCTATTTAGAGAATAGAATGAGTTCTTCAGATGTTGCTGGTATAGCACCTGCAGAACCAGCAGCACCAGCAGCACCAGCAGCACCAGCAGCACCAGCAGCACCTGCAGAACCCGTAGCACCGGTAGAAGCATCGGGAACCGCAGTTACAGTAGTTCCCGAATCTGGTATGTTAACCTACAAAGAAGTAGATACTCTCCTTACCCGAACCTATAATTCTACCACTTCTAACAATAGTACAATTTGTAATATTATAGCAGTTTATTTAAAAGGGCAAAAATTGCTGTACGCTGAAGCCAAAACGCATTGTGAACAGAAACTGCATTTTCTCATGCTTCCTTCCATCTTATTTACAGTGGTAGGAAGTGTTTTAAATTTAACTATGAAAGATACCTCCTACGGTACTACCATTGTAAGTGGATTAAATGCCTTTATAGCCTTTCTTTTGGCCTTAGTGAATTATTTAAAATTAGATGCCCGTGCAGAAGCTCATAGAACATCTGCTTACAAATTTGATAAATTGGAATATGCTATGGTGTTTAGCAGTGGCAAGGCCATGTTTACAGGCATGTCCATGAGTCAAATGGAATCTTTGATTAATAGTACGGAGAAGGATGTTAGAGAGATTAAAGAGACCAACCAATTTGTTCTTCCTGAACATATTCGCTATTCGTATCCCTTGTTGTGTGGCACCAATGTGTTTGCCACTGTAAAAGATGTTCAAACTCGTGAAATGGTGTTGACTGATAAATTAAAAGATATATTGAATGATATAACTGAAATAGAATCTAAATTACCACAAACGTCAGAGCGTATCAAACAGTTGCAAGATTTCAAAGAATTACAACGAACTACTTTAAAAGATATTGTAACACTGCGAAATGATTATATTGGAATTGATAAAAAGTTTGAAACTGAAATTGCAAAAAATCGTAAAAAATGTGGAAAACGGTTTCAGGTTTGTAATTGTCTAAAAGTATAAAAATAGGGACCCTTATAAAATGCGTGTTATCCTTCTCCTCCTAGCAACTCTTGCAACGGCCTTTGCAAACAACTTTAGTCATGCTCTCGCCCCCGCGCAGCCCCTTTTGATTCTAGCTCCTCCCTCTTCCTCTTCTCCTCCCTCTTCCTCTTCTCCTCCCTCTTCCTCTTCTCCTCCCTCTTCCTCTTCTCCTCCCTCTTCCTCTTCTCCTCCCTCTTCCTCTTCTCCTTCCTCTTCCTCTTCTTCTCCTTCCTCTTCCTCCACTTCTACTGGTGGATCTTCCAGTGGAACTTCCGGTGTTGGAAGTCTTCGATATATTCCTCGCAGCCACACTCTGCGACACCTATAGTAAAAAACTTATTACAACCATTCTACATTGTAATTTAATTCAGATGGAAAGCCATAGACTCCAAAGGTACCATTTTGAAGAGGTTGATATAAAGCGTGAGAGCGTTTAGAAGCTTCTACACGGAGGTTGGCTTCCGCCGTTTCCTTTGCAATTTCAATTACTTCCCTTTCATAAATACGTTTTGCAATAAAATATTGCTCTCTGCTTTTATCGTATTCTTGTAACAATACGATGAAAGCATCTATATGCGTTTTGGATAATACTCCACCTTCTTTTAGAAATTGCAGAGTTGCAACTTCTAACTTCTTCATATGAAGATTCAATTCTTCATAGGACTTAAATGCATCCATCATCGCTATAGCTAACTTTTCTAAATATGGATCCATTTTTTACTATTCTACCTATTAGTTTATTTTTGATCAATTTTCTTAGTATAAGTAGAATGGGAGATACTCCAATTAAAGTTCACAGTAAAGAAGCTTGTGGAGAAAATTTTGATGAATTAGCAAAAGATCTTACAAAGTTTCTTCAACAAAAACATATAAAAGAGGCATTGGGTCGTTTAGAACAATGTAAAAAATCAAGATTAGATGCAGCCGTTCATCACGGTGAAATGAATGAGCGACATACACCTGTGTATATTTTAGTTGATCATATACATTCTTGTATTGAAAAAATTAATAAAACAGTAAAATTTGCAGAAGTGTATGGAGGAAAAACAACGGTGAGTTACAGTGATAAACCTATGAAATTTACAATTGAATTATCTGTAAAAGGAGGAAAACGAATTTATACCATTAAAGCAAACAAAGTAGATCATAAAGATATTCCTAGTTAAGCTCGTTGAAGATTTACCATTCCTTCCTTTTTATGAGAACAACAATATAGTTTTTGTTTAGTTCCTGGTATTCCAAATACGGGTCGAATATTGCAATCAACTTCGCAACAAACCGAATTAATTACATTCACCATTCCATCTTTTTTATGATCATTGCAATATACTCCAGTTGATTCACCTGAAGTATTAAATGTAGGAATTATTATACAATCCGGATGAATACATCTTTTACTAATGATATTTAGCATTCCTTCTTTTTTATGATCATTGCAATACAATCCAGTTATTGTACCTGGTAGGTTATAGATCGGCCTGGTAGTGCACCCCTCCTCTTTACAAAAACTATCTTTTACATTCAGCATATTGTTGGTTTTATGATCAGCACAGTAGAGTCCTCGAGTTTCTCCAATTTTGTTAAATACAGGTATTACAATACAGGTTGGATCAGCACATTTATAATTTCTAACATCTATCATTCCATCTAGTCTATGTTTACTACAATAGAGACCTTTTGATTCACCTTTACGGTTGAAAACAGCAATAGTAGAACATTCTCGACATTCAATACTTCTTTTTCGAACTTTTTCTGGAAGTTCCATGCAAGGGGCCTACTTTTCCTTCTAAATAAAACTACATAAAAACGCACAATGACTTATTTTTTACAAAAACAATGTACCGGTTATTATGTTGTCTATGCCCAAGGAATACCGGTATTGAATATACCGGATTTATATAATTTTAAAATTGTTAAAATGTATCCATCTCCTTCAAAAGATTTAACCCATGAAATTATAAAATTGCAAAGAAAATGGAGATACTGGAAAAAATTTGTTTGTTGGTGTTCTCATCCCTTTCGAATTCGATATCGAGAACTACATGGAAGGTTTCCACCTTATGAATAGGACCGACGCCGTGTACGATAAGGTTGCTGCCTACGCGGCAGTACTTCCGATTCTGTATAAATAGTGGGTGGTTGTTCCACAGGTTGCTGCACAGGTTGCTGCACAGGTTGCTGCACAGGTTGCTGCACAGGTTGCTGCACAGGTTGCTGCACAGGTTGCTGCACAGGGGGGTGCAGCTGCAAAGGAGGGGTAGGTAGTTGATCAATCAAAAGAGTGGGCGATACTTCAGGTTTTTTAGTATAAACCAAGGTCATCCGTGGAAGCTGTCGGTAATAGAAATCTTCCAATCGTTCAAAGAATTCAATTCGTAGACGATATCTCATTCGAGCACCATCATAAAATGTTAGAATTAATTCAATCGCAAGTAAAATTCCTGCTATCCATAGCAATGCAATCAGAATTTGCCAAATATTTACTTTGTAATTTGACATGACTGAATTTAGAATAGTTCCATCATATATCCCATCTTGTTTTACTAACTCAAGAATAAATGTGACAAGAAGGGTAGACCCCAATACCAATGCAACGCACACGAATCCAAGATGAAATGTCATTTTATTAGTGTACTACATCTATTCAAATAATATCATTTTTTTTAGATTAAAATTGATATTTTTTTAATATATAACTAATAAAATAAGATGGATCACAAAGCCAAGATCCTAGAGGCCTTGGAAACCCTTCGAAAGAAGGAGGTGGCGGAGAAAGAAACGTTTAAAGCCAAAGCCTATAAAACAGCGATTGAACAATTATCGCTTCTTCCATCCATCAAGTCGATAGAAGATGTTAGAGGTGTGAAAGGTGTGGGAATAAAAATAATTGCTAAAGTGGAAGAAATTCTTGCTACAGGATCTTTAAAAGCAGCTGAAACGGCTAAAGAAGTGGTAAAAAAATCAGAAGAACTTTTAAAATGTCATGGAATTGGTCCTGCTAAAGTAAAACATCTCCAGACACTTGGAATTTCTACCGTTGCTCAATTGCGAGAAGCCATTAAAAAAGATCCTCATATTCTTTCATCCACTCAAACAATGGGTCTCACCTATTATGAACCCCTCCTTCTACGAATTCCTCGATCTGAAATGGAGCAGCATGAAGAACTCCTCCAAAAAGCCATTGCTCCTTTTCAAAAAGGAAAAGTGGTGCGTAGAGCTAATTTAGTAGGATCCTACCGTCGTGGAGCCGCTACCAGCGGTGATATTGACGTTCTCCTCGAAGCAGAAGATCCCACCATCCTTATCGATTTACTTCATTCTTTAACTATTCAACATTATATTGTTGGAGTCTTGGCCCATGGCGCTAGAAAGGTACTGGCCATCGTCCAATTGAAAGGTCACCCTGAACGTCGTCTCGATCTCCTCCTGACCCCCCCTACCGAATACCCCTTCGCTCTTACCTATTTTACAGGATCTGACAAGTTCAATATTGAAATGCGAAAACAAGCCATGTCTATGAATTTAACTCTCAATGAACATAGTTTGACCACTAAAGCTGGTATTCCGGTTCACGGTATTACAACTGAAAAAGACTTATTCAAAGCCTTAAAAATAGAGTGGAAAGAACCTCACGAACGTTAGAGTTCGTCAAAGGGCGTGATGTAGTTGGTAGGCATTTGAGAAACTTCCTCGGATTCCTCCAAGGATTCCTCAGGTTCCTCCAACTCTTCAAACTCGTAGCATAGAATGCCTCCACGCCACCCAATGTGAAAGGGCATCCGCAGAAATGAAACAAATTCTGCATACAGTTTTTCATTTTGAAAGAGTTTTATAGATCCATCCATACGAATTTCGAAGGGCTGTGTGAGATCCAGTTTGGCGGCCGCCAACTCTGAAGAATCATGGTGACTTGTAAGAGTCGCCACAGAGTCTCCGTTTGTAAATTCGTAGATCTGAATTACTCGATCCGGATCTAGATTCACTCCTGATCCAATCGCAAGGCGATCATATGAATCAGGATAGAATCGGTAAAGACCCCGTTCAGCCAACTCGAGAGAGACCATCTGAGGATCTGTATAGGTAGGATCCTCCAGATTGGGACTATCGGTGTAACAAAGTTCATTTGCAGAAACACCAATAACAATTAACAGAAAGATCCACATTGTACAATTTAAGATTATTTAATAAAGTTAAATTGTATAATCATTTTTATTCATACGAAAGGAAAAAAAGAGCAATAAAACTTAATCCAACTCCAATTGTTTTCATCACACTCAACCGTTCCCCCAATACTAAAAAGGCCATCGCAGTCACTAAAATATCAGAAATAATATCCCATGACATATTCATAACAACTAGGGTTTCAAACTTTAATGATAATAATAATATAAATGGAGTGAGACCATATACTAAAGGGGGTAGAATCATCCAATAGGGAGAACTAAACACTCCCTTTGAATATTGTTTTATAATATACATCATAATTACATCAATTCCAGCTAACAAAGAACCAAATCCAAGAGAATAGAAATTAAACATTCTACAGAGGATGTTTAATTTCTATTGGAGTTGAGATTGAACATTCTACAGAGGACGAATCGTTCCTACCGCAGAAGAAAACCAGTAGGAAGGCCATAAAAATGCAAAATTCATAACTTCTTCATCAATAATATTGCATTCTGATGGAAAGGGGCCGCTCAGTACAGGAGAAACCGACATCCAAAACCCCCATTCACTCTGAAACGATGGAATTAATATATGATAGGGATGGCCTGTGCCACAGAAAGGTGTAATAACATGAAGACCATTTCTATATTTTTCTGCATTGGCTCCAGGTGCAACCGGTCCCGTATGGGTAGCAATGGCTCCTCCCTCGGCTAAATGTGCCTGAAGCAATTTCCAAAAAGAATCACCGTACAATCCGTTTGTAGCCACTTCCTCCGAATCTGGATCGGGTAGATCAAGAATAATTACATCAAACTTTTCATATTTTGGAAGTGCTGTACGAATATCTTCTGCTAAGAAAGTGACTTTGGGATTTGTATACACATCGTTTTCAGTCCAATCCAAATGACGCCGACAAAGGTTCACCAATCCCTCATCAATATCAATCCATACAACATTGGATACATCGCTCCATCGAAGCACTTCCTGCACCGTCGCCCCCTCTCCTCCTCCTACCACCAACACACGACGTGTAGGAATTGTAGCCGTTGCAGCCATCACTGGATGAACCAACATCTCGTGGTAAATTACCTGATCCGTTTCTGCTGATTGCAACTCTCCTTCTAAAAAAAGGACTCGACCATAGGTAGGATTGTCTGCAATTACAACATCTTCACAAGCATCCGTACGTCCAGCAAAAGCTACAGTCGTCAATTTATAAAGAGTGGGTGTATCCGAACTACACGCATGTTCAGTATAAGTACCATCTTTTAATTCTAACATTCTACCTCTATCCGCATAGGCATGACTGATCATTTTCTATTCCACAATGATGTTAGAGTCTTTAAGAGGGCGGTTTGTAGGCCTCACGATAATGCCGTCTACAAAGAGGTACATACGATTCCGTGGCTCCTACACAAGGTACACCAGTAGCAACTACTGCAGCAGCGTCTACACGCTTTGCATAGGTAAAGATTGCTGCAGTTCCATCTTTACAATAGGCACAAAGTGCGGTCATTTTGATAATCTTATCACAATGAGGTAAGAGGAGTCCAATTTGTCCAAACGGTTTGCGTTCGGCATCTCCATCTAATCCCACTACTACTACATGTTTTTCATACACATCTAGCGCCATTGTTACAAACGGAAGAAGATCTTCAAAGAATTGCGCTTCGTCAATAACAATTAATTTGGCAGAAATAAATTCAGCATCTTTCAAAAGAGGCAATAATTCTTTTACACTCTTGGCAGGAATTCCCTGCTTGTCATGATTTACTACAGATGAGGTTCCGTAGCGATCGTCTAAACTATGATTCATTACAAGCATCGGCCACCCTAAGGATTGGTGACGCTTGACAATGGATTGCAGAGTTGATGATTTTCCTGCAAACATGGGTCCCACCCATAATTCCAGACTCATTTTATTTATAAAAATCCCAACCATTTAAATGTTATTTATCATTTTTTTAGAGACCATAATTTTGTAGAAGGATTAAATCTTGCTTTGGTTTCCATAAATTCATGAATTTCTTTATTTTCATGTTCACGAGAAAGAGAAATAAGGTGGCGATAATTAAATTCATATTTTTTATCCTTCTTCCATGCATCTGTATCTTTTATAATTTTATCATATCGTTTTTTCAATGGATATAAAATATATTCTTTAATGCTGTTAGTAGGTTTTTCTCTTCGTGTATTGGAAGACCAATGAATATATTTTTTCTCTTTTTCTGGAAGATCTTTAAAAGCTTCGTGAAATTTGAGTCCATCGTCGCGACCAACCGCTTCCATTCCTACCACATTCTGAAATTTTGTTATAAATTCTTTTGTAAAACAAGGATCGTACCCGCGTCCTTCTGCATATACATTGTTGCAATTAGTAAGAAATTGATTTTGCATACGAGCAGCTCGTGTAAATCGTGAAGGAGCAATCAAACTAACAATTTGAATAGGATGTACGGTTTCATACACTTCTACCGTATTATTGTAATGAGTAAAATCGTTGTAATGTGCACGATCTAAATCTGCTACAAAGGGGTAGGGATAGAAAAAAACATTATGATAGGGGGTTAATTTATAGGAACCATCTACTTGTGGAATTCCTGCAAAATCACTTTTACCATCTTTTACACCACGAAACAATAAAGTTCCTTTTGGAATAGTTGTAATAGGAATTCGTAATTTTTTATAAGTAATAGATCGAACCTGTTTTTGTCTTCGAGTCTTCATACTCCCCTATTTTATAAAGTTCAAATTCTTTGAGGAACAAATTTATAAAATTGATACTATTTTTATAAAAGAAGAAGAATACAATCACAATGGCACGAACCAAACGCGGTCTTTTAAAGAAGGCAGCGGAGGAGAAGCGCCGTCAAACGGTTCGACGCATGTTCCAAAGGGCAGTTAAAAAAGTCATCTACCTTCAAGGATGTACCGTTGGAAAATTTCTGTCACGAGGCCGTGTCAGAAAACCCTGCGGTTGTATTGTATCCCGTCCGGGGACCCCCCTTCCTTATACTGCCAGATCCGACGGACTGTTTGGCTCCTTTAGTGGATGTGGCTTTTGTCCCCAGCATTTGAAGAAGTTTCTCGAAGCCCAGTAAATAGTTTTATTTTTTTCCAATTGTTTCACCAGCTCCTGAAAAGGGAACAAATCCTTTGGGATATGCAAATTTGCTTACCGACCGTGAAGGGTGACCAGCTCCACCCGTTGCTGCTGCTGCAGGAGTAGCAACGGGTGGGATTGGTAACGGAGCATCTCTGGCCGGAAGCATATTTACAATCAATTCTACATTTCGAATGCATAGATGTTCTTTTATAGCAGGGGTTACAGCGGGAATGGTGACCCATACTAAGTTTGGTAGATCTTCTAGCTGAAGGGGGTAGGTTCCCCCCTTTCGGATGCAGCTATATTGCTCAAATGCATTGCGCAGAGCAGTTTCAGGATCTTTGCATTTGAGCAAGTCGGAGGTATGAGGCTCCAAGGCAATCATAGAGGCCAGGGAGGGACGACAGCGTTCTAGCATACAAACAACTTCCTCGTTGGCTCCTTTCAAGGCATCCCACATCCAGGTAGGAACAAAGAGGAGGTTGCGTCCGTCCGAATGGGGGCCAATCGGAGTACCCACAATGGTTCCACTGGGAGTTTTTAATTCGTATAAAAGAAGTTCTCCTGCAGAATCGTCTCCTAACATCTTTTCAAAATGAGTAAAATGAATATAGAATTGATTGGAACATTCAAGCTCAGGTACTATTACTATTTCTGCATTATAGCAGAATGGAAGAACTGTAAACAACGTTTCTTCCATTTTTTTGTTTCTAGGTGCTATAAATAAAATAAATCAATTTTAGTAGGGGGATGGCAAAAACTATAAGAAAACCAATTCCAAAATGTCAATGTTATGAACGGGGAAAACGTCCCTGCGGTAGACGAGCCCTTCCCAATTCAGTCTTTTGTCAAAGACATCAAAACTGTCCTGTCCCTCCTCTCAGCGGTGCAGAACCTCTCTACGCTCCAGAAAGATGGAATAATGATCTTGCTATTCAAAAATCTCATAACTGTTATAGTTATGCTATGAATTATATTGATAAAGCATTGGCAGAAAAGTGTCGTAAACTTGGTATTGATCCTGCAAAATGTCGTGAAATATTTCATCAACCCGGTAGTGTCCACGGAGAACGAAATGAATTAGATGCAAAAGAACGAAGAAATTGTAAAGCCCTAGATAGTCTTATTCGTGCGGATAATCCTGCTATTATTAAAACTGATTTTTATGGAAAATGCCCTCCTAAAATGAGTAAAATGTTTATGACGGTTGATCGAGGTGAAGATTTTCATTTTTATGAACAAAATCCACCGGAAGTATTGGCTACGAATGCTAAACGTACCATTGATACTCTTCCTTTATATTCAGACAAAGGAGGGTCGAATCCGGCGAAACGAGAAGATGCAATTGGAAAACCTATTTTCAATCCTGAATTGGCCTCTCGCGATTTTCGATGGAAAGGAAGTGATCTTAATTATGAGGATTCCTGCGGGTTTTATTGCGTTCCCCGTGACGGATCGGTTCACTTAGCATCAAGCGCCCAGAAGGGGGGGAAGCGGTCGCGACGGTGGAGACGGGTTCGAAAATAGGAAGAGTTCTTCCTCGTATCCGTATCATGGATGTAAGAGCTTCAAAAAAGAGTTCCTTTTCAGGAAACAATTCTTCTTTAGAAAGAGTATCATACATTGATAAATAGGATATTCCCAAAGACCATATATCACTTTGTTGTTCTGGTATAGGAGTTCCAATCAGTTTCTGCAATGCAGAAATAGAATATCCTTCTGCTATTCCTGGAAGCCATCTTTCGATCCAGTGTAAAGTAGTAGAATCTTTTTTCCATAGTCGCACTGCTTCTTCAGATGTATACTGTTCAGCTACTGCTATCCCAAGGGCTACTTCAGGTGCTGCAAACATCGCATTCATAGATCCTTCCAATAATGTACCATCTCTAACATCAATTGTGAGAGGTTCTATCCCCCCGTGAGAGATTCCTTTTTCGTGAAGTTGTTGAAGCTGTCGTATCGATTGTTTCAAGAAATAATATAAGGAATCTACTTCAGATACTTCTGCCAAGGTCTTCATCCTGTTTTTACGGAGGACTTTCTTCTAGAAAATCACACGCGACGATAGGGAACATCATGGAATGGATGATCTATACTGTACTTATTCTTCTATTGGTGATTGTTGTATGGGAATGGTTTTACGGTCACCTACTCTATGAAGGATATGAAGCAAATGTTCCAGCTTATTTTGGAAAATTCTTTCCTCAACGATCGGATGTTGTGCCAGGTCAGCTAGAAGAACAAGATGGGTATATTCGTAACAAACGGTACAGTGAAGCCTATGCTGATATTCAAGGGTTAGGATACAAAGCTGATTTCTGTCGTGTGGTAGAACGTCCCGATGATCCTGGAAGTCGTCGCGTAGTCTGCGCTTTGGCCGGTCAGGAAGGATTGGATACGTTTGCCTATTCTTCCAAATCAGCAAGATCAGGAATTCGTTTCTCCCGCGATGATTACTACCGGGATGTGAATGGTGATAAGCGTGATGATTATTGCCGCATTTTAAAAGTGAAAGAAGCCCCGCTAGATGCTTGGGACGCCCGTTGCATTCCTGCAGGATTGATCGAGTTTAAGAATGAATTTGAACTTACCGATTCCAAACCACCTCCCGATATCGCAGAACTCCTTTTCTTTTTTGAAGGAATTATGGTTTGGTATCGCTTCCTTGATGATATGGTAGATTATGCTGAAAATAGTAAGGTGGCTCTTGCTGGTGGTATAGAATTAGATGAAACACCGAAAGCACGAGATCCTCCTCCTCACGTGGAAGGACTGGCCATCAATAAGTTACCACCTGTTACGGAGGAGAAACCTCCTGCAGAACAATTCATCCGTATTGGTGAAAATGATAAACTAGAATGGGACTCCAAAGTACGGTTACGAAATCTACGAGCTATAAGCGTATGGGTCTATTATGATGAATTTACCCAGAACGCTCCCCTTTTTGATTTTGGAAATGGAGCTGGAAAGGACAATGTACGATTGGCCATTGAAGGAAAGGGCAACCGCGCTACCAAAGTACGAGGTGCGATGAAACCGCAGCCAGATGAATTTGCCAAGGTCTGCACTGCCAAGGCAGCAGTAGAAGTATCTCCTACATTGTATTTAGCGACCTCGGATGCCAATGTCGATGAATACGAATGTAAGGGTCCTGAACCTGTAGAAAGTACGTATCCAGAGGATGATAATCCTCAAGAAACAGGAGTTCCAAGTGCAAATCTGATTTTTGAAATTTGGGATACCCAACAACGAAAGATGCGACTTCGTGCAATTAATGCCATTCCGTTAAAACAATGGTGCCATGTAGTTGTCACCACTACCGACGCTACTTCTTTCAGACCTACTTGGCATATTTACATTGATAATAAAAAGGTGTTGGAGCACGAAGATGGACATATGCCGTTAAACTCTTATACGACTCTCAATTACATCGGAAAAAGTAATTGGGAAGAGGTTGGAGTGGGGCAATACGATGATCAAGATGAACGATTTCGAGGATCCCTCTTTGATTTTCGACTGTACCGATTACCTATGTCCCCTGGAAAGATCGCAAAGACCTACGCCTGGGGACACTCACGTTTGATCTAGACCGTTTGCGAGTGCGAGTACGGTGGCTAACAGTCGGAACTAAATTCTCATTATTTAAAAATCTATTAATTATCTTCACCAGATTATAATTATTATGAATTTTCCATTCTTTCTGTGAACCCCATGGTTGAGAACTTCCTTTTTGTGGAAGTTCGCAGTCGTCTGCTATCTGCCAATATATTTTAGTAGTTGGATCATAATATTCTTGATCTTCTGTTTTAATATTGGCTGCTTTTGTAGGAGCAGTTATATGATTACATCTCATTGCTACATCACAATGATGCATATAATGTACTATATTTATATCGCGAATCTCTTTTAATGTGGGTATATAAATAGAACCGGCTGTTACAATTTTTAATTTGGATTTATTAATTGTAGAATCTTTATTTGCTATTTTTGCAATAACAGATGCAACCATTCCGCCATATGACTGACCCAGTACTAACACTTCATCGCAATTTGGTAATCGTAATGAAGATTTAATTTTATCATACACTCCTCTTACAAATGTATTTGATTCAAAAAGTGGAACATAACACACGGCACTTGCAATTCCAAATAGTTTTCCAGCTGTAGATGGATTGCAATGACATACTATTGTACTAACATCTGGAAATATTCTAATAAGTTCAGTTTGATA
>Ga0304729_1000623_pt1 | contig 25602 bp, 3 predicted proteins | sample C_131016_MF_Meta_FD_190475 | JGI IMG/M metagenome (GOLD analysis project Ga0304729, IMG submission 190475) | Freshwater microbial communities from Lake Croche, Canada to study carbon cycling - C_131016_MF_MetaG (v2) (version 2) | ecosystem: Environmental > Aquatic > Freshwater > Lake | place... | reverse complement strand
AGATGGTGGATGGGTGAGTAATGATTGGCAACCACAAACTATTACAACCTTTGGTGAACACAAGTTAAAAGATTTATTAAAACCTCCTCATGATGCAGATATGTTAAGAGCTGGTGGTCATCTTAAAAACTACACTCCTCCTAGTGAAGAAGCTATGCAAACATATGCAATGGGTGGTGATTTAAAAACTCATTGGGGTGGATATGCAGAACCTCTTTCTCAAAATCCTAATTTACCAGATGGTGGACAAACAGTGATGTTTAGAGGACAATCTCATGATGATACAAATGGTAAAGGTCAATCTGGTATAGGTGTTACTTATGGTGATAATCCTGTAGAAGTGGAAAGAGGTGAACCAGCAGTTAAGTTACAAGATGGTGGTAATCCAGATGGTAACTTAGTAGTGTTTGGTGATATGTACATTCCTAAATATGGTGTTTCTGAAATAGGAGATGAGAAAGCTAATGGTAAGAAGTTTAAAAACTACATAGCTGATATAAGCAAGAATGATAAGAAACAATCAAATGTTATCAATAAAGCTGCAGAATTAGTAAATGGTGCTGATACAAATGATCCATTTGATAAACTATCTATGAATGCTGGTCAAGCAATGTTAATGGGTGCAACAGCTAAACAAAAGATGAATGCTGATAAGATAAACATCGCAGCAGGTATACAGAATGCTATTCTTGATACAGCCAAAGAACATGGTCTTGTATCAGCAGATCTTGCAAAGGGTATAATTACAAAAGATAAAAAAGGAGATGGTATGGCTAAATATGGTAAAAGTTTAAAGAAAGCTCAAGCTGGATATCATATGGATCCAGTTACTTATAAAATGGTTCCTGATGAAATAAATTTCACTGATGTTGGTAAAGCTTTAGGAACAATAGATTCTATAAATATTCCTGATTCTCATCATCTTGCTGATGAAGAAAATTTATCTCATTATCTTCCTGGTGAAGGACCTAATAATATTACTTCTAAAGCTAAGACTAAAGGTGGAAAATTTGATTGGGCAGATTTTTCTAAAGCAGCAATGTCTAATATTGCTCCTCTACTTAGACCTACAAACCAAGAACCTCTTGATCCTAATCAGTTAATGGGAGAACAATTTGCCTTAGCTCATAATCAAGTGGAACCTGTTAAAGCTCAACAGTATTCTCCAATGGGAATGGTTGGACCTCAGAAGTATTATCTAGGAGATCAAGTTAATGCTATTACATCACAAGCACGTGCTGCTATCAGAGCTGCTGGAAACAATCCTGCTGCTCAAGCACAGATTATGGCTCAAGCTAGTGATCAAATCAATAAGGTGAAAGGAGAAGAATTCAGAATGAATCAAGCTGCTGAGTCTGAAGCATTTAACAAGAATAGAGATCTTTGGAACCAAGCTCAATTACAGAACTTAGGTATAATGGATCAACAATATGTAAGACAAGCTACAGCTAAATCTAATACTAAGTCTGAAGCTCTTGCTGCCCTTAATTCTATATCTTCTAAGATTGCTCAAAACAAACTTGAGAATAGAAAATTAGGAATTGATGAGAACTTGTATAATTATAGATTTGATGATAGAGGAAGAGCTTACAATGTTAATGATCCACATACTTGGAACACAGCAGGTAATCCTACAACTTCTAGTTCTGCTTCTAATGTTGGTAAATATCAACCACCTCCAGGAATGAAATATTTATATGATGAAGCAGGTAATCCTGAAAAGATGGAAAAAGCTGCTAAGAATGGTGCTAAGATCAAAGCAAGAAATGGTTCTATTGTAAAAGCCCTAAAATCTCTATAACTAACTCAATTATACCTAATTAACAAAATTTGTTATTACTCTTGGTATATTTGATATTTTAAATTATATTTGCTAATTCTAATACTATGGCCTCATTTACAGACAAAATATCACAGTTTAATCCCTACATCCAACAGCTTCCTGCACAAGAAATGCAGCAAGTTGGTATGTACAAACAACAACAATATGACCAAGGAGTTCAAAAGATCCAAGGATATATTGATAATATTGCTGGAATGTCTATAGGTAGAGATGTGGATAAACAACATTTACAATCTAGTCTTAATGATTTAGGAAGTAAACTTAAAACAGTTGCTGCTGGAGATTTTTCTAATAGTCAATTAGTTAATTCAGTTGGAGGTATGGCTACATCAATTGTAAAAGATCCTATTATACAAGCTGCTGTATCTAGTGTAGCCACTGATAAAAGAAATACAAGTTTAATGGATGCTGATCAAAAAAAAGGTGAATTAGCTGAACAAGATAAATGGTTATATAATAAACAACGTAATGAGTATTACTCAAATCCTAATTTAACTGATGATAAAGGAAACCCTATTCAGTTTAATGCTAGTTATGATAAAAGCGTAGATGCTGATAAAATTATCATGGATGGACTTAAAACTGTTGGAGATACTAAGTGGACAGGAGAAAAAATATTTGTTATAGATCCAGATACAGGAAAACCTAAACATGATATAGTTACTATAACAGATCCTAAAACAAAAATAACACATATAGTAGATAGAGGTCCATTATTATCTGAATACACTGTAAAGACAATTAAAGATGGTAAACTTCCTCAGAATGTAATGGCTTCTATACAAAGCTCACTTGCTAGACCAGATGTACAAAAGTCTTTAGCTGTTAGGGGGATGTATGAATATAGAGGATACACTGATGCTAATGCATTTGCAGGATACTTAACAAATAAAATAATAGATGCAAATAAATCTACATTAGGTAGTTTAAATGCACAAAAAACAGAACTTCTTCAAAAGCTTAATTCTGCAAGTAATCCAGATGAGAAAGGATCATATGAGATATTAGCTGCTCAAGTTGATGATCAAATTAAATCTTTAAATAATGAAGCTACAACTGCCCATGGAATTTATGAAAAGTATGGTAATAATCTAGATTCATTAAAAGCTGCTGTATATCAAAAAGAAATAGTAAGTAATTATATGAATCAGTTTACACCTTCTATAAGTGAAACTTATGAGAAGAGTGCACCATGGGAAGCTCAGCAATCTAAAATTAAACAAGATTTTGATATGACTGCTAAAAGAGCAGATATTGCTATTGCTCAAGGTAATTTACTTGTAGCTCAAGGACATTTAAAATTAGCTGAAAAATTAGGTGAAAGTGCTGATAGATTGGCTTGGTTAAAATTTGAAAAAGAATCTAAAGGTCAACCTCCTCTTCCTCTTCTAGAACCAGCACCTGGTACATTTGGAGCTTTAGGTACTTTTTTACAAGAAGGAACTAAATTAAATGATGATTATGATATTACAAAACAAAAGTTTGTTAAAGATTATTTCTTAGCATTAAATCATAGTCAAGGTAAAACTGATGATAAAGCAATTTTAGCAGACTTTGCTAAACAAGCTGCAGCTGATCCTACTAAATTTTATAATGCACAACTTGCTATAGCTCAAGCAGATGTAACAAAAAATCCAAAGAATACATATTATGCAGGACTTGTACAACAACTTCCTGCACTTGAAGATGTTCAAAGACAAGTACAACTTCACTCAGTTAAAGTTGATAATTTAAATAATGATCCTAGAGTTAAGTCTGGTGAAGATGATCTTAAAAACCTTGAATTAAGATTAGGTGGTAATAGAACAGTAAGTATTGAAGAACCAGAATCTTTCTTACAAGGTATAAATCCTTTTCGTAGTCCTAGTAAAAAACAATTTGTTGTTACTTCTGGTGATTTATTAAATCTTGCCACTGCTGTAAATATGCCTACAGGAACTGATGCATCTAAAACAAAGATGGTTGATAATGCTAAAAGAGCAATAGAGGCTAAGTTTGGAATGCCTTTTGAACATGTAAGACAACAGTTTTATGGATATGGTAGTTCAGATAGTTTAGGAGGTCCTACTTTACCAACTGTTGATAGTAATACATCTCAAGCATTAGCTGCTGCCACTGAAATGGTAACATCTAAAAAACACATGGAGAATATTAGTGCAAAAGAAACTGTATTAAGAGAAAAAATGGCTGAGAATGGTCCTCAAGGATTTGAGATATATAGTCCAGATTCAAAACCTAATGAGATAAAGTCTGTTAATGAAAGATTAAAAAGTGTATTAGCTACATATGCAAATGTTAATGATATGTCTGATTTTAATAAAGCTATTGCAGGAACAGATGCTGATAAAGAAAAATATAAAATAAAAGTTGTTTATCATCCTGATGAACCTATTACATCAGCATATTCAATAAATTTATTTGATGGTAGTAATTTATTAAAATCAGCAATTATTCCAAAAACATATGCAGATTATATTAATGGACCAATCAATCCACAACCTAAATTAAGTGAAGTGGCTACTATGATGAAGTTTGGTAATGGTTCAAGTAATCCTCAAAATCCTGATCCAACAAATCCTGATGCATATAAAACTGCTCACTATCCTAGTAATGTATTTTCTAAATTAGGAAGAACTGATATTGTTGGTGCTGATCTTAAAGATTATACAAACAGTGGAAGACCAACACTTTGGTTCTATCAAAAAGATGTTAATGGTAATATTATACCTATTCCTTTTAAAGAAAGTGGAAATACTTTTAACTTTCAAAATTCAGATGATGGAAATAGATTCATAAACTCGTTGAATTCTACATTATTAAATACCATATTGCCTGCAATAAAATAAACAATAAAGAATGGCTGATCAATTACCTGATATTACTCCTTCAACAGTAGGCATAGAATTACCAAAAGTTAGTAGTGAACCAGATTATTCTGCTAAACCACAAACATTTGATGAATTCAAGAATAATATAATCAATTTAGGATCATCTGAAATTAAGGTGCCTCCTATTTCTGGTATTGGTGGAAATCCAGGTAGTGATAATAAACCAAAACTTACTGCTCTTCAACAAGCTTTATTAAATAGTCAAGGTCCTGATTCATCAAAATATGCTTATGATGTTTCTGATCTTTCTGATAGATATAAGACAATTCTTCCAGATGTAAATAATGAATACTTACATCATGAAGGTCAATCATCAATGGATAGAATTGGTAATACTGCTGTTAATTTAGTTGCTAAAACTGCTGGATATTTAACACAAACTGCTGGTTTTATTGCTGGTGCACCAGTTGCTGTAGCTTCTTGGGATATATCAAATCTTACAGATAACTTTTTAGTAAAGGCAGGAACTGCTTTAACTAAAGGTGTAGAAGATACTAATCCAATATATAAAGGAAAACAATATACAGAAGGTAATATTTGGCAAAAGTTAAGTACTACTGATTGGTGGTTAAGTGATGCTGTAGATAGAGCTGCTTTAACAATTGCTACTATTGTTCCAGGATTTGCTGAAACAAGGGGAGTAGGATTATTTGGTACATTAGCTACAGATGTTGCTGAAACAGGTAGTGCTATAAAAGCTACAGGAGTTGGTGCTAAACTTATAGAGAGTGCTATGGCAAATCCTCAAGAGTTTGGTACAATGGGAAAACTGTTTGCAAGGGGAGTATATGATGCTGCTGCATTAGGTGGTGTTTCAGGTAATGCTGCTACTACTACAATGTTAAGATCATTGAATGCTGCTGAGTTATTTGGAATGGGTGTTGTAGGACAAAGTGGATTAAATGCTAAAGAAGCATTAGAAAGCGTTAAACAATCTTTAGAAGATCAAAGAACTCAAGGACTTAATAGCTTTACAGATCAACAAATTAATGAAAGAGCTTCTCAAGCTGCTGTAAAAGGATTCTGGTATACAGCTCCTTTATCATTTATAAATGAAATTATTGAGCTTCCGATGCTATTCTCTTCAGTGAGAAATGTTAAAAATTCTTTATTAAATAAAGTGTTTAATCCTGAAACAGGAGAAGTTTTAGCTAATGCATTACAAAAACAAGCTCCTAAATGGTATAATGTAGCTTTTAAAGTTGCTGCTACAGGATTTGAACATGGTCAGAATGAGAGTATGCAAGTAGCTATTGGTAGAACTCTTGATCAAGAATATGGTTCTAAGAAAGATGCAAGAGGTAGAATTTTACCTGGATCTGGTTTAGGAGATACTGGTGAAGGTTCTTCTATATTACAAAATTTTATTGATAATGTTAATGATCCTAATGGTCAGAATAATATTGCATTGGGTACTATTCAAGGCATGCTTACTGCATTAGTTGGATTTGGTAAAGATATTAAAACAGGTAGGTATACACAAGAGCTTGCACAAAGACAATCTGTACATGATCAAATAGTTCAAGCAAAACTTAACAGAAGATATTATGAAACTGATTTTGCCCAAAGAGATAGCAATGGTAAAATGGTTACTGATACTAAAGGAAATGTTCAATTTGATCAACAAAAGTTATCAGATGCTGGCTTATCATTAGCTGGTATTACTAAGAATATACAAGATATGTATGATGCTATGCAAGTAGAAGATCATACAAAAGTAAAACAACTTCAAGATGAAAGTTTAGCAGGATTTGCATATAATTTTTTAAATGATAGCAATGGTATAAATCATTTAAATAATCTATTAAAAATTAAATCTGATCAATTATCAACTGATGCTAATAGAGTTAATGATATTTCTGTATTAGGAAATGAGATTACTCCTACAACATTACATGCTAAACAATTAGAGAAAATTCAAGAATTTAAAAAGATATATAATAATGTTGATTCTGATAGAATAACTACTGCTGATCTTGGTGAATATGAAAAACAATATGATGTATATAAAAGACAATATTTAGAAGCTCTTAAGTTTACTAAATATGTAAATAGTGCAAAACAGTTATTTTTAAGTGATAAGATAAATGAGAATATTTCAGATGCATTATCTCTTGGTGTAAATCAGAAAATAGATTCTCCTAGTAATTCTCAAGAAAGAAAAGGAAATGCATTACTTTATGAAAATATAAAATTAGAAAAAGAACTAGCTTATAGAAAAGAAGATTATAAAAATCTTATTAGTCCTGATGAAAATAAAAAATCATTTGAGGAATATTTAAAAAATTCTATTGGTTACATGGCTGGTCCTAAATATGATACAGAAGAAGAGGTAGTAGCAAAACAAGAAGCAGAAGCAGAACAACAAGTAGAAAGTGATTATAACTTTGTAAATAAAGATGGAGAAAAACAAAATATTGAAACAGGAAGAGAGTATCAAATCCCTGAATCTAAGAAAGCAACTATAAGTAAGCTTGATGATGATAAATATCAAGTGACTGCTCCAAATGGTGATATTACATTACATGAAACAAAAAAAGAAGCAGATGATGCTGCTGAAGATTTAAATAAGAGTTTTAATGATTTAGCTAAAATAAAGGTATTAGATACCAATGCTGATGGCACAATCAAGATAAAAGATATCAATGGAGATATTCAAAACATTAGTACTGATCAATTGGCTGGATATGAAAAGATTCAAAGTGATCAAGAAAAGTTACAAAAGTTTGCTGATGATATAAATAAAGAACAAGCAGAAATTGAATTTAACTCTGGTGATATTGCTACAGTGGATTCTTCTATTATAATACCAGTATATACAGAAGGTAAACTTAAAGATGCTAGTATAATGTTTGAATCTACTACATCTGAAACAGAAGGAGATAACTTTATACCTAAACCTCATCAGGCACGTGCTATTGAATTCTTAAATAATGTTTCTCGTTTTCCTAATAGAGCAAAACTTAAAACTATTCTTGTTACTCCTAATCAAGAGAATTCTCTTGGATTAGAAGGATTAACAGAGGCACAATTTAGTAAACCTAAAGCTGAAGTTGAAAATCTTACAAATATAGATCTTGGATTTGTTGCTGCTGTATATGTAGAACAGGATGGTAATGATATTTACTTTGTAGATAAAGAAGGTAATCGTGTTGCCAAAGTTGGAGAAAAAATGGATATGAGTAAGGTGGTATTTAATACTATGCCCACTACAGAATTAAGATATAAAGATAAGAATCTTAAATATAGACCAGAACAAAAAGAGTTAGCTGAAGCTAAGGCTTCTGGATGGAAACAAATGAGAGCTAAGTTATTTGAAGCATCTGGATATAAGGTGTATAATTTTACAGTGTCTAATGGTATTCCTAATACTATTCAAGGAGAAAGAAATAGTATTGGTGAAACATTAGTTCCTAAATCTATTATATCTACACAAGAAAAGTTAATTCAAATATCTAGTAATGGTTTTATATTTCATAAAGGCAAACAAGTTAAGGTGAGTGTTGGTCATCCTTATGTTCAGTTTGGTGATATGTTACAAGGTGTAAGAGGTAGAACTTTTACAGCTAAAGAATCACAAGGTGTAGTTGATGTACTTAAAAAGATTTCTAAAGATATTAATACTCAATTAGCTGCTGGTAAATCAATTAAAATTAATAGAGTATTTTCTACATATTTACAGAATGTATTATATTGGAAGAGTAAAGGAGCTAGTGGAGATAATCAAATCTTTATTAACACCAATACAATGAATCTTGAACTTGGTAAAGAGAAATATGATTTAACTAACATTGCTGATAATGAGAAAAAGATAACTGAACAATTAAAAAGTGTATATCAAAACATAAATAGAGATACACTTACTAATAAATTTCATGATAAATTCTTAGAACCACATATTGGTCCTGATGGTAATTTAACTATCAGTGAATGGGATAATTATCAAACATATTTATTAGCTGATACATATCCTAATGGATCATCTAGATCTATTAGTGAAACTCCTTTGTCTACAAACGTAGCAAAGATTACAGATGCTGTTCCATATAATTTTAAACAGAAATATTCTATTCTAGAAGGAATGGAACTTCCTGAACAAGTAGTTACACCTAAAGTTGTTGCTAAAGCTGCTCCTATTCAAGAAACAACTCATGATTATACATTAGATGGTACTACAGAAAATGTATTTGATTTAAGTAGTGGTCCTATAATATTTATAGCTACACAAGATGGTAATGGTAATACGTTTGTTAAGATTAATGATAATGCCACTATTGATAATATAGCTAAAGATGAAAATAAAGTTAAACAAATTATTGATAGTTTAAAAGCTAATAATAGTTTTGATGCAAGTAAGAGTGATGTAGAAATAGTTAAAGATTTTCTTAAACTTAGAATTGCTGCTGATATTCAAAAAGAAGTACAAACTATACCTAATGTACCAGCTCCTATAGTTGAAGAAGTTAAACCTGAAAGTAAAGTAGAGCATTGGTTCAGTCAAGCAGTTGGCAATGATATTAACAAATCTTTATTAAGTGATAATAGTAAAGATAAAGTATGGGGAATTCAAAATAATAATGGGGAATATGAGGTTTCAAAAATAACTTCATCAATACCGCATGAGCAAATAGAAAAAAGACAAGAAAGTGTAATAAAACCATTATTTGACCAAGACAACATATATAATGAAGGAGATAAAATAAATATAATAAAACCTGCTAAACTTCAAAAAAATGCTGATGGTAGTTTTTCTATTAGAGAAAAAGGATTAATTAGATATGGAGAAAAAGAATTACCAAAAGAAGAAGTTAAACCTGTTATTTCTGATATAGAAAAAAAGAAAGAAGCTTTAATAAAAGAAAGAGATGAAGAAATAAGAAAAGTACATTTTCCTAAAACTTTTGGTCCTGTAGGTTTTGCTTATGGTACAACTTTTTACACTCTTGAAGATCTTGCTAAAGGAGTACATGGTGAAGAAAGTGCAGAAAGCTATAAGAAATTAGAAGATACATTAAGAGATGAAAGTAAATCTTTAGATGATAGGGTTGTTAACTTTGATCAAGTGAAGAGTAAGCTTGGTATGATTTGGGGAACTCTTGAAATGCAAGACAAAGATATAGCTGCAGAGTTTCATCGCATATATAATGCATGGGGTAAAGAAAACTATGGTAGTAAATGGGGAGATATGAGTGGTACTGAGTTTGGACTTAGTATGAGTAAATTCATCCTAAAATACTGGTCATACGAAACTTTAGCTGGTAAAGAAACTCGTCCTTTATATGAGTTCCTTAAAGATCCAAGAAAAGGAATTATAGATGAATATAATGAAAAATTAGCTGAGTTAGAAGGTAGTAAAACTGAATTAGAAGGTGATAAAGTTGACTTTAGTAATTCTAAACCTCCTAAAGAATATAGAAAAGTAGGTAATGAAGAAGTTGGTGGAATGACAGATGCTGAGATTGAATTATTTAAAGAATGGCATAATAAGAATGTTCCTAATATTTCTTTTGAAATATTAGATCGTATTATTACTACAAATGATAATAAAACTGCTTGGGGTGTATTTGAAAATGGTGTTGCTAAGTTTGTTAAAGGTGGATTAAAAGGAACTGAGTATCATGAAGTTGGAGAAGCTGTATGGAATGGATTTTTATCTTCTGAAGAACAACAAGCTTTATTAGATGAATTCAAATCTAAAACTGGTAAGTTTAAAGATAGAGAGTCTGGTAAAATGTTATTTTATGAAGAAGCTACAGATAATCAAGCTAAAGAAAGAATATTAGATGACTTTTCTGATTTCAGACTTGGAAAACTTCCTGCTAGAAATATTGGTGAGAGAATACTTAAATTTTTTAGAAATATTTTAAGTTTTGTTAAATCATTTGTAAACAAACCTTCATTAAAAGAAGAGCTATTTAAAGCTATTGATACAGGTAAGTTTAAAGAATTTACTATTTCTGAAGTTTCCAAAACATTAGTTCCTCAGTATAGAGCTGTTGAAGGACTATCTGAACAAATGACTAATTTGATTATAAAAGATATGACTGCTAGAATATCTAGTAAAATATTTGGTACAAATGAATCATTATATAATATTTCTAATCTTTCTTCTCCAGAAATATTTAACAGTATTAAAGATGAATACACTGAAGAGGGTAAGATTATTCCAGAACAAATTTGGAATGAGCTTGTTGTAAAAACAAAAGATTTTATACGTACATATAAAATTGAGTTTGATAAAGATAATACATTAGATATTAATGCAGAAAATACAACTAGTACAGGATATGCTGTTGAGGCATTTACTACAGAATGGAAAAAGAATTCTCTATTTCCAGTTAAAATTTTAGTTGGTACATTAATAGATACTGTTCCTACTAATCAACAAGATAGTTCTACACTATCTTTACCTGCAGCATTTACAGAAAAAGGTTTCTTAAAACTTGTATCTTTTAGTAAGGCGTTTGGTACAGTGATAGATAAGTTAGCAAATACTACTAAGGTAAGTAATATGATAGCCAAATTAATTAACTTAGCTAAATATGATTCTAACTATGTAAGATTATTTACACGTCTTAAAGGAAATATGGGAGAAGGTGGAACAAAAGGAATGTTTATTGATTTCTCTAAGTTTCAAAAACATGATTGGAGATTATTTACACAAGTTTATCAAACTTTTACAAAACAAAAACCTGAGGCATTAGTACAATATGTTAATAATGGTAATGTTTATACAGCTCCTGCTAATTTATTTACAGTAGTTGCACAAACTAAAACAGATTGGATTAACAATCTTAAAGATCTATCTACTGATCCTAATTCATTTGTTAGATATAATAAAACTCAAAGAACTTATAAAGTGATATCTACAGAAGGTGTAGATATTAATACACCACAAAAGATGGTAGATTTTTTAAATAAGATTGGTATTACATACACATTAGATACTTATTTAAAATTAAAATCTGATCAAAGAAATGATTTTGCTGAAGCTGTAGGTTCTATTCATACATATTTTGGAAAGACAAAAGAAATAGCTAGTGTGACTGGTAAGACCTTGGGAATCAATGGTCCATTAGATACATTATCTAATTTATTTGTTAGTGTAGAGAATCCTATTCAAGATAGTACATTCTATAATGTACAAGGTGATAAAAGACAATCTTATTCAGAAAATAATGCTCCTTCTTTATTCACAAATGAATTTAATGAAGCTGATACATTAGATGAATTAAAAATATCTAGACCTGAACTTAATGATGTATTCTCTATTAATTCTATTTTTCTTAAGAAAGGTGGATTATTTTTTAATAATGTTGGTAAGAAAATCAAATCATTAAAAATTTCCTATATAGATGGTACAAAGAACGAAGATAATAATGTAGATACAAGTACATCAGCATTAACACTTGGTAATAGATTTACTCAAGAGATTAACCAAAATCTTAATGGTAATTATAATATATTAAATCCTGCTGATTCATCTACAGAATGGATGATGAATTTAGGTAATAATATTAGATTTGATGAAATTGCTAGTGGATTGGGTTGGGATAAAGTGAATATAATATTTAAAGGATATCTAAAAGATGATATAGCCTTAGCTCAAAGTAATAGAAGCTATTTGAATAATACAAAACCTAGAGCTAAAGAATTACGTTTCTTTAAAGATATTCTTACAGGTAAAACTTTATCTGGTATTAATAACTTAATTATCAACAATGCTACAGAAGAGCAAATTGATGAATATATTAATAATAATATTGATGACATCAACAAAGATGTAAAATTATTTATTGAAGATAATGTAAAAGCTACTAAGAAAATTTTAATAGATAATAATAAGATTATTAATAATCCTAATGGTACATTTAAATATGAAAGCTTAGATGATAAATTTATTACAGCTGAAAGATTAAATAAAAAAGCACTATTAGAAGATGATATAAATGATATTTTAACATTTGCTAGAACAAATTATATTATTAATAATATAGAATTACATAAAATACTATTTGGTGATCCATATCAATTTGCTATTAAAAAAGGTAATTTAGATGAAACAAAACGTATTAAATCTTTCTTATCTCCTAGAAGAACAACTTTTGATAGTCCTGAATTTAATTCATTTCATAATGTAGATTATAATAAAGTTAATGGAATAAATTTAGTTCCTGGAGATATTGGTTATTATACATTTAAACCATTTATAAATACTGTTACTCTTAAAGATATAATAGTAAATGATGATACAAATGAAGCTGATGCTGCTTCTTTTATAATGGATAATACTTATAGAGAAGTTAAACTTAGGAATGGTCAATGGTCTGATGAAGCAGAAGCTTGGCATCAATGGCAAATGGCTTATACAAGACAAACTCTTGCTACTAAAGGAGATTATACTTATACAAATAAGAATCTTCAAAAGATAGATATTAATGTATTAAAAGATACTGAACCTGAATATGTTACAGATGTAATAAAACCTATTGTGTCTGGTAATAAATATAGTAAGAACCAATTTGATCTTGTATTAGATAAATTTTCTCAAATGCCTCTTTATTATAAAGCTATAGAAAATACCAATTTAGGAAAGCTTTATGAAAAAATGTGGAAAGAAGATGTTGGTTATGCTGTATTTGAATCTGGTAGAAAAGTAGGAGCTGAAACTTTACATGATTTATATAATGAAGATGGTAGTTTTAATGAAACACCATTTGAAAATAAAATTCCTGTAGCTTGGAAATCTTATGGTATACAAGTAGAGAATAGTTATGAGAAAGCTAAATCACAAACACGTGGTAGTCAGCTTACTAAAATATCTAGTATAGATATATTTGATAATGGTATTGCTTCTAGTGAAGATGCTGCTAATCAATATAAACGTAATATAGATACATTAGATGCATTGCATGAGGAAGCTTATACACAATTATTAAATAAATTGGGTATTGAGGATCTTGGTGATGGATATAATGTAGTAGATCCAGTAACTGTATCTAAAACTCTTGAATATGAAATGTTAAAAAGAGAACTATCTGATAACATTAAAGACACTGTACAACTTGATGAAAATAAAGAATTTAGAGTTCCATTTGAATCATCTCCTGCATATACACAGATTAGAAATATTTTATATTCTATGGTAGATAAAGCTCTTATATCTCCTAAAATGAATGGTAGTTCTAAGGTACAAGTTCCTGTAACACTGTGGGAGAAGTCTGGAGAAAATAGAAAAGTTATAGAAATTAATGGTAAGAAAGTATTTACAGATGGTTCACTTAAATTCTATACTAAGGATAAACCTTATATGGAAATATTAATTCCTCATTGGTTTAAAGAACAGTTTAAAAAAGCTGGATTTAAAGCTGATGAAGAGCTTTTAGAATACTTAAATAAACCAGAGAATGAATCAATTCTTAAAGGTATTGGTTTTCGTATTCCTACACAATCATTAAGTTCTGTAGAGGTATTTAAGATAAAAGGATTCTTACCACAATCTATGGGAGATACAGTGGTAGTACCTTCTGAAATTACTAAAAAAGCTGGATCTGACTTTGATATAGATAAATTAAATATGTATTTAAAAAATATATATATTGATTCTAAAGGTAAATTAAAACAAGTTCCTTTCTTTGGATATGGTGAAAAAGCTAAAGAAGCTATTAAAAAATTTATATTAAAAGAAGATCTAGAAAGTATCTTTGATATTAATGAAAGAACTGTAGAATCTACAGAAGATGATTATGGTAAATTAGCAGATAAGTTATATAAACAATCTCTTGAAAACGAATACTTTGATAGCTTAGAGAAATTAATTACTCTTCCTGAAAACTATGATAGATTAACTAACCCTTTATCTGATGCTGGATTAGAAAAGATTTCTGAAGAACTTGATAAGCTTAAAGGTAGTGATGAAACTAAAATAAAAAATAGAATTCTTGATGGTAATTATATGACATCATTAAGACATGCATTTATCACTGCTAAAAAATGGGTAGGTATTGGTGCTGTTAATATTACAAATCATTCATTATTTCAAAAAGCACAGGTATATCTCGATCCTCTTAAGATTGCTGGATTATCTTCATATGAAAAAAGGATAATAGGTAATGGTCAAATTCTTCTTCCTCATAATAAAGTGATGATTGATGGTAAAGAAAGAGTATCTCTATCTGGAGTGTTAGATAAAGCAAATAAATATATCTCTGATAATTTATCTGGATTTATTACATCATTTGTAGATGTGGCTAAGAACCCATATATTCTTAAAATTATTGCTAGTAATAATTCCATAAGTACAGCAATGTTCTTAACTAGAATAGGAACTCCTGTGAAGACTACTGCTTTGTTTTTGAATCAACCTATTGTTAAAGAATATTTAAATTATTTAGATAGTATTGATTCTAAGTCTGTATATAGTAAAAAGAACTTAGATATAATTCGTACTAAATTTCCTGTTGATAGAAGTAAAGTAGTTAATGCAAAGATTGAAATGAAAAATCTTTCTAGCAACATTCAAAACTACTATTCTGGTAAAACTATTGATAATGCAGAACAACAAAAGATTTTAGCTGAGTTCTTGAAATATCATAAGATGTCTCAATATCTATTTAAAATGTCTCAATCTACTAACTATGATACTACTAAATTTAGAAGTGCAGAAAGTATGAGTAAGAAGATGTTAAGAACAGAGATAGCTGAGCAATCAAATATTTTTACATCTGCAAAAGATATATTAAATAAATCATTTATAGGTAAGCAAGCTAAGTTGATACAATCTTCTATGAATGCATTAGGAGCAATATTAAAACTTGATCAACTTGAATACTCAGTTATTACTGCTAAGGTATTAGAACCATATTCAGCAAATGAATATTTAAGTATAGATAACTTTGATAAAATTGCTGATAAAATTAAATCTTCTTTTATTGATTATATATTTCAAACTAAGACAGATTTAACTGACAGACTTGAAGAATTATTAATTAATCCTTATACAGCTGTTGTTACTGAGTTAGCTAAAGCAAGAAAAGATTATCCTAATATGGAAATTCTACAACAATTAACACAATCTAATTCTGATAGAGTAGGTGGTGCTAAAAGTATTAAGCTAAAAGCTAATTTAAAAGATGCTTATGATGAGAATTTATATACAGGTATGATGAGAGAGCTTAGAGATAACCCTACTACAAATGCTTTATATAATAGAATCATTGACATAGCTATTCTTCAAGGAACTTATCAATCAGCTATTTCTATTAAGAATATTATTCCTATTGAGGACTATTCTGAAAGAGTTAAGAATGCAATTAATTCAGTATCTTCTGATTTAAACTTAGATAATTTTAGTAAGTCAGGAGCATTTCAAAGAAATAATTGGAATGATGAAAATATATTTAAAAAAATAAATAACATTATACCAAGTTTTTACAATGAAGGATTTAATCAACAAGGAGAATTTATAACAGATATTGCCTTTGATGAATTTCCTACACTTGATGGACTGTCTGAAACAGGAGCTAAGAATATATTAATGCTTGATAGATTTAATAACTTTACTGATGTAGCTTCTGATTATGTATTAATTCCTAGAGTGATTATAAATGATAAACAGAGAATTGATATAATTACTAATAAACCTGTAACTAGTGTTGATTATGCTAAAAGAAAAGCTATAGGTGATACATCTTTAAATGATGTAATGGGCTTTCAAAAAGTTAAATATAGTAATGGTGAAGACTTAACTATAGGTACTAAATATATATATAAAGCTATTAATCTTTGGGGAGATGGTAATCGTGCTACTGAAATGTATAATGATACTAGAAAATCTGTATTTAGTAATGGTACTATAAAAATTGATAAAGAACTTCCTAATGCAAATATTCTTAAATATTTTGAGAAGGATGTAGAAGAAGAAGTTGTACCTTCACAAGATAAAGAAAATGAGATTAAACCAGAAGGATTGCCTGCAATTGAAGATAAAAACCAAGATAACTGTTAATTATGAGTAAATGTTTAGTAGATATTAAGTATGACATTATTGATAAAGCTAGACAAGATGCTTTAAGCTATGATGGTTTTAAACAAGCTTTTGAACAAAGAGATGCACTTGAAATTACTGATGCTAATAAAGCTGCTGACTCTGCTAGAAAAGTTAATGAGCAGTTTAAAGAAGATGTGATTGTTCCTAGTTTTACTAGTAAAAATCATTATTCTATAGTTCCATCAGAAAAACTTTCTCAAAAATATTTTGATCAATACACTAATAACTTAGATTCTGAGGCTAGAGAGTTAACAGATAATGAGAAAGAAAGAGGTGGATATACAGAAGAAGATAGAGGTGAATTCTTTCAAAAAGAAGATATACCTGCTTCCACTGCATCTCCTGCTAGTATAGGAATTATTAAAGATTTCTTAAATCGTATTGGTGTAAATATTCAAACATTAAAATCTATTAATGTTAATGGTATTAAACAAGATGCTAATGGTGTTGCTAACATCATGCAAAGACTTATACAAGTTGTAGAAGGTAAAGAAGATAGTGTACTTCCTGAAGAAGCTATGCATTTTGCTGTGGCCATTATTAAACAAACCAATCCTGTATTATATAAACAACTATTAAAAGAAATTAATAGTTATACTATATTGAATGATGTATTTAAAATATATAGTAAAGATAAAAATTATCAAACTCCAGAAGGTAAACCAGATGTAATTAAGTTAAAAGAAGAAGCTATTGGTAAGATATTAGCTGAAACTATTATTAATAAAAATGAAGGTAAAACAGAAATACCTGAATTATTAGCTAAGGTGGAAAGTTGGTGGGAGAAGATTCTTAATTCTATCAAGAATCTATTTGTTAAATCAGGTATGGATCAGGCAGCTATTAAAGTGATGTCTGGTGAACTAGATGGTACAGCAGCAGATATTAGAGCTAAAGAAGGAGATGTTTACTTACAGAAAACTTCTCAGCAAGATGTGTATAACAAACTTAAATCTGTTCAAGGTAGAATTGAAAAAAGAGATGAGAAGTATTACATAGATGGTAAAGAAGTTTCTAAAAGAGTTACAGAACTTATAAAAGGTTTTAATAAAGAACTACTTGATGCAGGTGAATTAACAAAATCTGAATATAAGAAATTAATAGATGAAGATAAAGCACTCAATGGTACTCATGGTCACTCTGATATTGAACATGCTTTTAGTTTATTTGTAGATCAAGATGGTAATTTAAGAGATGAATCATTAGATGATTCAGGATATATATCTCAATTAGCTCCTAATAATAGAGACTTTTATGAAACACTTAGAGATAATTTACAACAAAGACTAAATACATTTCCTAGAGGAACTAAGTTTATGTCCGAAGTGACTATTTATGATGTTAAAAGAGATGTTGCTGGCACAATAGACTTCCTAGCTATCACTCCTAAAGGAGAAGTAAATATTCTTGATTGGAAGTTTATAGATATTGATGTTAAAAGAAATAAAGATCTTCCTTGGTATTATGTAAGTTCTTGGAGAAAGCAAATGGATCAATACAAACTTATTCTTAATAATAACTATGGTATTGATTTAAAAAGCTTTGATCAAACGAGAATGATTCCTATTAGAGCTGAATATTCAAATATGAATCTTACTACTAAAGAAATTCCTAAACTTTTAGGAATTGAAATAGGAGATGTTAATGTTGAGAATATTAATAAAGATTATTTGATTCCATTAGGTCTTGAAAAAGAAACTACAGGAGTTAAACAAATTGATAAATTATTAATTAAACTTAATGCTGAATATGAGAGACTTGCTAAAAAAGGTGTAAGTCCTTCTGAAAAACTTAATAAAGATGAACAGTTAAATGTTTTATTTAGAGCTATTAGGCAATTACAAATGAAAGGTGATCTTGGTCCTTTATTAACTCAAGCTAAGGTATTAAATAGACAATTATCTAATCTTATCGCTAAATATAATGATTATTTCAAAGGAAAAGATCCTAAGTCTTTTTCAGAGAAAGAAATAAATGATATGAATAGAGATATTAATCGTGCTGAAGAAACTATAACTATATATACAAACTTAGATTCAGAACTTAAATTTTTATTTCAAGGAGACCTATCTGAAGAAGATAAAAAACTTAAAGAAGATCTAAGAGATACTGTAGATAATGCTAGAGATTTACAAATAGAATTAAGAGAGTTATCTGATGAATTTGTTAATGATATAGTAGCAGGTAGTGTGGGTGTAGAAGATATGTTATCTCCTGATAAAATTATAAAGGGTATAGGTAAATGGTTTGGATCAACTTCTGTTTTTCAAACTAAGGCTATTCAAACATTATTTAAAAAAGCTAATAAAGCTTTTGCTTTTGCAGGATTTGATACACTTGATGAAACTAGAAAACTACAAGGGTTAAAAGAAGATTTTGATAAAATGGCTAAAGCTGAAGGTCTTAGTCCAAAAAATTATTTTGATTCAATTAAGAAAAAAGATAGCAATGAGTTAATTGATCAATATAATCCTGCATTCTTTAGTACATTAAAACAAAAGATTAATGATAAAGATGTAAAATGGATTAAAGATAATATAGATGTAGATGCTTATAGAAAAGATCTTGATAAAAAAATAGCTGAAGAGCAATTACGAATTGAAGATAAAATGGCTGGTAGAGTGGGAACTACTATAGAAAATTTAGAGGCAGAAGCTAATGAAATTTCTCAAATGAAAAGAAAATATGATATTTCTAGTAATTTAGGTGCTGGATGGTTTCAATATAATCTAATTAATAAAAATCCTAAAGGTAATTGGGAAACAACAGAATGGAAAAACTTACAAAATAATAAACCAGCAAAAGCTTTCTATGATTATATTATAGAAAAAAATAATGAATATGCTGATCTTGGTTATATAAATAAAGGAGAAGCTAGAACATTTCTTCCATTTGTTAGAAAAGGTTTAGTAGAGAAACTTATATTTGGTGGAAATATATCTTTAGGAGAACAATTTCTTAGAAGTATTTCTATTGATGAGGGTGATGTAGGATTTGGTAAATTTGATCCTATTACAGGTAGACCTATTAATGTTATTCCTAAATATTTTACAAGAGAGATTGAAGGAGATGTTAGTTCTGATTTATTTAGAACCATGTCTTTATTTAATGAAATGGCTATTAAGTATAAATATATAAGTGAAATTGAAGAACAGATACAAGGATTAGTTAATACAGAAAGAAATAAAAAAGCTATTGCTACATCTATATTTGGTAAAACCCAAAGAGATGAAAAAGGTGATTTAGAGTATACACCAGATAATAGTGAAAATACCAAACTTCTTGAAGATATGATGAAGTCCATAATCTATGGACAAAAGTATTTATCAAGTGAGACCTTTGACCAATTGTTAGGTAAGTTTGGTAAGTTTGGAGAAAAGATAAATGCTAAAATTGGACATAAAATATTCCCAGAGAACTTAGAAGGAAGACAAATTAGCTTTAACAAGGTTGTTACTAACATTAATAATCAATATCAGATGATGGCACTAGGATTAAACTTCCTATCTTCAGCATCTAACTATTTTGGTGGTAATGCTCAATCTGTAATTAACTCTGGTAAGTATTTTACTAAATCTGATTATTTAGGTACACAAGCTTGGTTACTTACAGGTAAAATGATAGGTGGAGATAAAAAGAAATATATTGCAGCATTAGAATATTTTCTTCCTCTTACAGAAAACTATAACAAAGAAATAGCTAAAACATTATCTCTTAGTAATTTAACTCAAGAAAATATTCAAGAGTTTATGATGGTTCTTATGAGAAAATCAGATTTGAATGTACAAACAACTAATTTCTATAGTTTTTTAAATAATTCTATTATAGAAAATGGACAAGTAATAAATGCTAGAGAACTTTTAAGAAGTACACCTGAGTATGAAGATATGTTTGCTGGTACATCAGAAGAAAGAATAGCTAAAAAAGATAAGTTTGAAGAAGATGTTAAGAAACTTGTAGATGAAAAAGGAGTTATGAAATTATCACAATTAGTTGATAATAAATTAGTTATTCCTGGTGTAGAAAGAAAATCTGAATCAGTAATAGATTTAAGAAGAAAGGTACAAGCTTTAACTAAAGATTCATTAGGATCTTTATCACCAGATGATATTCGTCCTATTAATCAAACTATATATGGAGCATCTTTTATGATGTTTAAGAACTGGATTCCTAGATTAGTTGATGTAAGACTTGGTAATCTAAAATATAATTCAGCTTCAGATGCTTATGAGTGGGGTAGAATGCGTATGATATATCGAGTGATATCAGATGACTTATTAGGATCTTTAGATAGTTTAACAAGTGCTATTGGAGGAAATAGTGATAAGTGGATATCTCAAATGAGAGATCTTTATGAAAAGAAAGCAGCTGATTATAAAGCTGATACAGGTAAGACTCTAGAAATGACTGAAGGAGAATTTTTGAATTTAGTTAATCAAAATACTAAATCTGCATTAGTTGATGCAATATTCTTTGCAAGTATGTGGGCTCTTTATATTGGATTAAAAGTTAATGCTCCTGGTGATCAAGAAGATAAACTAGTTAAAAATAAGTATAAATACATGTTAAGAGCTGTTGATAAGTTCAAAGATGAGATTACATATTTTTATGATCCAACTAGTCTTTCAGGTTTAGTATCTACAGGTATATTTCCTGCTATGGCATTAATAGATAATTTTAGAAAGACAATTATAAATGCTGGTAAAGAACTCTTTTATTTATATGAAGGAGATGAAGCAAAAATTAAGAAAAATTTTGTAATTAAATATTTAATGAAAGATTTTCCTGGAAGTAGTCAAGTTGGAGCATACCTACCGATGTTCTTTCCAAAAATGTCTAAAGACTTAGGTATAAAAGCTCAATCTCAATCTGGAACTATTAGATAAAGTAATGCTATATTATGTAGCATAGTTTTATATAATACATTGAAACTAAATTAAATTCGTTACTTTTGCGTATATAGGTGTATATTGTTAGGATGTACACCTATTTTGCATACCACATAGCTGTGTGTTAATTATTTATACATTTTGATTATTTAATATATATGGAAATTAATTGCTCTGTTGAACCATGTCCAGTGATACTAAATGCTACCTGCGTATTTTATGAAGGTGCTAACTTAGTATATACAGGTATCAATACAAATGATAGTGTCCAAACTGCTCTACAAAAAATAGATGCTAAGTTTGGTGATGCTGCCATTGGATATATATTTCAAAATGGTATAATACAAACTGGTCCAGGATTACCTGTACAACTAGGTGGTAACTTAACACAAGATACAGTTATTCTTAGTGATGGTTTTACATTCAAGATTACAGATTCTATTGAATCTGGTGCATTAATAACAACAGGTGGTACATCTTCTGATTTTGTAAAAGGAGATGGTAGTCTTGATCCTGGTCCATACCAACCTTATGGTAATTATATATCAGCTCTAACAGGAGATGGTACAGCCACAGGTCCTGGTTCTAGTGTATTCACACTAGCTAGTGTAAATCCTAATCCTGGTGTTTATGGAACATCAACACAAGTTCCTGTAGTAACAGTGAATGCAAAAGGGCTTGTAACAGACATCACTCCTGTAACTATAACAGTTCCTTCAGGTATACTTATATTTGTAGGTGATGTAACAGGACTAGGTGTAACAGGTTCTCCTACAACACTAACATTAGCAGATGTTAATAGTAATATATATGGTGGTAATACATTTTTAAAATTCTCAGTGAATGCCAAAGGGTTGGTTACATCAGCTACTCCTGTAGGCAGTTTAGATATTATATCTGCATTAGGATATACTCCTGTTCCAACAACTAGAACATTAACAATTAATGGTGTTACACAAAACTTAGCAGCTAATAGAAGTTGGGTTATCCCAGCAGGAACTAGTGGTACAGATGGTTCATCAGGAACTAGTGGAACTAGTGGTTCTTCTGGAACTACAGGAACTAGTGGAACTAGTGGAAGCAGTGGTACAAGTGGTACCAGTGGAATAGATGGAACTAGTGGTTCTAATGGTACTAGTGGTACAGATGGCACAAGTGGAACCAGTGGTACAACAGGTACTAGTGGATCTAGTGGTACATCTGGAACTAGTGGTACATCAGGTACTAGTGGAACTAGTGGAACTACTGGCACATCAGGAACTACAGGTACAAGTGGAAGCTCTGGTACATCAGGTTCTTCAGGAACTTCTGGTACTACAGGTACATCAGGAACATCTGGTACTAGTGGAAGCTCAGGTACTACAGGTACTAGTGGCTCTAGTGGAACTTCAGGATCAAGTGGAACAGCAGGAACAACAGGTACATCAGGTACATCAGGTACTGATGGAACAGGAGGAACCTCTGGTACAACTGGTACTAGTGGCTCTAGTGGAACATCAGGATCTAGTGGCACATCAGGATCTAGTGGAACAAGTGGTACTAGTGGTACAAACGGAACTGGTGGTACATCAGGTACAACAGGAACTAGTGGTAGTTCAGGAACCACTGGAACTAGTGGTTCTAGTGGTAGTTCAGGTACTAATGGTACAGGAGGTACTAGTGGAACATCTGGCTCTAGTGGAACTAGTGGCACCACTGGTACATCTGGAACAAGTGGTACCAATGGTACAGGTGGTACATCTGGAACAAGCGGAACTAGTGGTAGCTCTGGAACTACAGGTACAAGTGGAACTACAGGTACAAGTGGTTCTAGTGGAACAAGTGCAACTAGTGGAACAAGTGGAACTGATGGTACAGGAGGAACTTCTGGTACATCAGGTACAACAGGCTCTAGTGGTTCAAGTGGAACAACAGGAACCAGTGGAACAAGTGGTACATCTGGCTCTAGTGGTACTAGTGGTATAACAGGTACTTCAGGTACAAGTGCAACTAGTGGAAGCTCAGGAACAAGTGGAACTGATGGAACAGGTGGTACAAGTGGTACTGCTGGTACATCAGGAACAAGTGCTACATCAGGTACTAGTGGTTCAACAGGAACTAGTGGTACATCTGGAAGTAGCGGAACAGCAGGCACAAGTGGAACAACAGGCACTAGTGGAACAAGTGGTACAGGTGGTACATCTGGAGTTAGTGGTATAAGTGCAGGTCAAATATATTATCTAAATCAATCTATACTTACAAATACAAATTTTGGCTCTCCTATTTATAAAGAGATGTCAAATTTAACATCAGGTGCGGCAGAGCAAACTCTTATTTTTTCTGTTCCTGCAAATTCAACAGGAAATCTATGGCAAACATTTGCTACAAATAGTAATGTTCCAAATTTAACATTATTGCCTTCAGGTATATGGGGGTATAATGTAAATATTTTATCAAATGTTACTCATACCCCAGATATATCTATTTACGCACAATTGTATAAATATACAATAGGTGGTGTATCAACTTTGATTGCAACATCAGGAGTTGTTCCATTGATAAGAAGTGCTAGTATTACATCTTATTATTTTGATGGTTTTGTGCCATCAACATCAATGAATGTAACAGATAGATTATATGTTAAATTATTTGCAAATAATAGTAGTGTAGGAGCTGATTCATTCACTTTTTATACAGAAGGTTTTGCTAATTATTCTTATATAACAACATCATTAAATGCTCCTTCAGGAACAAGTGGTAGTAGTGGTACATCAGGAGTAAATGGAACTAGTGGTACATCAGGTTCTACAGGAACTAGTGGCTCAAGTGGGGTGAGTGGTTCTAGCGGTACAACAGGTACATCTGGAACAACAGGCACAAGCGGTTCTTCTGGTACTAGTGGAACTTCTGCTACCAATGGTACAGGAGGTACATCAGGCACAAGTGGCACTACAGGTTCTAGTGGATCTTCAGGTACAACAGGAACAAGTGGTAGCTCTGGAACTTCTGCAACAAGTGGAACTAGTGGTACAACTGGTACATCTGGTTCTAGTGGAACTTCTGCTACATCAGGAACATCTGGTACTAATGGTACAGGTGGAACAAGCGGTACTAGTGGAACAACAGGAACATCAGGAACTACTGGAAGTTCTGGTACAAGTGGTATTAATGGAACATCAGGAACTTCTGGTTCTACAGGAACATCAGGTAGTTCAGGAACAAGTGGTACTTCTGGAATTAATGGTACATCAGGATCTTCAGGCAGTAGTGGAATTAATGGTACATCGGGTTCTTCAGGAACTAGTGGTATAAATGGAACTAATGGCACATCAGGTAGCTCTGGTATAAATGGAACTAGTGGTACATCAGGAACATCTGGTACCACTGGTACAAGTGGATCTAGTGGTCTTAGTGGTTCTAGTGGAACTTCTGGAACAACAGGTACTAGTGGTTCTTCTGGAACTTCTGGAACAACAGGAACTTCTGGAACAACAGGAACAAGTGGTACAAGTGGTACTAATGGTACAGGTGGTACATCAGGAACCACAGGAACATCAGGCTCTAGTGGTACATCAGCTACAAGTGGCACCTCTGGTACTACAGGAACTAGTGGTACTACAGGTTCTAGCGGTTCTTCAGGTACTACAGGAACTTCTGGTTCTAGTGGAACAAGCGGTACAAGTGGTACTTCTGGAACAGCAGGAACTTCAGGAACTAGCGGAGTTAATGGAACAAGTGGTAGCACTGGTACATCAGGTACAAGTGGAACTTCTGGTACTAGTGGAACCAATGCTTACTTTAGTGGTACACTTAATTATGTTGCTAAATTTACAGGTAGTGGAACAACAATAGGTAATAGTTTATTATTTGATAATGGTAGTGGTGTAACAGTTGGAAGTGCAACAGTGGTTAGGGCATTTAATATTTATTCTGCCACTGCTGATAACCAATTAT
>Ga0304729_1000622_pt1 | contig 25626 bp, 22 predicted proteins | sample C_131016_MF_Meta_FD_190475 | JGI IMG/M metagenome (GOLD analysis project Ga0304729, IMG submission 190475) | Freshwater microbial communities from Lake Croche, Canada to study carbon cycling - C_131016_MF_MetaG (v2) (version 2) | ecosystem: Environmental > Aquatic > Freshwater > Lake | place... | reverse complement strand
CATTTTGTGCAACCAGGAACAGCCGTAGACAAAGAAGCTTATGAAAGAGCCACTTCGGTGTATTTACCGGATAGGGTCTATCCCATGCTGCCAGAACGTATTTCAAATGAATTATGTTCTTTAAGACCTAAGGAAGACAAACTAACTTTCTCGGCCTGTTTTGAAGTAGATGCGCATGGTAAAATAGTGGCTACCTGGTTTGGAAAAACAATTATCCATTCTGACAGAAGATTTACCTACGAGCAAGTACAAGAAATTATTGATACTAAAATAGGAGATCATTCCTCTGAAATTTTATGGTTATTGGATTGGACTCAAAAACTACGTAAATCAAGATTTGACAATGGAGCCATTAATTTCTCTTCACAGGAAGTACGTTTTACTTTGGATGAAAAAGGAAAGCCAACGGGTATTACCATCAAAGAAAGTAAAGAATCACATCAATTGATTGAAGAGTTGATGCTAAAAGCCAATCAACTGATTGCGCAAAAAATGGGACAAATAAAAATTAAAAAAGAACCTATTCCTTTTCCTTACCGTGTGCACGATCAACCTAATGAAGAAAAATTAAATCCATTTATCAGTTTTGCAAAGAAGCATGGTTATCCCTTTGATATATCCACGCCTACGCATATAGCACATAGCTTTAATGATTTAATGCTGGCCTCCAAAGGAAAACCAGAACAACATGTATTGGAGCAATTGGGTATTAGGACCATGGCCAAGGCGGTATATACCAGTAATAATATTGGACACTATGGTTTGGGCTTTGAATATTATTGTCATTTTACTTCACCCATTCGACGTTATCCTGATATTTTAGTGCATCGTATTGTGCAATCTGTTTTATTAAATCATCCAATGAATGATACCGATTTAGAACAAAAATGTGTGCATTGCAGTGAAAGAGAAAGAGCGGCGATGGAATCAGAAAGAGCGGCCAATAAATACAAGCAGGTGGAATTCATGCGTGATTATCTTGGTCAAAGCTTTGAAGGCATCATTAGTGGGGTATCTAGTTTTGGATTTTGGGTAGAAACCATCGAACATAAATGTGAGGGCTTGGTAAGCATTACCGGCTTATCTAAATTTGATGATTTTAGATTGGTGGAATCTGATTATGCCCTAGTAGGGATGAGATCGGGACGCAAATTCAATATGGGCGATAAAGTAACCATTAAAGTGGTGGCAGCAAGCTTAGAGAAAAGACAATTGGACTATGAATGGGATTCTGTAAAATCTATTCCTACAGTTGTAAAATAATTAGTTTAGTTCTTTTGTTATTTCTTCAAATACAATTCCTTCTTCTGCCAATGTTTTTAGTATTGGAGTATAGATAGTAGGATGGGTAGGAATATGCAATCCAGTTAAATTAAAATCCCCTTTCAAATAAGCACAAACACTCATGGCTAGGGGTAGGCCAACGGTGGTGGCCATAGCTGTATAATTAGCATCCAAGCCCTTTTTGACCATACTGCTTTGTACCAAATATTTTTGATGGTGGAGTGTATATTCAATTTCGTGCATCATCACCACCATGTCTTTATCTGTTGGCGCTAATTTCCATTTATTTTCCAATATCCATTGAAGAATGGAGGCATTGGATTTTAAATTTGGAGGGATGATGGCGCCTGTATTGAATCCTAAAAAGTCTAGTTGCTTTTTTACAATTTCATTTTTTAATAGAGTGTCGTACAAACTATTTAAATGGTAAGTGGCCAAGTGTAATTCAAGCCAGTCTTTGATGCTTGTACTTTCTTTTAAATCAATTGTTTGCTCATCGGTTAAACCCAATTGCACAATGGCATTCCAGCCAAGAAAAAAGTCAGGATGTCTTAAAGTAGTTCTAACAAAGTTCTTTAGGCCTTTTAAAGTATAAGTGTCCAAATAGGTCAAAGAATTTCGATTGGGATAATAACCAAATAAACCACTGTTTGCAATCTCTAATTGGGGGGCATTTTCGAACAAATGTAAATAGGAAATAGTTTTCTCTTGTCCATTTTCAAGATAAACCGCTCCAGCTTTTCCTGCCATCAGAATATTGTTGGCGTTCCAGCTAATTTTATAATGCCAAGGATTATTGTCTGACTCAGGGGCAATTAGTCCACCACAATGCGATTTAAACCCAGTTATTTGGCCTCCTTTTGTCTGTATTTTATCAATTAGTTCCATGGCACTCATGTGGTCAATACCAGGGTCTAAGCCCATTTCACACAAGAATAAAATACTGTTGGCTTTAATGCCTGGCTCCAAGGAACGCATGTTATCATCTACATAAGAAGCAGTAAATAGCGATTTTGAAAATGCTAGGCAATCTTGGGCTACTAAAAAATGTAAACTAGGAGGGAGCATAGAAACCACCACAGTGGCTTTTTGAATCAGCGCTTTCCTTGCACTAGCATCATTTACATCAATTCCTACAGCGATTCCATTGGGCGCTTGATTCCATTTGGCTTGAGCTGTTGCTTGGTCTCCATCCGCTAATACGATTTGCCAGTTGTTTTCAACGGCTTTGATCTTTAAATATTGAATCAAAACAGTAGCCGATTTGCCAGCCCCAATAATTAATATTTCTGCACTCATTTTGGCCTATCTAAATCATTAAAAATCTGTGGTTTAAAGTTAAGATTTCTTACCCACAACTGTGGATAAATCTGCTTAAAAATTAGGGTTTAAAAATAGCATAAAAGGGCTTGAAAAGGTATCTTCGTAAAACCTCATTTTGGGCTTAAAAAATCAACCCTTTTTGAAGTAAAGAAATTAAAACTTATGGAAGACAATATCAACGAAAATTTAGGTACAGAAGCCACCCAAGACAATGACCGTGTTATAAGAGTCAACATCGAAGAGCAAATGAAAACCTCCTACATAGATTATTCTATGTCAGTAATTGTTGGACGAGCTTTACCCGATGTTAGAGATGGTTTTAAGCCGGTACATCGCAGGGTTTTGTATGCCATGAATGAATTGGGTAACAACAGCAATAAAGCGTATAAAAAATCGGCACGTATTGTGGGTGAAGTAATGGGGAAATTCCATCCCCATGGAGATAGTGCTATTTATGATACATTAGTGCGTATGGCCCAGGAATGGACCATGCGTTACAAATTGGTTGATGGGCAGGGTAATTTTGGTAACCAAGATGGGGATCCACCAGCTGCGATGCGTTATACAGAAGCAAGATTGCAGAAAATTTCTGAAGCCATGTTGGATGATTTGGAAAAAGACACCGTCGATTTTCAATTGAATTTTGATGATAGTTTGTCTGAGCCTTCTGTATTACCTACACGTATTCCTCAACTATTGGTGAATGGATCTTCGGGTATTGCAGTAGGTATGGCTACGAACATGTTGCCCCATAATTTAAATGAAGTAGTAGATGGTTGTATCGCTTATATTAACAACAAAGACATTACGGTCGATGAATTGATGCAGTATGTGAAAGCGCCAGATTTTCCTACCGGTGGCGTGATTTATGGCATGGAAGGGGTAAGACAGGGATTGGCTACTGGCCGAGGCCGTGTGGTACTTCGTGGAAAATGCAATGTAGAAACCAAGGCCAATGGTAGAGAATTAATTGTCATCAATGAAATTCCTTACCAAGTAAATAGAGATAATTTAACGGATCGTATTGGCCAGTTAGTAGTGGATAAAACTATTGATGGCATCACGCATGTCAACAATGAAAGTAACAAGCGTGAAGGAACACGTATTGTAATTGAGCTTCGTAAAGATGCTGTGGCGCAAGTCATCATCAATCAATTGTTTAAGTTTACAGAATTACAAACCAGCTACGGTATTAATAATGTGGCCTTGAGCAAGGGCCGTCCTAAAATTTTAAACCTACGTGATTTAGTTTCTGAATTTATTGAGTTTAGAATGGAAGTGGTCATTCGTCGTGCTCAATTCGAATTAAGAAAAGCACAAGAACGCGCACATATTTTAGAAGGTTATTTAATTGCTTTAGATCATTTGGATGAAGTGATTCGTTTGATCCGCAATTCTGCCAATCCGGAAGCTGCCAAAGAAAGCTTAATGACTGCAGGTTGGGGTATTTCAGATATTCAAGCCAAAGCTATCTTAGAATTAAGATTGCAACGTTTGACGGGCATGGAGCGTGAGAAAATTAAAGAAGAATTTGAACACTTGATGCAAGTCATCAAATCTTTGAATGAATTATTAGGTAGCGAACACCTACGTTTTGAATTAATCAAAACTGAATTATTGGAAGTAAAAGAAAAATTCGGAGACGAACGCAAAACAGAAATCCAATATTTAGCAGATGAAATGAAATTGGAAGATTTGATTGAAGAAGAAGATGTGGTGATTACTATTTCTCATTTGGGTTATATTAAAAGAACTGCTGTGTCTGAATACCGTCAACAAAAAAGAGGGGGCAGAGGTGCCATGGGTACCAAGACGAGAGATGAAGATTTTGTGGAGCATTTGTTTATAGCTTCGACGCATGATACCATGTTGTTCTTTACAGAAAAAGGAAGATGTTTCTGGTTGCGTGTGTATGAAATTCCAGAAGGAGAAAAAACAAGCAAGGGTCGTGCGGTGCAGAACTTAATTCAAATACCGCCAGATGATAAAGTAAAAGCCATTATTGAAGTACGTAAATTGGATGATAAAGAATATGTACAAAATCATTTCATTATTTTATGTACCAAGCGTGGTATCATCAAAAAAACATGTTTGGAAGATTTCAGTCGTCCAAGAGTAAGTGGTGTAAATGCCATTACCATTAATGAAGGGGATGAATTATTAGCAGCGCGTTTAACCGATGGTAACAATGAAGTAATGATGGCGGTGAAGTCGGGAAGAGCCATTCGTTTCCCAGAAGAAAAAGTGCGTCCAACAGGTCGTGGTGCCATAGGGGTGGCAGGGATTGAAGTGGACAATGAAAATGATGAAGTGGTAGGTTTAGTATGTGTACACAAAGACGATAAAGACCGTACAATTTTAGTGGTGAGTCAACAAGGTTTTGGAAAGAGAACTGCCATCGAAGAATACAGGATCACCAACCGTGGTGGTAAAGGGGTTAAAACCATTAATGTTACGGAAAAAACTGGTGGTTTAGTAGGCATCATGGATGTACTAGAAAAAGAAGATTTAATTATTACTTGTAAATCAGGTGTAACCATCAGAACCAGAATTACCGATATTCGCGAAGCAGGACGTGCCACGCAGGGCGTTACATTGATTCGTTTAGATGAAGGTGATGAAATCGCAGCTACTTCTAAGATTGAAGAGCAAGAGGAAACTGGACCAGAAGGAGAAGGAGCCCAAACGGATGCCTCAGCGCCTAACACAGACAGTCCAAGCGATGAAACAATGCCTAATTCAACTCCAGAGGTTTCCTAAACATTAAATCAACTAAATATGATAACTTTAACAGCAATAATTCATAATAAAAAAATAGCTATGAAAAAAATAATCGGGGCATTGGTCATCTTGTTAAGCTTTCAAAGTATACAAGCCCAGGATTTTGAAAAAGTAAAAACCAGTATTTTAATTACCAAATTTGAAAATGCAAAATTGGAATACGATAAAGTAATTACTAAAAAGCCCACGTTGAAAGAAACTGCAGAAGCCTATTATTGGAAATCTCGTATCTACAGTGGGATCAATAAAGAAACAAGTCTGGCTTCTAAATACCCTGATGCTTTTGATCAAATCAAAACCTCGTTGGACGAATACATTAAAGCAGACAAAACTTTAGCCATTGCCAAAGAAAACGGGCAAGATCCATTTTTTGATATCTATGTAAAAAGTTTTAAAGATGGAGTAGCTGCATTTAATACCAAAAACTGGAAAGTAGCTGCACAAAATTTTGATCAAGCAGTTTACTATAGTGATATTGTATTTGCTCAAGGTTGGGCTGCTTCTAAACAAAAATTTGATACTACTTCTATTATTTACGCTGGTTATTCTAATCAAAATGCAGGTAATGTAGATGCAACTATTGTTTATTACAGAAGATTGATAGATAGCAAAATTATGACTCCAGAGCTGGTAGAAGTATATCGTTATTTATTATTGCAATTGACCCTTAAAAAAGACAAAGCTAGCTTTGATACCTATTATGCAATTTCAGAAGCTACTTATCCTAAAGAGTCTTGGGTTGAATACAAAACAGAATACATCGATAAGAACTTAAATACAGATGAGAAAATAAAATTATACGACGAAACAGTGGCCTCTGGAAAATTAACAGAATTAGAATTACAAATGTATGGAGATATGTTTATGGCAGGTAAGAATGCCGATGTGGTAAGTGCTGAAAAAGGAGATTACTACATAACAAAAGCAGCAGAAGCTTATAAAAAAGCTTATACCATGAATACTAAAAACTTTGCTGCAGCTTATAATGTAGGTATTAGTTATTACAATCAATTTACCATATTAGATGAAAAGGTGAGCGACAATATTCGTGCCTTACAAGCATTGAATGCAAATAAGCCCGCAGCTTCTAAAGATCCAAAGAAAAAAATAGCTATGGATGCTCAATTTAAAGCACAACAAGATTCAATTAAAAAGTTGAATGTGGTTTTGGATGCACCTATCAAAGAAAAAGTAGATGCTGCGGTGGAGTGGATTGAAAAAGCCTATGCAGTAATTAAAGACAAGGACAAACTAGAAAGAGCAGAGAAAAATGTAGCTTCAAGATCAGTTGATTTCTTAGCCACTTTGTATGCATATAAAAGAGATAAAGTAAGAGGCAAGGATCAAAAAGCCTATGATGAATTTGATGCGAAGTACAATGCTTATGATAAATTACATGACAAGTATCAATAGTATAAAAAATAAGTAGGAGAGGCCTACAAATTAATATTAAAAAAGGATCCTAAATTTTAGGATCCTTTTTTATGAACTATTGGAGAACTTTAAACTTTACAATCACTCGAGTTAATCTCTTAAAGTGACAAATATTTTATAATTCTTGGCTTCATTAAATTCAACTTGAATTTCTTCATTGTTGATTTTAAATAATATATGGGCTGGGTAAATTAAATTTTGAAAGATATAAGTATTTCTTTTTTGTTGATTGGTTATAGGCATCATTATCTGGTAAGACCCTTTTTGGAAAATGGCTTCTCCTAAAGTAGGCTTGGGGATTTCACCATGTACATTAAAGGCACCACCAGACACACTTTCCATGCTTAATTCTATGGTGCTATTGGGCGGTGTTGGGTTTTCAAAAGTAATATCAACGCCACTTACCATGAATGTTTTATTGACAACTTTAAAAATGCTTTCATATTGTCCTATAAAGACATCGTTTTTCCAAAATCCACTTTGTAAGCTATCTTCTCCGTGGACATTTTTAAAAAATCCGGTGCCTTGGCCATCTCTTTTTCCTTTTTTGAAGTTGCCTTTATAATAATTTCCACTGTCAATAGTTAGTTTCCCTTTGCCTTCCGGAAGTCCATATTTAAATTCACCTTCATAAGTGTATTTTCCAACTGCTTTACCTACACCAGAAGCTTTTCCGCTTTTACAATCACCGGTATAGGTTCCAACCAAATTCGGATCTAAGACTTTACAATCCTGCGCTAATAATGGATTAGTCCCGGCAATGGACAAAGCAATCAGTAAGAATAAAGTATTGCTTTTTTTGAAAGTGGCTTGAATCATTCTTTAAAATTTAATTGGTTTATTTAATTGAAGTAATAAAACTACAATCAAATAAGTTAAGAAAATCTAGGCGCAGGCATCAATTTTTAAAGCGCATTTAGTCTCTAATAGGTATAATTAGTTTATAATTTTTTGCTTCATTGAAATCAATTTGAAGTTCTTCGTTGTTGATTTTAAAAAGCAGGGTAGCTGGGAAGCCAATATTTTGTAAAGTATAGATATTCTTTTTAGGGTTGGTAGTGACCACATTCATTACTTGATAACTGCCTTTAATGATTAAAATATCTGCTAAAACCGGTTTAGGTAAAATGCCTTTTAATCCGCCACCTTCAGATATGTTTTCAAGGCTTAAAACAATAGAACTATTGGGCGGGGTTGGGTCTTCATAGGAAATGGAAACAGCACCTACATTAAAGGTTTTTTTAACCAAGGTATAAGGATTTTCATAACGGCCAACATAAGCATCATTTTTCCAAAATCCATTCACGATACTGTCCTTGCCTTGAGCCGTTTTAAAATTTGCGATGCCTTCACCATTTTTTTTACCTTTCTTAAAATTGCCATTAAATACATTGCCAAGGTCATCGGTCAATTGGCCTTTACCCTCGGGTAGGCCAGCTTTAAATTCGCCTTCATAAGTATATTTTCCTACAGACTTGCCTTGTCCTGAGGCTTTGCCACTTTTACAATCTCCAGTATAAACCCCCGACAAATTGGGGTCTAAAACTTTACAATCTTGAGCCTTTAAAGTGATGGTAGATAAAAAGGATAAAACGACAAACAATAGTGAAAATGGGATAAGACAATTGTATTTAAAAGGACTGTTCATAAAAACTTATTGAATTGGATAAATGAATCTATTTGTATACTAAAGCTACAATCTATTTATCATTGATGCTTCAGGTATGGGGAAGAATCATGACCGCTTATCAAACTATATTCGATTCTATAGTATATTTAACATAATGTTAATTATAAGCATAAAATATAGATTTAAATGGGTCAATCAGCTGTATATCAATAGTATTGGATATAGAAACAGATAGTATAGACAGGTAGAATATAAAGGGTTAATCACTTGCCTACAAGTAATATACTAGCAATGAATTCAGGTTTATATTCAGCATTAATTTGTATTTTGTATTCTAAATCTTCCAATTATGTCTAAGCAATTAAGTCGCAGAAAATTTGTCCAAGATGCTGGATTGACCTCCATGGCCATTGGGCTATCTCCAAAGTTTATTAAGGCACAGTCTAGTGTAAAAAAAGACAAAGTACGTATAGGAATTATAGGTACAGGATTTCGTGGCCAAAGCCATTTAGAGATGCTTTGCCAACGTAAGGATACCATTATTGTCTCTTTTGCCGATCCAGACCCTAGAATGTTAGCCGATGCCCAGAAGATACTTAAAGAAACCGGCCGTCCTGCAGCTGTAGAGTTTAAAAATGGCAATGAAGACTATAAAAACCTATTGCAAAGACATGATATTGATGGAGTTATCATTGCTACGCCCTGGGAATGGCATATTCCTCAAGCTTTAGAAGCCATTAAAAATGGTATTATTCCAGGTGTAGAGGTTTGTGGAGCGCTTAAGCTATCCGATTGCTGGGATATAGTCAATGCTAGTGAAAAGACAGGCATTCCAGTAATGTGCCTAGAGAATGTATGTTACCGTAGAGATGTGTTAGCGGTCTATAATATGGTCAAAAAAGGCCTATTTGGTGAATTATTACATTTGCAAGGTGGTTATGAACACGATTTAAGAGGTGTGAAATTTAATAGCCCTAATTCCGCGGATAGTGCTTCTGGTGTTGAGTTTGGAGCAGGTAAAGGCTTTAGTGAGGCCGCTTGGCGTACCAACCACTCCTTATATAGAAACGGAGAGTTGTATCCAACCCATGGTTTAGGCCCTATAGCCATGATGTCGGATATTAATAGAGGCAACCTTTTAACCAGATTATCATCGGTTGCTACGAAGTCAAGAGGTTTACATAAATATATAGTTGAGCACCCTAAAGGCGGTGATAATCACCCTAATGCGAAATTAAAATTTAAATTAGGAGATGTAGTAACGACCACTTTACAGACAGCCAATGGAGAGACTATGTTACTTACCCACGACACCAATTCACCTCGTCCTTATAATTTAGGGTTCAGGGTGCAAGGGGTTCAGGGTTTATGGCAGGATTATCATTCTGGAGAATTCTCAGCGGGACATATATATATAGAAGGCCTTTCGCCCAAAGCACACCAATGGGAAAACCCAGAAGCCTATTTAAAGCAGCACGATCATCCATTATGGAAGAAATTTGAAAAAGATGCTGAAGGTGCTGGGCATGGTGGCATGGACTTTTTTGTAGACAATGCCTTTGTAGAGTGTATTAAAAGAAATGTGCCTTTCCAATTGGATGTGTATGACTTAGCCACTTGGTATGCCATTACCCCACTTTCTGAAAAATCGATTGCCGAAAAAGGACAGGTACAAGAAATACCTGATTTCACTAGAGGCAAATGGAAAAATAGAAAGAATGATTTTGCTACCAATGAAGATTATTAATCAATAATATTATTATCAAGCCCTACTCTATTAAAATTAAATTATTTTATGCATCGACCTGCTTCCCTCCTATCTATTTTCGGTATTTGTTTATTGTCTTTTGTTGCGCATGCGCAAGTAGATCCTGCGATTCAAAAAGCAAAAGAAGAAGTAAAAACTATTTTAAATGCTTCTTATGAACAGGATAAAAAAACAAGTAGACAGTTATGGGAATATGCAGAAGTAGGTTTTAAAGAATCTAAAAGTGCCGCCTTGCACATACAACATTTAAAAGAAGCTGGATTTAATGTAACCACAGGTGTTGGTGGAATGCCTACTGCGTTTATGGGAACATATGGTACGGGCAAACCCATCATCGGAATTTTAGCAGAATACGATGCATTGCCAGGGTTGGCCCAAGAAGGAGGCAATCCAGAAAAAGCCATTATACCAAATAAAATTGCAGGACAAGGTTGTGGACATGATGTATTTGGCACTGCTTCTGTTGCAGCAGGCATTGCATTAAAAAAATTAATTGAAGCCGGAAAAATAAAAGGTACCATTCGTGTGTATGGTAGTCCTGCCGAAGAAGGTGGTGGCGGTAAAGTATATTTAGTAAGATCGGGGGTGATGGATGATCTAGATGTGGCCATTCATTGGCATCCTGGTAATAAAAATGAAGTCACCATGAAAAGCGCTTTAGCTTATAAATCTGCAAAGTTTAGATTTTATGGTATTTCAGCACATGCTTCAGCACAACCTGAACAAGGTCGTTCTGCCTTAGATGCGGTGGAAGCGATGGACAATATGGTAAACATGATGCGTGAACATATACCACAAGAAACAAGAATACATTATGTGATTACCAATGGTGGTAAGGCACCGAATGTAGTGCCAGATTTTGCCGAAGTATTTTATTATGTGCGTCATCCTAAAAGAGACAAAGTAGTAGAGATATTTGACCGCGTAGTAAAAGCTGCAGAAGGCGCTGCCATGGGCACAGGCACTTCTATGAAGTTTGAAGTCATAGATGGTACGCATGATTTATTGTTGAATAAAACATTGGCTGATATAATGCAAGTGAATTTGGAATCTATTGGAGGTATTCCTTATACTGAAGAAGAAAAAATATTTGCAAAGACTTTGCAAAAAAGTTTTTTGGGCACCATCCCTCCTATTGAAGATGCACAGAAAGTTTTTCCTATGAAAATTGAACTTACTTCTGGAGGAGGTTCTACCGATGTGGGTGATGTAAGTTATACGATTCCAACTGTGGGTTTAAGCACGGCTACCTGGGTGCCAGGCACGCCAGCTCATAGTTGGCAGGCAGTTTCTTGTGGTACCACAGAAATTGCAGCTAAAGGAATGATAAATGCTGCCCAAGTAATGGCCATGACTGCGATTGATTTATATACGCAACCTGCTACTATTCAAAAAGCAAAAGAAGAATTCCTGAAACAAAAAGGAGATTATAAATACAAGGCTTTGTTAGGAGACCGTCCACCAGCTTTAAATTACAGAGACAATTAATTTATTTGATTGTACTGTTCTAGTAAACGAATTTGATTCAGCGTACGTACTAAGTTCTGACCTTCATACTTGGCGCCATAATAAACATCATTATTTAAATGGTCGCTTAAAAACCTAAGTGCTTGCATGTATATCATAAATTGCCCTGCATAGAAAAAATGGTCCCTTTCAAAAGACGATAATTCATCTTGCATAAAATGCAAATACCCTTTTTCTAGAGACTTCCATTTAACGGGATCTACCACTACTTTATTTAAATCTTTTTCTTCTTCTGAAACAGCACATAAACAAGTGCGGCACATATCTCCTACATCACTTATAAAATAACCTGCCATTACGGTATCTAAATCAATAACGCAAACAGCTTTTTCTATGCCTTCCTTTTTTTGAAATAGCACATTGCTAATTTTAGTGTCATGATGCGTTACACGTTTTTTAACCTCGGTATGTTGTATAAACCGACTATATACATCGACATATTTTTTATGGGAGGCTAAAAATGAAATGGCTTCTTTTGTCTCAGTAATTCTTTGTGCATTGCCTTTTATTATGGCCTCGGAAAATTGATGGTATCTTAAATGTAAGTTGTGAAAATCGGGAAGCGTATCTTTTAAATGATTGACCTCAAAGTTTTTTAAAACATGGGTAAAGCCCGCAAATTGTTTGGCCGCTTCCTCTACTTGATTTTCATTGTTTAAAACACTTAAAGCATGGCCTTCAATTTTATGAAAGGCGCGATAAAAACCTCCCTCCCACTGCACTAAAGTATTGCCTTTTAAAGTAGGTACTAAATGGGTAAATAAATAATTGGGGTTATTTGTTTTAAGGTAGGAAGAAATACTATTAATGTTCGCATCAATGGCTGCAGGGTTTTTAAATACCATATAGTTGATGGATTGCAAGACAAAGTCACCATTATTGGTTTGAATAGAATAAGTACTATTGATCAAACCTTGATATATGGGTTCGTAACTACTTACCTGCCAGCCATATAAATTGAAAATTTCTTGCATAAAATTTAATACTTAAAAGTACTAAAAATAAGCGCATAGTTCGTATCTTGAAATCTATAAAATGAATTTATATGAGCATGGATAGGAGAAAGTTTTTGAACCTAAGTGGTTTAGGTATTTCAAGTTTTACCATCACTGGCTTTATTCCTAAAAAGGTACAAGATATTACTGGTGGCTCGAATACCATTAGCAATAGGAATTCAATGGTGAATCCTGTAGTAGTGGCTACCTGGGATGCTGGTTTAGCTGCTAACCTTGCAGCTTGGAAGGTGCTTGGCAATGGAGGAAAGGCATTAGACGCAGTGGAAAATGGCGTTAAAGTAACAGAAGATGAAATTAATTGTTGTGTGGGGTTAAGTGGTAACCCTGATAGAGATGGTCATGTGACTTTGGATGCCTCCATCATGGACCATGAATTCAATTGTGGTAGTGTAGCTTTTTTAGAACGCATCAAACATCCCATATCTGTTGCACGTAGAGTGATGGAAAAAACGCCACATGTGATGCTTGTAGGTGAAGGCGCACAACAATTTGCGGTGGCGGAAGGGTTTCCCTTAGAACCAGCTGCACTTTCTGATGATGCAAAAAAATCTTATGAAGAGTGGTTAAAAAAATCGGAATACAAACCTGTTATTAATATTGAAAGAAAACAAGCAACGAGTCAATTAGATCCTTCCTTAATGGCACCACCTAAACTAAGCAATGGAGAATGGAACCATGATACCATTGGTATGATTGCCTTAGATAGTTTTGGAAATTTAAGTGGTAGTTGTACCACCAGTGGTGCAGGTTTTAAAATGAGAGGCCGTGTGGGCGACTCTCCTGTTATTGGTGCAGGATTGTACGTTGACAATGAAGTGGGTGCAGTGGTAGCCACTGGTCAAGGAGAAGATGTGATTCGAGTGGCTGGTGCCAGTGCCGTAGTGGAACAAATGAGACATGGTAAATCGCCAAAAGAGGCTTGTAAATTTGTGGTGGAAAGAATAAGACGCATCAAAAAAGAAAAAGCCAAAGACATTCAAGTATGTTTTATTGCTATGAATAGAAAAGGAGAAGCAGGGGCTTACGCTTTGCATAAAGGATTTAATTATGCGGTTCATACCAAGGAGGGAAATAAATTATTTGAATCTTCTTCATTAGATTAAATAGTATGTCTACAAAACTAGAGATAGCAGTCTTTTCGGTTGAAGCAGCACTTGATGCCATTAAAGCGGGTGCCCATAGAATTGAATTTTGTGAAAACCCTCAAGAAGGTGGGACTACCCCTACTTTTGGTAGTTTATCAACGTTGATATCCTTAACATCAAAACCAGTGTTTCCAATCATAAGACCTAGAGGAGGCGATTTTTTATATACGGAGAACGAATTTAATGCGATGAGGTCTGATATTCTCATGGTAAGAAAATTAAATTATCCTGGCATTGTGTTGGGTTTATTAAATGAAGATGGAAACATTGATACTGCGCGCACAAAACGATTAGTGGATTTGGCTAGTCCAATGGAAGTTACTTTTCACAGGGCCTTTGATAGATGCAAAGATCCATTCAAAGCATTAGAAGATATCATTGCAACAGGCTGTAAAAGAATTTTAACCAGTGGTCAAGTGCCCAATGCAGTAGATGCCCTACCCCTATTAAAAAAATTAGTTGAACAAGCCGGTGATAGAATTATTATTATGCCAGGTGCTGGCGTTCGTTCCAATAATTGCAAAGAAATTTTTACAGCCACAGGAGCCAAAGAAATACATAGCAGTGCAAGGAAAATGCAAGCAAGTCAAATGCACTATACTAAAGATTCCATGCAAGAAAATTTACAAGCTACAGGCGTAGATGCGGAGGAGATTCAAAAAATGTTAAATCAATTGGTAGCTTAAAATAAAAATCTACTAATACAACATACGCACTCTAATCGTGTGTTTTACTTCTTTCAATAAAGCAATAGCTGTTTTAGACAATTTAGAATCCACATCCAAAACTACATAGCCAATCTCGTCATTGGTTTTTAAGTATTGTCCTACTATGTTTATTTTATTTTTAGACATCACAGTATTGATGGCACTCAATACACCAGGTACATTGTTGTGTATGTGTAAAATGCGATGCGCATTTTCAACTGGAGGTAAGCTGATACTAGGGATGGTGTGAGATCCATAAGATACGCCACGCTCTAAATACTGGTATAATTTAATACTCACGTCTTCACCAATGTTCTCTTGTGCTTCTTCGGTAGAGCCACCAATATGGGGGGTTAAAATTACATTGGATAAACCTTGCAAAGGACTGGTAAATTTGTCTCCATTTTTTTCAGGCTCAATGGGAAATACATCAATGGCAGCACCAGAGACTTGTTTTTCTTTAATGGCTTGACTTAAGGCATCTAAATCAACCACTTCACCTCTTGCATAGTTAATTAAAATAGCACCTGTTTTAAATTGTTTGATAACGGCTTTACTGATTAAATTTTTAGTTTGATTGGTTTCAGGCACATGTAATGAAATAATGTCTGAACTACTTACTAAATCTTTGATTGATTTTACTGAAATTGCATTACCTAATGGAAGCTTAGTTTCAATGTCATAAAACTTTACTTTCATGCCCATGGCTTCGGCCATTACACTTAACTGTGTACCAATATTGCCATAACCAATAATACCGATGGTCTTACCTCTTAATTCAAAACTGCCTTTGGCTTCTTTGTTCCAAATGCCGTTATGGGCAGCGATATTTTTATCTGTTATTTTTCTAATAAGCATGATGGATGCACCAATGACTAGTTCAGCCACAGATCTGGTATTACTGTAAGGCGCATTGAATAATGCAACGCCTTTTTGTTTGCAAGCTTTTATATCCACTTGATTGATGCCAATACAAAAACAGCCAATGGCTTGTAATTTTTTTGCATTGTCTAAAACTTTTTTTGAAATATAAGTTTTAGATCGGATGCCAAGAATATGAACGTCTTTAATGGCTTTGATTAATTCATCTTCACTTAATGCGCCGGATAACTTTTTAACATCGGTATACCCTTGATCCTTGAAATATTGCACCGCTTTATCGCTGATGTTTTCAAGAAATAAAACCTTGATCTTGTCTTTTGGGTAACTGGTGGTATCTAGATTGCTCATGGCGCAAAGTTAAAAAAAATTAACTGTTTGCTATTCATTAACAATAAATTATGTGATTATAGCGTTATTTTTGTAACTATTGGTTACCATTAGGCTCCTTATAAAAAACTAACAGATGATCGTACGATTGGCCTTTTTATTTGCCTTCATTTTTCTGAGCTGTGCTTGTGGGACAAGTCAAGGGCCTAAATATTTAGAAAACCCCAATTTTGCCTCCCTCAAATTAAGTTCCACTGAAAAAGAAAGATTGATTGCAGAAGTGAAAGCCAAATATGATTTGCTATTAGGCAAGAAGGGATTTAGTGGAGAGATTTTAGTGGCAAAAAATGGCGAAATAATCTTTGAAGACTACCGTGGTTTTTCCAATTTCGGAACTAAGTCACTGGTGTTGCCAGAGACCCCTATACATTTAGCTTCTATTTCAAAAACATTTACAGGAATGGCAGCGCTTAAATTATGGGAACAACATCAATTGGATTTAAAAGCCCCTGTTACTAAATACATTTCTAATTTCCCTTATCCAGAAGTGACCATCGAACAATTATTGTCACATCGTAGTGGTCTTCCCGACTATACAGTTTTTATGGAGTCACGTAAATACATCATGACCAAGGTGAAAAATAAAAGAGGCAGATGGGTAAAAAAAATTCAATTGATCAAGTCTGAAAACCCTTTCAAACAAGGGCTTTACAACAATCAGGACGTTTTAGATTTTATGGTACGTAAAAGACCAGCGCCCCAAAGTAATCCAGACAGAGTGTTTAAATATTGCAATACCAATTTTGTATTGTTGGCTTTAATTATCGAAAAAATTTCTGGACAAGATTTTCCTAGCTATATGGATGAAAATATTTTCAAGCCATTAAAAATGGACAATACTTATATTTTCAGTGCTAAAACCATTGACAAGTATACGCCTTCTTACAATGCAAGAATGGTTCCTTACCGCATCGAGAAATTTGATTGTATTTATGGAGATAAAAATGTGTACAGTACGGCAAGAGATATGTTACTTTGGGATAAGGCATTGACCGATGGAAAATTTTTGGCCCCAGCTACTTTAGAAATGGCCTATCAGCCTCAAAGCCCTACGAATAAATACTACCATAATTATGGTTTGGGCTGGCGTATTTTGACCAAACCCAATGAGGAAAAACTAATTTACCACAATGGATGGTGGCATGGCAATAACACCGTTTTTACCAGATTGATTAATGAATCTGCTACCATCATCATTTTGGGCAATAAATTCAATAAATCCATCTATAAAGGCAAGGAAATTGCCTCTGTTTTCACTGGCAAGGTGGATACTACCTCATTGGTGGAGTAATGTTTAATTTTTTGCACTTTTTTTGGCTTTTACCCCCTATTTTTGCAGTCCTTAATTATAACTAAAGAATACACTTTTTTATGAACGATTGTCTATTTTACGCCGTTCCGGCTATGGGAGTTGTAGGTTTACTATATACTCTATTGAAATTCAACTGGGTAGCTAAGCAAGATGCTGGTAATGCTAGAATGAAAGAGATTAGCACCTATATCGCAGAAGGTGCAATGGCATTCTTAAAAGCAGAGTGGAAAATCCTTGGCTATTTTGTGGTAATTGTAGCCCTTTTGTTAGGGTTCATGGCCTCCAAAAATGCAACAAGTCATTGGAGTATCTCCATTGCATTTGTCATTGGTGCTGTATTTAGTGCCACTGCAGGATATATTGGAATGAAAGTTGCTACAAAAGCGAATGTAAGAACTGCAGAAGCTGCTAAAACTAGTTTAGCACGTGCTTTAAAAGTTTCTTTTACAGGTGGATCTGTGATGGGCTTAGGCGTATCTGGTTTAGCTGTATTAGGATTGGGTGGTTTATTTTTAATTATCAAACATTTCTTCTCCCCGGATGGTGATGCAGAAGGTATGTTGCGTACCATAGAAATATTAACTGGATTCTCTTTAGGTGCTGAGTCTATTGCCTTATTTGCACGTGTGGGTGGTGGTATTTATACCAAGGCTGCCGATGTGGGTGCTGATTTAGTAGGTAAAGTAGAAGCAGGTATTCCAGAAGATGATCCTCGTAATCCTGCTACTATTGCAGATAATGTTGGTGACAATGTGGGTGATGTGGCTGGTATGGGTGCCGATTTATTTGGTTCTTATGTGGCCACCGTTTTAGCAACTATGGTTTTAGGACAAGAAGTAACTGGAGCCAATGGTGCAAAATTAGTAGATGCCTTTGGTGGCTTGTCTCCTATTTTATTACCTATGTTGATAGCTGGTGTGGGTATTTTATTATCCATCATTGGAACTTTCTTTGTACGTATCAGCGAGAACGCTGGATTAAACACTGCTACTGTTCAAAGAGCATTAAATATGGGTAATTATGGTTCTATGATTTTGACAGCCATTGCTTGTTATTTCTTAGTATCTAATATTTTACCTGAGACCATGACCTTACGTGGTTTAGAATTTACTAGAAACGGAGTAATTGGGGCTATCGCCGTTGGATTGATCGTAGGTACATTAATGAGTATCATTACTGAATATTATACTGCAATGGGTAAACGCCCAGTGTTAAGCATTATTAAACAATCTAGTACAGGACATGCCACTAATATTATTGGAGGTTTAGCCATTGGTATGGAATCCACCTTCTTGCCTATTTTAGTTTTAGCTGCTGGAATTTATGGTTCATTTGCTTGTGCTGGTTTGTATGGTGTTGCGATTGCTGCAGCTGGTATGATGGCCACTACTGCAATGCAATTAGCAATTGATGCATTTGGCCCTATCGCAGATAATGCGGGTGGTATTGCGGAGATGAGTGAATTGCCTGCTGAGATTCGTGAGAAAACAGATATTTTAGATGCGGTGGGAAACACCACTGCTGCAAGTGGTAAAGGTTTTGCCATTGCATCTGCTGCCTTAACATCATTAGCATTATTTGCTGCATTCGTAGGTGTGGCTATGCCCAACAATCAACATATTGACATTTACAAAGCCAATGTATTGGCTTCTTTATTTGTAGGTGCAATGATTCCATTTATTTTTTCTTCATTGGCCATTCGCGCGGTGGGTGAAGCGGCTATGGCCATGGTGGAGGAAGTTCGTCGTCAGTTTAGAACCATTCCTGGAATTATGGAAGGTACTGGAAAACCAGAATACGATAAATGTGTGGCGATTAGTACAGAAGCTTCCTTGAAAAAAATGATGTTACCTGGAGCCATCACCATTATCTCTCCTATTTTAATTGGATTTACATTAGGCCCTGAAGCCTTAGGTGGTTTCTTAGCAGGTGCTACTGTAAGTGGTGTTTTAATGGGAATATTCCAAAACAATGCAGGTGGTGCTTGGGACAATGCAAAAAAATCTTTTGAAAAAGGTGTTGAAATAAATGGGGAGATGTTTTATAAGAAATCTGAACCACATAAGGCTTCTGTAACAGGAGATACGGTGGGAGATCCATTTAAAGATACTTCTGGGCCATCTATGAATATCTTGATTAAATTAATGTCCATTGTATCTTTAGTTTTGGCGCCTACCTTAGCTAAAATGCATCCAACTGGAGCAGCTATAACTAAAACACAAACTGTTGAAATTTCTGTTATCAATACCGATTCAGCTGCTGGTGCTAAAATTGTCAATGATTCAGCACATACAGTGACTATTTCAGCGAATACTAAAACATTGTTACAAGCTTTACAAGAAGAAGGTATCGCGCCAATTGACAATGTGAAGATCCAAATTAATGATGGTAAAATCACTGTTAATGGAAAAGCATTGACGCCCGAACAAAATGCTAAATTTTCTACTTATTTAAAGAAAGACAACAAGTAAAAATGTTTTGAATATTTTTTAAAAGTCCGCTTCTGTTTTCAGAGCGGATTTTTTTATACTTAAACTTTTTTCGTAGTTTGTCTACGAATTCAATCGTATACTATGACTAAATTGGTAAAGCCCACAGAAAGTGAATTAGACATTTTAAGTATCCTTTGGGAGAAAGAATCTGCAACTGTGAAAGAAGTACATGAGCTCATTCTAAGTTATAAAAAAATTGGGTACACCACCACCCTGAAGCTCATGCAAATTATGAATGAAAAAGGGTTGGTTTCGAGGGATACTCAATCAAAAAAGCATTGCTATACCCCACTAATTAAAAAGGAAAAATTACAAGCAATGTATCTTAGTAAAATGATTCAAACTCTTTTTGGTGGAAGTTCAACGGAGCTGGTTATGCAAGCTTTAGAAAAACACCCGCCAGCCAATCATGATTTATTATCCATTGCTTCCATGGTGAAGCAGTTGCAAAAAAATAACTAATAAATTTTTATTAAAAATTACCATTTTTTTAATTCCGCGTGGACTGTTTTACCACCAGTACAAAACAAAAAATCTAGAATACATACATTATTGATAAAACCTATTTTGTCTTCAAAAACCTGTTGGTATTTAGGGACGATACTCGATTCTTGATAATTCTTAGGAAGCCAAGTTGAAAAATATTTTTCCTTTTGGTCTATGTTTTGTGCATTAATATGGTTGATTAAATTGAGCTCCCAATTTGCTTTTATCTGCCCATTCAACCAATGCTGACAAGCCATTAAAAAATCAATTAATTTTTTATGCTCTTGGCTATATAAGTTAGATAGGCTTTGCTCATAATACTCAAAATAAGGAGAACGTTTGTAAGCCGTAATGATTGCTTTAAAATGTTTTGCATTCCATGCTGTTTCGTAATCAATGAAGATATCCCCAAGGGCTGTTTTTTGATCGCGCCCTCCGATGATTGGAATGGTTAAGTTTAATGGACCTTGTGCAGTAAGTATCACCATTCTGTTTTTGAAGCTCATTTTTGTGAAAAGTGCTCCAGCATCATAATTCACCTGTTGATGCTTTAGAATTGTTTTTATAAAGTCAATGGTACCAAAGTATTGTAGATCCGTAAATAGCATGTCTTAACAAATAGTTGTGTAAATATATTTTTTCAAGCACCAAATAACTAATAATTTCAAGAAAATTTTCAAATGAAGATCAATAAATATATTTTTAGCGCTTTGCTTTTCTTGGCCATGGCTTGCAGTTCGCCCAAGCCCTTTGTTTTTAAAGGCATAAAATCCATCAAAATAGAGAAAGCAAGCCTTGGTAAAAATATTTTTAATGCAGACTTTGAATATCAAAATCCTAATAATTTTAATCTTGTTTTAAAAAATTTAGATTGTGCCGTTTTCATCAACGATGAATTATTTACGCAATACAAATTAGATACGATTTACCATATTCCCGCCAATGCCAATTTTATTTTGCCTGCCAAAATGCAAGTAGAACTTAGTTTGCTACTAAAAAACAGTGTGGATATTTTATTCAATAAACCAATGAAAATTGGCGTCAAAGGGATGGCTACTATTTCTAAAGGAATGTTTACTAAAACCATTCCCATCGCTTTTGAAACTACGCAAAAATTAAATTTAAAAGAAGCACTTCAACATTAATGGTCATGTATTATTGATTCCAAGTACTTGGACTTTCTCTCCATTGCATTAAAGTGGTTTGTGTTGCTGCATCTATCTCCCCTTTTTCTACCGCTAAATCAATCAAGCTAGCATAGTTGGTTAAAGAATAATAAGGAACGCCAGCTGCTTTAAAAGCTTCGTCCGCTAAAGCAAATCCATAATTGAATATAGAGACCATCCCCACTACTTCTAATCCTGCATTTCTTAATACATCTACCACTTGTAAACTACTTTTTCCGGTAGAAATTAAATCTTCAATGACTAAAATTTTATTGGTGGTAGTATAAGCGCCTTCTATTTGATTGCCTAAGCCATGTTCTTTGGGCTTTGGCCTAACATAGATATAAGGCAGCTTCAATTGATCGGCCGCCATGGCACCCCAAGGAATGCCAGCGGTGGCTACCCCTGCCAACATATCTGCGCCTTCAAATTTTTCAAAAATGACATTGCACATTTCACTTTTGATAAAGTCGCGTACATAAGGAAAAGATAAAACTTTTCGGTTGTCACAATAAATTGGACTTTTCCAGCCACTTGCCCATGTAAATGGATTATTTGGGCTTAATTTTACAGCACCTACTTGAAGTAATTTTTCGGCAACGGCTTTTTGATTGGTCATAGGGATATTTTCTTGCTGCGAATTTAAAGTCAATTTGCTAGAATCACTTCAGTACTTACTAAATACTATACACATTTTTATGCCCAAACAAATATTAGCGGCCGGTGGCCTAGTGACCAACCCTCAGGGTGAAATTTTGTGGATCTTTAGAAGAGGTTTTTGGGATTTGCCTAAGGGCAAATTGGATGAAGGAGAAACTATACAATCCTGTGCCATTAGAGAAGTGCAAGAAGAAACAGGCATACAAAATATTCAATTGCATGAATTACTCAATTTTACCAATCATCTTTATTTTGATACTTATTTAAATGAAGAGGTAGTCAAAAGAACTTATTGGTTTCACATGACCATAGCTGTTGCACAAGATGGGACGCCTCAAAGTTCCGAAGACATTGAAAAAATTGAATGGCATTCTTTAGCTACGGCTAAAAAATGTTTGGAACAAACTTACCCCACTATATTGGAAGTGGTGGAAGCTTATCGATTAAAAATAAATCAGTAAGGAATTACTTTACCAAACTTTGAATGACTGCTTCTGGTAAAAACGGAGAAGCATCCCCTCCATTTCTGATGATGTCTCTAACAATGGTGGAAGCCACAGAAGTATATTTAGGCTCTCCTGTTAAAAAGATGGTTTCTATATGCCTGTCCATGGTACGATTGGCATCGGCAATGGTTTTTTCGTATTCAAAATCGCTTACATAGCGAATACCTCTTAAAATAAATTTAGCCCCTATCGATTGACAAAACTTAACGGTTAATCCATCGTAAATAGCTACCTCAACCTTAGGTTGATCTTTATAAATTTCATCAATCCATTGTTTTCTTTGATCTGCGGTAAACATAGGATCCTTGGAAGCATTGATACCAATGCCCACTACTACTTTATCAAATAAGGGTAAGGATCTATCAATGATGTCAATATGCCCTAAAGTAACAGGGTCGAAAGTTCCAGGAAATAAACAAATTCTTTGCATGGATTAAAAGTAAGAAAATTGTTAGAACAATTGCAATTAAGCAGGATTAGATCTTCCAGTAAGTAAGTACAAACAGGCCATTCTTACGGCTACCCCATTTTCTACTTGGTCTAAAATGATGGAATGAGGGCTATTGGCCACATCGCTATCCATTTCTACGCCGCGATTGATTGGGCCGGGGTGCATGATCAGGATTTCTTTATTGAGCTTATTAAGCCTATTCATGGTGATGCCATATGCTAAGTTGTATTCTCTCAAAGAGGAAAATAAAGGCTGGTTTTGCCTTTCTAATTGAATTCTAAGCACATTGGCTACATCGCACCAAGCCAAGGCTTTGTCGATATTGTATTCAACCCTAATGTCCATGGCTTCTGCTAAGAAGGTTGGAATAAGGGTGGGTGGCCCAGAAACCATCACTTCTGCACCCATTTTCTTTAATAAATAAATATTACTCAAAGCCACCCTGCTGTGCATGATGTCTCCGATGATGGCTACTTTTAATCCTGCTAATTTTCCCATTTTTTCTTGCATGGAAAATGCATCCAATAAGGCTTGTGTGGGATGTTCGTTGATCCCATCCCCTGCATTGATAATGGCTGCATCAATATGCTTGGCTAAATAGTGCGGTGCTCCTGAAGCACTATGGCGCATGACCACCATATCCACTTTCATACTTAGTATATTATTGACCGTATCTAGTAAGGTTTCGCCTTTGGCGGCAGAAGAATTGGAGACGGTGAAATTAACTACATCTGCCGATAAACGTTTTTCGGCTAGTTCGAAGGAAATTCTGGTTCGTGTAGAATTTTCGTAAAAAAGGTTCACAATGGTAACGTCTCTTAAAGTGGGAACTTTTTTAACGGGTCTTTGTAAAACTTCTTTGAATTGAGTAGCTGTTGATAAAATAAGTTGGATATCCTCGGTTTGGAGGTCCTTGATACCAAGAAGATGTTTGGTAGTTAGTGCCATTAAAAAACAAAATTAATGCAAATTTTTCTAATCTACCAATAAAATAACGTCATCCACCCCATCGTTCTCCTTCCATCTTACTTTTACTTTATAGGGGGTGATATCGACCATTTCTTTGCCGGTAAAATCGGGCTGTATGGGTAATTCTCTGCTGGGTTTGCGATCTACCAGTACACATAAGCTTACTTTGGCGGGTCGTCCAAAAGACAATAAGGCATCTAGGGCTGCTCTAATGGTACGCCCGGTAAACAATACATCATCTATTAAAATGACCGTTTTACCCTCTATGCTAAAAGGTAAATCGGTGTCTTTGGCTAAGTGTAAATCTCTTCTAATATCGTCTCTGTAAAAAGTGATGTCTAATTTACCGTATTGAACTTGATCGGCAGGTAATTCATTGTGCAGTGCTGCTACTATACGGTCGCTTAAATAGATGCCCCTTGGTTGCAGGCCAACAATCACCGCATTGGTTAAACCAGGATAAGTTTCTAAAATTTGATGTGCCAGCCTTTTTACAATGCTGGGAAGTTGTTGTTCACTGATAAGGGTCATTCCTTAAAATTTTAATAAAATTACGTCCTTTTCTTGAATTATATATAGGCGTTAAACCATTCCCTTTGTATTTTGCACCCATGGTGGGCATTCAACAACTTAAACTGGTCCAATTTAGGAATTATGTTCAAATGAATTTTGAATTCACCCATCGTATAGTTGGTATTGTGGGTAGTAATGGAACTGGGAAAACCAATTTGCTGGATGCTTTGTATTATTTATCTTTTACCAAAAGCTATTTTAATCGCCCCGATGCACAAAATGTGCACCATGCACATGAAGGTTTAAGAATTGAAGGATTGTATAATTTTCATGAACAACCCACCCTCATCACTTGTATCCTTAGAGAGAATCTTAAAAAGGAATTTTATTTTGATGAGGAATTGTATACAAAAATGTCGCAGCATATTGGTAAAATACCCTGTGTGATGATTGCACCAGATGATGTACAAATTATCACTGGATCTAGCGAAGAGCGCAGAAAATTAATGGACAGCTTGCTTTGTCAAATTTACCCACCCTATTTAAAGTTTTTAATTCAATACAATAAAATCTTATTGCAAAGAAATAGCTTGTTAAAAAATGCTGCAGAAACGGGCCAGTTGGATCTAGTCTTGCTAGAAACATTAAATGGACAATTGATGGAGAATGGACAGCCCATTTATAATTACCGAAAAAATTTAATGAATGAATTGTTGCCCACCATTATAAAATTATACAATCACTTAGCACAAAACAATGATCAAATTGACATTCAATATCAAAGTCAATTGGATCAGGATAGCTTTGAAAATTTATTGCTCCATTCTTTTCCTAGAGACAAGGCAGTTTTAAGAACCAGTGTAGGAATTCACAAAGATGATTTGATCATCACCATTCAAGGTCAATCTTTTAAACAAGAAGCTTCACAAGGACAAAGAAAAAGTTTGTTGTTTGCCCTTCGTTTTGCAGAATGGCAGTTCATTAAAAATAGCAAAGGATTCTCTCCTATTTTATTGATGGATGATATTTTTGAAAAATTAGATGAGCAAAGAATGATTCAATTGTTAGATTGGGTCAGTAACTCCACGGATGGGCAAGTATTTATTACGGATACCCATAAAGAAAGGGTGGCTGATTTGTTAGGAAAATATTTAAGTGCTTATCAACTCATAGAGTTATAATATATT
>Ga0304729_1000618_pt1 | contig 25687 bp, 37 predicted proteins | sample C_131016_MF_Meta_FD_190475 | JGI IMG/M metagenome (GOLD analysis project Ga0304729, IMG submission 190475) | Freshwater microbial communities from Lake Croche, Canada to study carbon cycling - C_131016_MF_MetaG (v2) (version 2) | ecosystem: Environmental > Aquatic > Freshwater > Lake | place... | reverse complement strand
GACGTTTTAACTTCTTTAGATAAACTTACAAAGAAGACTGAACTTGCGGTTAAAACCGCTACTAGCAGGATGGCGTCTGAGGCTGAACGGGAAGTTAAGCACCAGATTAAGGGTCACCACAAAGAAGGAACTAAAACACCTTCCGCTGTCGGTAGTCCGCCGACCAATATCACGGGTACGTTGCGTGCTTCGGTTACCCACGAAGTTAAAAAGATAGGGTTTGCTGAGTTTTACGCGTGGATTGGACCTACCGCTGTTTACGGTCGTGCTGTTGAACTCGGCGCACCTAATTGGGAATCGGGCGTTACTTACCCGTTTGTCGCACCTGCCGCTAAAAAGTTAACGGAGTCGGGTAAATTGAGGGAGATTTACGTGAACACTCTTAAATCAATTCTTTACAAGTAAAGGAACAAAAGATGCCAGCATATAAGTCAGTTAACGACGAGATTCGCGTATATCCAAGTTTAAGGTTGGTTATCAACCCCGACGAGGTGGTACAATTGGAACATGAGGTAGACCTGCATGGTCTCGTACTGGTTGATGGGGCTAAACCAGCAAAATCAAAACAAACCGAACCGACACAATCAGCCGTTGAGGATTCAACGATTGACAGCACCCAAGGAGCGTAGAGCATGGCTTTACCACGTTATAAATCCTTTCTAGGCATCGCTAAAGAGGCTTCACGAACTGCAGGTACAAATCCGACAGCGGTTGCCGCTAGCGATTTTATCCCTGTTAACACCATCACGCCGTTTGACAACATTAAATATCTTGATGATAACAACTGGCGTGGGTCGATGGTTGAGACTTACGGCACGGTACAAGGTGTTTACCATGCGGAATTTGAATTTGGCGGAAACGTATTCCCTGACACTATTGGCTATGCGGTTGCTGGTGTTCTGGGTGCGGTCACTACGACTGGTTCTGCAGCCCCTTATTCACATGCAATCTCGACTAAGAACACAAGTTCAGGTCAGGCTACGTCTTACACTCTTACCGATTACAACTCATACAATGCGCGTCAGTTTGCAGGGTGTCAGTTTGGCGGTTTGGATTTCAAGTTCAACGCTGATGGTTTGCTTGATTACACGACTACGGCGCAAGGTTACGTTTCAGCACTTGCTGCTGTTCAGCCTCCAACGTTAGCCCCTTCATATAGTACGGTTGTAAACGTTCCTTCGTGGACTGGTGTTACCACTATTGGCGGTTCTGTAACGACTAAATTGACTGAGGGCAACGTGAACATCACTCGTCCGTTGACGCCAATCTTTACGGTTGACGGCAACCAAAATCCTTACCAAATCTTCCAAGGTGCGGTCAGTGTTGACGGCGCATTAAAACTTGTTTTTGAAGATGACACTGATTTGACTCGTTACTTGACCAACACCCAGCCTTCTTTGGACATTTTGTTCTCACAAGGCACTGGTTCAACGTTAACAAGTGTTCAGTTGCATTTAAACAAGTGTGCGTTCCAAGTCGCTAAGATTGACCGTTCACAGGATTACGTTACTCTTGACGTGACCTACAAGGCTATCGCTAATACGGTTGATGCTGACGCTACTTCAGGTGGCTATTCTCCTATTAAGGTCACTTTGCAGAACGCAAAGGCAAGCGGTACTTACATCTAAACAACAATAACTAGAAGGAAGGCACACCATGCGAACGGATATTTTTAACGGTTGGGTCGAATTGCGCGACCCTGATTTAGTCCCCGAACGTTTACGACGTCCAGTGTTTGAAAAAACTATCAAGGCTTCACAACTGGCTAGTGAGATTGAAGACGACCCAACCGTTATGGGGTTTTTTAGTGAATTGAACGACGTGTTGGCGGTGGCGTTAATTGAAGCGTGGTCTTTCGGCGATGCGATTACTGTAGATGCGTTGCAAGATTTACCTGCTAAGGCTTACGACGACATTCGTAAATTGGTATCTCCTCTAGTTTCCAAGATGATTCCTGATTTTGGAGACGATGTCGAAGACCCAAAAGCAACTACCGTGAGTTAGCCCGTATCCGTTGGGTGTTCAAAAACGGTAGCGTAGACGAACGCCACGGGGTTTCACCACTGTTGCGTGACTACCTATTGGTAAAACACTTTGGCTGGACGAAAGACCAAATTGATGCTCAACCTGCGGTGTGGCTTGATTGGATGCTTGCTATTCACGGTGAGGCTTCTGAGATTGAAAATTCAAACAACAGTTAACATTATAAATCCGTTCTAGTTTGTGAGGTAATCGTGGCGCAAGAATTACCGCCTATCTATATGGAGTTTAAGGCTGACATTAAGAATATTACTGAGGCTTTGACTAAGGTTGAGAAGCAGTTAAGTGATTTCGACAAGAAGGCTAAAACTACGAGTGACCATGTGGACGGTTTGAAGGCGCGTACTGTTGCCGCTGGTGCGTTGATGGCGGCTGGCATCGAGAAGGCTGCGCACGAGATTATGAAATTTGGCAAAGAAACAATTTCGGCGTTTCAAGATACGGGCAAGGAAGTTAGGCAACTTCAACGTACTATTGGCGGTACGGCTGAAGACGCTTCTCGTTTGCGTTTTGCTGGTGACGAATTGGGCGTTTCTGTGCAGAACATGGGCATGGGTCTAAAGATTCTTGCAGGTCATTTAGACAAGAACGACGACCAGATTAAACGTATGGGCATTTCATATCGTGATACTCATGGTGATATATTACCTACGAAAGATGTGTTGGCTAATCTGGCTGACAGGTTTGCTTCTATGCCTGACGGTTTGCAAAAGACTGCGTTGGCTACTGATTTATTTGGTCGTTCTGGTCAAAAGATGATTCCGATTTTGAATCAAGGCAAGAAGGGTCTACAGGAGTTTTACAAAGAGTCTGACAAACTCGGTGTCACCATGTCTGGCAAGGATTTAAAAGCCGTTAAAGAATACAGTTTAGCCCAGAAGAAAATGGGCGAGGCTATTAAAGGCGCACAGATGACTATCGGTCGTGATTTGTTGCCGATGCTCACACGTTTAGTAGGTTACATCACTGAAAATGTAGTGCCGTGGTTTAGGGCGTTTGCTAACGGTTTGACTGGTAAAAAAGGCGTAAACGACGGGCTTAATTCTGCTGCTACGTTTGCACACAACTTGGGCGAGATGATTCGCAGTACCATCGGTTTTGTTGTTAAATATAAAGACCAACTGGCTTTGTTGGCGGCTGTACTGTTCTCGCTGTTTGCTGGTATGAAGGTCGCTGGTGTTGTTACCGCTGTCGTGGCGGCTATCGGTGCGATTGCTGCGGCGTGGGAAGCGGTCACGGCTGCGGCTTCTGCTGCGGCTGTTGCTGAAGATATTGCTTCTGGTGGCACTATGACGGTGGTTCAGGCTGGTGTGGCTGTAGTGGCTACGGCTGGTGTGGCTGGGGCTATTGCGTTGGCTTACAAGAAGTTAAAATCGTCGTTACCTTCTGCGCCTGAAGTGGATATTGCTATTCCTGCGATGGAGAAGGCAAAGGGGTGGAAACCTGCCGCCGTTGCTTCTGGTGGTAAGGACACCAGCGGTGGTGGTGGTGGTAAGCCTGACCAAACTTTGTTCCAGCAGTTAAAAGAAGAATCGCGCAAAATGCGAGCACGCGTTGCGTTGCTTAAACTTGGTGCTTCTAAAGGTCTTGTAGATTCGGTTATGGGTTCTAGTGACTGGAGTTCAGAGTTCCAGAAACTTGTTGCTGGCGGTCGCAGTGCGGTGGCGGAGATGCAGTTGTTGTACAGTCACACCGCCGATGGTATTTCGGAAGTTGCTAAAGCACATAAGGCGTTGGCAGACGCTGCTAAGAAATCTGCAGCGGCTACGGCTAAAGCAAACGAGGAACAACGGGCTTTGAATAACACCATGATTAGTTCGCAATCGTGGCTTGCGGCACATACGGCTGGTACTTTACAGTCTAATGTTGGTTCGGTTACTGTGCCTGTTTCGATTGATGGACGTGAGGTGTTTAGGGCTGTGCAAACACAGTCTACCCGTAACAGTCGTCGTAACATCTCTAACGGTTTGACGTTTACTGGTGCTGTACTGTGAGCCGTGACATTCCGTATGTGGGCGTTAGTTTGTCCCCGTATGTGCAACCCAATACCGATTGGTACGCGCGGTCTGTTTTGAAATCGAATGCCAACACGCCTACCAGCACTACGCCAACATCTTTGTATCAAAACATTACGGGACGCACATATTCGTTTAAAACTAGGCGTGGTCGAACTTATGACCTTGGGCGTACCGAGTCTGGCGTAATGGATTTGCGCGTAGATAACTCTGATGGCGCGTTGAATCCGCTGGTGGCTGGTAACAATTTATACCCGTTTTGCCCTGCTCGCGTCACAGCAGCGTACCCAACATCAGGCAATATTCTTAATAACACGAATCAAGGCTACATCGGTAAAGTTACGGCGTTTGTTACCGCCGTTAGTAGTTCTGGTGGATTTGTTACTTACACTTGTGCTAACACGTTTCAAGTCGGACAACAGGTTTCTGTTACTGGTCTGGCAGGATTAAATCTGTCAGCGCAGATTGTTTATTCCGCTACGACTACGTCGTTTGTAGTGCAAAATGCGACTACAGGCTCGTTTACTAATCAGACTGGTACAGCATCGCTCGATTTACCTGCAACGTGGGCTGACTCTTCTATTAGCGTCTGCGCAAACGATTCTAATTTTGAGTTAGGTGTAATTAGTAATTGGTACAACGTTCTCGGTAGTCCTGCTCCTACTGTCGGTACTACAGGCGGTTACGCAAGTTCTAATTTTATGAGCCTTGCGTCAGGTAACACGTATTTGCTAGACGTACCTGTGGTGGCTGGCAAACCGCTCACGGTGTCGTTGTGGTACAAGTCTAGTTCGTCCAGCACACTGAAGTTGTTTGACGGTGGCTGGATAAGCAGTGGCACAACGGCTACGGCTAGCGTCACTTTGTCTGCTTCCGCCTCGTATACACAGTTCTCGGTCACGTACAACTCGACTGCGCCTAAGTTAACACTGGCTATCGTGACTGGTGGCGCGTGTTCGGTGGATGGCGTGCGCGTGGAGTTCGGTTCGTCCGTGACGGCTAGCACAGAAACGCCCACCATTTACAATTTGTTTAACGGTTTTGTGGAGCGTTTCCCACAGTCATTCCAAGCACCTAACCGCGGTGAAGTTAATATGACTGCTACGGATGCGGTGTCTCTCATGTCGCAGAACTCTCTAGTAAACCCGTATGCGGCTTTGGCGGTACAAGACGCCAGCACTTATCTCTACTTCCCGTTGAATGAATCGGATAGTATTAGTGTTGATGTATATTCGGCTGTTCACAGTTCTGGTGTTATTACTTACCGTTCGTTGAACTCGTTTGTTGTGGGCGACTATGTGACGGTCACGGGCATGGGTGCTAATAGTGTTGAGAATAAAGCGGTCACGTTTAGTGACGGTATAACATTCAAGGTTTCTGCGACGGGTTCGGGAACTGTGTACGGGGCTGGTGTTGCTACTGCTACACGTGTCTATTCACAGTCAGGTAATGCGTACGCGAACACTACGGCGGTGGGCTACACGACTGGTTCTGGCACAATCGCGCTGGGCGAACAGAATACGCTTGCAGGTTTTAATGGTGATACCAACATTCATTTCAGTACGACAAGTAGTGCCGATGTTGCAGAGATTACTGCGCTTATCCCTGCAGGCGTGCAAACTTCTGTCGGTACGAATTTTATGCTTGACGTTTGGGTGAAGTGGGATACGGCAGGTACGTTCCTTAACCTCGGTCACGCTAGTGGTATTACTACAACTGTTGGTGTGACTACTACAGGATTCTTGACGGCTACTCGTAGCGGTGCAGGTGGCGGTACGGTTACGCAATCTGGTAACGCTAATCGTTTCCAGACAGGCGTGTGGCGTTTGGTGCGTGTTTATTACGACGGCACTAACTTGAAACTGGGCATGGCTGATTATGATTCAACAACGGCTACATCTATTTACGGATTTGGTTTCAGCACGCTTGCTGTTCCTGCAACCAATGTGTTGTCGTTTACGCTAGGTTCGATTCTGTCTGGATTTGTCGGGTCGTGTGCAGCGTTCCGTTATGGTGCGTACAGTTCAACTAATCAAGGTTCAGCAATCACTAAGAATTTATTTCAGGTCGGGTGGACTGGATACAGTGGTGCAAAGACGGGTTCACGTTTTGCCGATGTGATGCAAAACTACTCGGGGTTCAACTACACACCTATTGCTGCTGATTTGGGTATTAATCATTCGGGTGTTATGAATCTTGCTAACCGTACTTTGCAAGATGTCGTGCAGGTCACGTCTGACACTGAACAAGGCTATTGGTATGTAGACGGTTCAGGTTTTGTGACGTTCAAGGACCAGACTCACCGCAAATACACTACGCCGAATCTTACGCCCGTTCAGTTTGCTGATAACGCCACAGATATTCAGTATGATGGTACTTCTGTTGTGGTGAATTACGATTTAACTTTCGTGTATAATCAAGTGACGGTGACTTGCAACGGGTCTGCGTTTTACGCTGAGGATGCAACCAGCATTAACCGTTACTTTCCGCGCACTTTAAATATCGCTACGGAGAACGCTTACCCGTCGGAGGTTTCGACGTTGGCTACCACTTTATTGTCTAAATATAAAGACCCGAAAGCACGTCTGGAGACCATCACGTTTACGCCTGTTCGCAACCCATCTACGTGGGGTGCTCTGTTGGGGCTTGAGGTCGGTGACTTCGTGCAGGTGACTCGTTCACCGCTGGGTGCTACCGCCATCACATTCAAGGGTTGGGTTGAGCAGATTGAGCATGAGTTTGATGCGCAGTCTGCGGACTGGTTAACCCGTATCACTGTTTCACCACATCTACCGACCTCATAGAAAGTTCGACCATGACTGACCTGCCTGTTGCCGCTAATGTTGCACAAGTTGCTAGCCTTGTTTTTCCCATTATTGCTGGGGGTTGGGGGGTGTGGCGCAAGATTGACCGTAAGCAGGTTGAGGCGCATTACGAGACTATCCGCATGAGTGATAAGTTAGACGTCATAGAGAAACAGTTCGGTCCTAATGGTGGCGGTTTGCGCGAAGCGGTAAACAACATCTCTATCAAGTTAGACAAAATAGAATCCCGTCAGCAGTCTATTGGTGACGAGGTAGCCCGACTCACGGGCAAGTTTGACCAACACATTAAGGAGAACTAGAAATGGCATATCCAGTAAAGAATCCTCACGTGACTTGTGAGTATGGTGTAAAAGGCAATCAGTGGATGTCGGGCTGGCATCAGGGTGTTGATTTTGGCGCACCTATTGGAACGCCCGTATATGCAGTGGCGGACGGCATTGTTACGTCGGTAGGCAAGCAAGGTCCGAACCTTGGTAAGTTCTCGCCTACTATCAAGCATAAGTTCCATTTCCGCACGTACTACTGCACTTATGCTCACGTGTTGAAGTCTTATGTGAAGGCTGGTGACATCGTGAAGATTGGTCAGCACATCGCCGATGTTGGTGTTGAGGGCAACGCGCATACTGGCTCACATCTTCATTTCGAGGCACAGCCTACTCCGTTCTGGCAAGTGGGTAAGGGCGTCAATCCAAAGTGGATTTTCCGCTACAAGGGTAAAGGAAACTGAAATGTCAAACGATACAATCACTAAGTTAGGTCTGGCGTTGGGCACGTATGCTCGCGCTTTGGTTACTTGTTTGCTTGCGGAGTTGGTGGTGTCTGGTGTACCGTCCAGCAATGCTGATTTTGTGAAGTTTGGTCACGCGGTGTGGGTGGCGTTTCTGCCTGTTGTGTTGCGTGCGTTGAATCCGAATGACTCTGCGTATGGGGTAACCAAGTAAACCTCAATTTGCCACGGTGGCTAGTCCTGTGATTGACTTGGTTCAAACGAAAGGAGCGGTCTAATGGCTGTTACAAATGAAGAGTTCGCGGAGCGCGTGGGCTGCCATTTCACGATGGCGTCTCGTATGAGAAATGGTCACCGTCTGCCGAGCGTTCGCACACTTATCAAAATCTCGCATGAGTTCGATTTGAAGATGGACGACCTTTCATCAGCGTATGAGAACGGTCCGAATTCGTTCAGTTCGTTCTTGCGCGAGAATATCTTCGACACTGTCGAGAATCCGAGCCTAGTCGCGTAGCGTCTAGTCTCCCAAAAGCCGACCCGTCGGCGTCGTTTCCCAGCGGCAACTCTCCTTCTGCTGGTTGAGACACGCCGACGGGTCTTTTTTGTACCCCCCTATTTGACAGGGTGGCAACCGATATGATTGACTTGTTGTATGAGGGCAACAAAGCCCCCAATCGAAGGAGAGTTCGAATGAAGACCACCAAGCCCACGCAAGCCACAATCAACGCCATGCTCTCATCTGCAGATGCAAGCGTCATCACAGCCAAGACCGCCCTCAACGCCGTCGCTTGGGCATTCGCTCAAGCAGGTATCGATAACGACGCTATCGCGAAAGCCATCGCAGCCGTCGCTGAACTCAGCGTCACCGTCAATCTCGAAATCTCGCACGCAGACGCCGAAGCACGCGCCCGAATCGACGCAACCGCGAAGGCAATCAAAGCCCACGCCAAAGCCATCAAAGCCTCTCGCGTAGAGGCTGGTGCTTAGTCATGACAAGCGAGGAAATCAAGAACCTAGCACACGAATACATCACGGGCGCAGGCAAGCCAAGCCTCGAAGACCTCGACACCGTAATCGACTGGCTCTACATGATGTGGGAAGCAGGCGCAATCCCTGACGGCACGGACGGCATCTGCGACGACATCGCATCGCCAGCCCTACGCGTAATCAACCTGCTACACACAACAGCCCTCGCACGCGAGAAGTCACTAGCCATTACCAAAATCAAGAAGGAATACGCCGACAAGCACGGCATCCCATTCAGCCAAGTACGAATCAACAAGGAGAGTAAGTAATGAACACACTAATCGACTGGACCTTTGAAGTCACGACCCGTTACGGTCGCCCGTCCGTCAAGTTGACCAATAACGCGACAGGCTACAGCACTTACGGCACACTTTGGAGCGATATGGGTGTCGGCTACGATGCAGCAGACATCTCGTCTATCACGTCCGACGTGCACGCCCAAGTCAAAGCCCTGCTCACCAAAACGGAGGTCTAATCATGTTTGAACGCTGGAATAACGCACCGTGGACCGCTCGCGGATTTAAATTCAAGAGCATCGTCGAGACCATAATCGGAATTGCCGTCGTAATCCTAGTTCTAGGTTTCGTAGGCTGGTTAGAAACGCACTAGTCGAAACGCCCTCGGGCGTCTGTTGGGGCTGACCGCCCAGCACCGATGAGACAGGTCACAGAAGGAGATACCATGAAGACCCAAACAGGAATGAAATTCCTACGCAATCGCATGAACGAACTAGGCTACACCTCACTTGAGCAGGTGGCGGTCGCAATCGGCATCAACCGAGGCAACCTCTGGCGGTACTTCACGCTTGAAACCCGACCAAGTATCGCCGTACTACCGCCTCTGTGCAAGGCTTTGGACAGTACCCCCCATGAGATTCTAGTGGCGTTGGAAATCATCAGCCCGAAATACAAGTTCTAGGAGGGACAACCACTATGTCACGCAAGATTTTGGATAAGAACGGGGTCGTAATCGCGACCAACTACGACCGCGTCAAACGAGCAATCGAACTGCATATGCCGTACAAGCACAGCACCACCTCAGCGTATTGGTCCGACAACGGGCGGTTCTACAACGTTTGGTCTTACCAGACCGTCATCGCACGGTACGACTCTGAGACCGAAGTGTGGCACATCACGGGCTACGCAAATACTAATACCACAGCACGACACCGCGCTATCGTGGCGACAGTAATCAAGGAAAGTGGGAAGCCATGCGAACGTTTCTAGTTAAAGGCTACGAACGAGAGTTCAAGCACATCACCAAAGTGTTCAACCGTTTAGTAGCAAAATTCGAGCCGCTGGACCTACCACCACACCACGACCAACCGACCCCTATCTACGACGAGTTGGTAGCCAAATTCGGATTCGACCCACTAGCGAACAGGACACGACCATGATTAGCAGATACGAATCGGAAGCCATGACCGCTATCTGGTCTGACGAGGCTCGACTTGAAAGGTGGGTCGCGGTAGAGATGGCGGTACTGAGTGCACAAGTCAGCGAAGGCGTCCTGCCCGACAGTGCTTGGAAACAAGCAGCGAACTGCCCAACCCCCACACCTGAGCAGGTGGCAGAGCGTGAACTTGAGACCCGTCACGATGTGGTGGCGTTTCTAGACGTCTGGGGTGCAGAGTTCGCGCATCTTGGACTGACCAGCAGCGACGTCGTGGAGACCGCGCAGTCAATGGCACTGCAACGGGCTAGTATCGTCCTGCTACGTAAGACACTGGAACTGTCACACGTCTGCCACCAGCATACAGTCAAGCACTGGAACACGTACCGTGTAGGCAGAACCCACGGACAGCGAGGGACAGTGGACACTTGGGGTCACAAAATGGCGGATTTCATGTATGCATTAGACCGCAATTTGGTGCGGTTGACTGGTGCACTCGAAGACATTTCGGTGGCGAAGTTGAGCGGACCGACAGGCACATATGCTGATATCAGTCGTGATGTCGAGATTCAAGCGGCTAAATCGCTAGGTCTGTTGACAGTACCTGTTGCAAGTCAGATTTTGATGCGCGACAGTCTTGTGCATTGGGCGCACTGCATCACCAATGTCACCAGCGTGTGCGAGGCTATTGCTACCGAAATTCGTTTATCCGCACATAGTGGCGTACGCGAGGTCGACGAAACTTTTGCTGAATCACAGCGCGGTTCGAGTTCTATGCCACACAAGCGAAATCCGATTACGGCTGAACGTATCTGTGGTTTGGCTCGGCTGGCTCGCGGTTACGCCAGTGCGATTGAACCGTCTATTGTGCAGTGGCATGAACGTGATATCGCACATTCGAGTGTGGAACGCGTGGCGTTAGTGGACTTGTGCCATGTGGCGGACACGATACTGGACGACACCACGTCCCTGTTGAACGGTTTGAACGTTCGGACTAACAGCATGTATACGAATGTTCGGTCGAATACGGACGTCTACAGCCACAGAGTTCTGGCTGCTTTGATGAAGGCTGGGGTGTCTCGGAAGGACGCGCACGCGTACGTCCACGAGACGGCACGGAAAGCCCTTTTGGGGGATTTGGAGCGCGAAGTGCGCAGGACGCTTCCTACGGCGTTCCCAGATACCTTCGTGGACTTCGACGACGTATTCTCAATGTCGGCGTCCGTGGACGGGCTTTCGGACCTTGGCGACACGCTGAGGACCGCCCTAAGGGATTTGATTTGACAGACTGGCAACCCATATGGTTGGATAGTCCTATAAGGGCAAAACGCCCCCTAACAAGGAGAGAACCAAATGAACAAGAACACCGCAACCGTAACAATCGGCGAGACCACCTTCGACATCGACATCAACATTGGCATCGACTACAACACTCTCGGCTCACTCCGAGTCATCACCCGTACCAACGAGAACTGGACCGTAGAACTTCCAGCGTCAATCTTCGACCCTAAGACCGCAGACGGCGCGAAGTTCCTTGAGGCTATCAAGGCAGCGGCTGGCGTCGAATTCGAGAGCGTCAAGCGCAACACACGCAAAAACGGTCGTACGCCGTACGCACAGATGGACCTACTGCTAGTCGGCACGAACCGCTCACTCACCGTACGTGTAGCACGTGAAGGCTTCAACCAGTGGGACGCAGACGAGACCGCACGCATCCAAGCCCAGATTGACGCAGAGCGCGATGCCGAAGCCCTACGCAAGGTTGAAGCCATCGAAATCTTCAAGGGCTACGCAGCCCAAGGCATTCGCGTACTCGAAGCCGAAGTCGAAGTTACTAACGGCTTCGTCTACCGCGTCACCGCTCACCGCTGGAGCAGCGAATCTGACTTCCGCTACGAGGCTTGGGCAATCAACACCACAGGTCCATGGGACACCCAAATCGCACTAGGCAAGACCCAATATCCATCAAGCGCAGACCTAGCAGACCAGAAGGCTAAGGCAGACCAGTTCGCCGTAGCCGTGATGTGCTAAACCCCAACCCACAACCGAGGGGGGCGAAAGCCCCTCTCACAACCCAGAAGGAACATACCGTGTTTGACAACGCAGACCGAGTCGAAACCGACTCACACGCAGGCAGTATCGCACTAGCATCAATCGCAGCAGGCAAATTAGGACGCCTGTTCTCGTTCTACCAAGCGCACGACGGACACCACAACCTCTACTCAGTAGAACTGCCAGCGGGTACTTACCTAATCATCGACGCCCTAGCCGATGACTCCAGCCACGTCGCCGCAACCTACCTAATCCGCGGTAACTGGATTACCGACATTCAGCAAGCAACCAAAAACGCACTACGGCTGACAGCGCAAGTCCATGAGTAAGCACTACAAGAACGACAACGGCGACAACCTGTGTGGCACAACCGCACCCGACCACGGCGACAACTTGTGTGTCCTGTGCGAAGGCTACGCAGGAATCGACCGCAGTCACCCCTGCAGGGTGGTAGACTACAAAAACGGGTTCATCGCCCAGTGTGAATGTGGCTACCAGAGCAGGGTGAAGCCTACGCCGAGTCACGCTTACGCCGAAGTTCGCGCTCACTGGCGACAGACCCTAGGCGAGGTTGCTCAACCTAAGCCCAAGTCGAAGCCTAAGTCGAAAGTGTGCCACTGCGGTTGCACCGAACTCACGGCTGGCGGTGTGTTTCGTGCAGGACACGATGCACGCTGGCTAGCCAAATTACGCCTAGCAATCAAGTTAGGTGAGATAGAAGAAGCCGAAGCCAAGAGGCAGGTCGGCGCAATCAGCGAGCGGTTACTGTTGAAGTTCCAGCACGCCTTAGACGGAAGGGTGGTATCTTAGATGCCTATCATCTCATTCAGCGAACTTGACACCTACCGACAGTGTCCGTTCAAGCACCAACTGGCTTACGGCGAACGGTGGGTCTCCCCTGTCGATGCCGTGGCGTTAGACCGCGGTAAGCGCGTACACACCATCTTGGAGAATTGGTACGAAGCCCTGCAGACAGCCGACGGTCCGCGCCCAGTTCTAGAAGATATCGTCCGAGCCTCGGAAGGTACTGTTTTTGACCAGAACGGCGCGTACCTTGACGAAATAGGGGAACTCGTCCACTGGATTGTGGAAGGCTACGTAGACCGTTACGCGTATGACGACCAGTGGAAGGTCATAGCGGTTGAACACGACTTCGTCCTACCGTTGCCCAAGCCCGACGGCAAGAACAGCAACATCAAAATCAAAGGCAAAATTGACCTGTTGGTCGAGTGGAACGGTCGGCTCTGGCTGGTGGACCACAAGACAGCGGCTCGCCTGCCGTCCGATAAAGAACTCGACCTTGACGTCCAGTTCGGTCTTTATGCTTGGGCTATGCGCCAACTTGGGTATCCTGTGCACGGCATGATTTACAACACCCTACGCACACAGCGTAACAAGGGTGAGATGGCGTTAGGCGACCGATTCAGTCGCACCCTAATCGCGAAATCCGACGCAGAACTGGCGCAGTTAGCAGCAGACGCCTACCAAGACGCATATCAAGCGTACGCTGGTCTACGCAAGTCTAAAAAGACAGGCATCGACCTATCGCGCCATTTCAACACCGACACCTGTAGGTGGCGTTGCCCGTACACCGAAGCATGCCTGTTCGGGGCTAAAGATGGACGCGGTGGCACACGCGGTTACCTAGGTGAAGTTGGGTTCGTCCAGAATTTCACCAGACACTAAAGTAACCGCCAATTAGACACCCTGTCACACCGTGTGGTAGGGTATGAAAGCAATCACCGAGCACGGCGGTCAACCCGTGCAGAGAACATACAAACAACGGAAGGTAAGACAATGGCAAAAGCAACACCGCGAGCCACGCTCGCAGACCAACAAGAAGTGGTCAAAATCCTGTACTACGGCGACGCAGGCTCAGGCAAAACCACCGCGATGTCCAGCGCATCGAAACTCGGACCAGTCCTCTACATCGACGCCGAAAGCGGATTGAAACGCGGACCACTGGCACGGCTAGGAATCCCAACCGACCAAATCGAGCCACACCAGCAAATCACATTCGAAGCCCTAGAACAGGTGTACTTCGAAGTGAAAGCCCGACTGACCGACGACCCGACCTCAATCTCCACAGTTGTGCTGGATTCAGTAACCGAAATCCAAAAGATTCTGCTAGAGAACATCATCGGCAAAGCAGTCGCCAAAGCAACAGGACGCGGTATGGACCGCGACCCGTTCCAGATTGACCGAGCCGACTGGGGCGTAGTCACAGAGCAGATGCGACGGTTAACACGACGCTTCCGCGACCTGCCCTGCCACGTAGCGTTCGGCGCACTGCCAAAGCGTGAAGTGGACGACGACGGAAGCGTGACCTACTCACCAGCACTAACACCAGCGTTCCAGACAGACCTAATGGGCTACGTGGACGTCATTATTCACACCGAAGTGCGCGAAATCGGCGGACAAGAGTTCCACCTCGGAACATGTAAACCAGTCGGCAAGTTCACGGGCAAGGACCGCTTCGGCATCCTGCCACAGACCTTAGTCGACCCGACGCTAGACCGAGTGGTCGCCTACGTTAACGGCGAACTCACGGCAGAAACAGACCCTCGCCAGCGTGCAGCACGCGAAGCGAGTAACAACAGCGCACCAGCGCAGGAAGAGAAATAGAAATGAAACTCAACAAAGTGATGGCATCAGCCGTTGAAGAGGCAAGTGGCGGTTCAGGGTTCGAGCCGTTAGAAGAAGGCGTTTACGTTGTGCGTCTACGCGAAGTAGACGTCAAAGAAGGACAAAAAGGACCTTACTGGGTCTGGACCTTCGAAATCCCAGAAGGCGAATCGTATGCAGGTCGCCGTTTCTGGATGAACACCAGTCTCTCGGAAGCAGCACTGTGGAAGTTGAAGGAAGTGTTCAACGCTTTCGGTACGACCCCAGACACTGACACCGACGAATTGTTAGGCAAGCGCGTCAAGGCTGTAGTCGTACAGCGCACAATCCAAATGGGCGCACGTGCAGGAGAAGTAACCAATCAGATTGATACGGTTCAGGCACTCGGCGAAAGTGACTCCTCTACAGCAACAGGTAAGACCGAAGACTTCGCATTCTAACAATCGCACGCGGAGGTCGGCATTCCTTTAGGGGTGTCGACCTTCGTGTCTAGAAGGACACCGCATGCCAAATAAAGACCAAGCCCTCGCATTCTTCGACGCAGGAATCCTGCCGCTACCAGCGCGAGGCAAATCACCTACAGTACCGTGGCGTGACGTAGCCGAGAACCGACCGAACCGAGCAAAAATCGCTAGTTGGTTCGACCGCGATAACAACATCTGGATAGCAACAGGCGCACCCAGCGGTATCGTAGTGATTGACTGTGACTCAAGGGGTGGCGACGTCTACTGGCGCGAACGCCTAGGCTCAGACCTGCTAGACACCACCACGTGTGTTAAGACCAGCAAAGGCTACCACTACTGGCTACGCATACCAGACGGTGAAGCACTGAGGTCTTGGTCCAGTACCGCCTCCCAGCGCGAGAACGGTATCTCCTTTGACATTCGAGGCGACGGGGGTGGCGTAATAGCCCCACCGTCCGTGCACGAAACGGGACACGTCTACGCCTTCATACGAGGGCTTGAACACCTGCAGGTCGCCCCGATATCCAATATGGGGCAGGTTGCATCCGAGAACGATACCGCAACCGACGCCCCCAAAAGCCTACTGTCCGCCCTGCTCAACGAACCCCCCACCGAAGGTGGACGTGACGTCTGGGTAACCAGAGTTGCTGGACACCTAGCCAAAATCGTACCCTACCCAGACGCGTACCTGAGCCTACTGCACACCATCAACCGCAGTCTGCCCTCACCGCTGACTGATGAAGAGATTGAGAAGAAAGTCGGCGTTTGGGACAAAGAACACGCCAAACCAGACACCCCTACAGCCGACACAGGCTGGTTGATAGGTGACGGGCTTTGGCTCTACACCGAAATCGTCACCGAAATCGCCAATCAGAAGATAGTCGGGGTGGACCGCTGGTGTAACGCTGATATCGAAGCACGCGGTGTAATCGACGGACCACTAGGACGCACCTATGCTGTGACCGTGCACAGGTCCGACGGCGAGAGCAGAGACGACCTCATTAAAGGCGCGATGTTAGGACGTATGAACGACACACTCAGTTGGTTAGCCAAGCACGGCGTCAGCGTAGTACCGCCAAAGAACGACAACCGTTCACGCGTCAACGCAGGGGCGCGAATCTTGCGCTACCTTGAGAGCCAACAGCCCACACTATATAAAGAGATACCGCACTTAGGGTGGATTGACGGAATCGGATTTGTTACGCACGAAGGCGTCATCACAGCCACGGGTATGAAATCACACGAAGGTGTGATGCCGAACCCAGCCTTGCAGAACCTAGCACCCGTCAAATACGGAATGGGCAACCCCGACCGTGCGGTAGAAGTTCTGCGCGAAGTGCTGACCTTCCACGATGAGACCGTAACCGCAGTGTTTGGCGCGTGGTGGGTAGCGACCCTGCTCAAAGGTCAATACATGGGTGCTATCGGACACTTCCCATACTTCGCAATCGAAGCAGCCAGCGAATCTGGCAAGACCCGAGGCTTCTTCCGATTGATGCTCAACTTGGCTGGTACAGTCAGATTCGGCGAATGGACTAAAGCAGCCACACGCGACGCAATCGGCTCACACCGTAATGGCATTGTTCATATCGACGACTCGAACCGACTAGATAACATCGCAGACCTATTGCGCCAAGCAACGGGTGAAGGGTCTGAAGGTAAGAAAGCAGCCGATAATACAGGCACAGTTGATATTAAGTTAGTAGCCCCTATCCTTATCACAGGCGAATCGCTGGGCGAACTAGGTGGTGGCGAGAAGGCACAACGCGATAGGCGTGTTTTACTGACCGAAGTGCCAAGTCCAGTAGGACGTAAAAGCACAAAGGGTGACTACCCACAGTGGGACGACGTGAAGCGGCTGGAACGGCTCGAAGGTGACCTATCTAAATACGCAGGTACGATGGTGATGTTAGCCCTACAGCGTGAACACCTCATCGGCGAAGTAACCGACTTGAGGACGGGACACGGTCGACACCATGAAGTGTTGGCAATCCTGCGTAACGCTGCCCGAATCCTAGCGGATATCGTGGACGACCACACCATCGTTGAACGTGTAGATGCTTGGTGTGCCAGCCAACGCGACTTCGGCTCTGAGAACACATTGGTCACGAAACTGCTACCGTGGGCTGTGGTGGACGAGTTCGGTAAGATGGTGGACCGTATGGGCGGTGAGCCACCAGCGTTTGTAGAAGATGGTATCGTATACCTGCACCCAGACCGCTTGGCTAGTGCTTGGCAGAAGGAACTTCGGAAGCGTGGTAAGACCGACCGTCTAGATAGTCCCGAAGCCATCAGAGCGCAACTCCGTGCCCTTGGAATAACAGGGTCGGTGTTCAAGCGCACTGGAGTTGGCAGAGACGCTCCGAAAGCCCGTTACGTGGCTTTGGACGTACTTTGGTCAGACCGCGTGGTCGAAATCGCAAGTAACGGTTGGGAGTAGGACATGAATCAATACGAATACGAGAACAAGACAAAGACCACGACTAACACGGTGGCGGTTTCGTATGAGTCACTGGCGGAGAGCGTACGGCGCGTACGTGAACTGCACACACGGCTGGAACGCGCCAATTATTGCGGTGGGTGTGGGGAGATTCACCCCTGCCGTACACGGGTCGCCCTCGACGGGTGGTCCGCTATGAAGGAACAAGAGGAGAAGGAATGAACGACCAAGCAGCAAAAATCTACTATAAGTGCGTCACGGATAGGCACGCGGTGTCGATTAACGGGGACACACAAGTCGAGTTCGCACATATCTGCGATAAATGCATGAAATTGATTAACGAGGTGGACAAGCCGAATGAGCAGAACTAAATTAAGCAAAAACACGCTTGAGCGTGACCTTGTATTTGCAGTCCGACTGGTTCAGCAGTACGAGGATATTATTCGACGATTACGCGAGTTACATGAGGCGAACAGCCGTAAGAAATGCCAGACTTGTCGTCACCCCTACCCTTGCCCAACTATTAGACATTTAGACGGTGAGCAGGTATGACCAGCCAAGAACTAGCCCAACATATCCGTGACCACTTCACTCCGTTCGCATTCACTTGCGCTTGTGAGGGTAAGCACAACGATTGTTACGAAGCCAAGAACAGCCCTTCGTTACAGGCGCAGTACGACACAGTCCAGCGCATCGCAAAATACATAGAAAGGTTAGGCAAATGAAACACGTAGTCATGTTTAGTGGCGGTATCGGTTCGTGGGCTGCTGCAAAGCGCGTAGCAGAACAGCACGGCACAGAGGACTTGTACTTGGTGTTTACCGACGTGAAAGGTAACAATCCGTCACCGCACGTAGGTGAAGACCCAGACACTTATCGGTTTATTGAAGACGCGGTAGCCAACATCGGCGGATATTACGTCTATATCAATACAGGCAGAGACATCTGGCAGGTATTCAAAGACCGAAAGTTCTTAGGCAACAGCCGACAGGCAAATTGCTCACATGAATTGAAACAAAAACCAGCCCGAAAATGGCTAGAAGAGAACTGCGACCCTGAAGACACCGTCGTATACGTTGGTATCGACTGGACAGAAACCCACCGCATACCAGCCATCGTACGCAACTACCTACCGTACAAGGCTGAAGCACCGCTAACCGAACCACCTTACCTAGACAAGAAACAAATGATTGAATGGGCGAATAGCGAAGGTCTAAAAACCCCACGCTTATATGACCTTGGGTTTGCTCACAATAACTGCGGTGGGGGGTGCGTGCGTGCAGGTCAAGGACAGTTCAAGAAACTGCTGGAACTTATGCCCGAACGATTCGCAGAATGGGAAGCGCAAGAACAAGGAGTGCGTGACTTCTTAGGTAAAGAAGTTTCTATTTTGCGTAAACGAGTAAACAACGAGCCAGTGATGATTACGCTTTCGGAACTGCGCCAGCAGACGGGGCAACAGCCAAGCCTGTTTGACGAGTTTGATATTGGTGGTTGCGGTTGCTTTGTCGATTTTGAAGAGGAACAAGGCAAATGAGACAGAGGGTGTGGCACGATATGAGACACATAAGAAGCGTGACCAACGGTCTAGTTGCGTCTCAGTCTGAAACCCTATGTGTCACACCCCGTGTCACACCCGACCCGAGACACCAAAAAACCCGTCCCCAAAAACCAAAAACCCCTGTGTCTCGGTGTCTCATATCTAAAAATAAAATAAATTACGTGTGCGTGCGTGCGCGCATGAACACACTCGTTCTCCACGGAAGGTGAGACAATGCAAATCCACAACCCAACCGACGTGCTACCCAACAAGACCAATATGGTCGTAGCAGTCGACACCGAAACCAGCGGACTGTTCGTAGACGACGGCGCAACCGTCTCAATCGTCTCAATCGCATGGCGAGAAGAAGGTACACAAGAACGGCTAGCCAAAGGCATCACCGCCTACGCCTTCCCATTCGACCAAGGGCGCATCTCCGAGAAGACAGGACAAACCCAAAGCGCATTCGACCAAGACATCAACCTCGACCGCGAACAATGGGCACACCTCATGTACTGGCTAAGCAAACAGCAGTTAGTGTTCCACAACGCCAAATTCGACCTACACATGCTCCGCGAAGGAACACGCGAATGGGGTGGCGTCGACCTACTCGACCAGACCATGTGGGACACCCAACTCGTCCAGCCCCTACTCGACCCACTACAAAGTTCAGGACTTAAACCCACCTGCTCACGGCTATTCGGCGAAGGCGTAGCCCAAGAACAGCACGACGTCCAAGCAGCCCTCAAAAAGCAAGGCACAGGACTGACCAAACGATTCGACCTCGTCGACTGGGCAATCGTCGGACCATACGCAGCCCAAGATGCAGCCCTCACCCTCAGACTAGCCGAAGTACAATGGCGCAGGCTCGAAACAGACGACCAGCACCTAGCCGTACTAGCCGACCGCGAGATTCAACTGATGAAAGTGCTGTACAAGATGGAACAGCGCGGAATCGGATACGACGCCGAACGAGCCGAGAAATCAGCCGAAATCCTGCGCAAACTCAAAGCCGAACTGGAAGAGCAACTGCCCTTCAAGCCCACAATCCCAGCCGCCAAAGCCTACTACTACGGCACACTAGGCATCATACCGAGCAAAATCGGCGCGAGCGGAACACCAAGCCTCGACAACGAGACCATCAAGAAACTCGCCAAGAAGGACATACCGCACGCACAGACCTACCTACGGTGGACCGAAGTAAAAAGCGCACTGGAGAAGTGGTACGGTAATTGGGGCAAACTGGTCGGACAAGACGGACGACTGCGAACCAACTTCCGCCAGACCAAAGTGGTCAGCGGACGACTCAGCGTAGAACGCGTCCAACTGCAAGCCATACCACACGACTACCAACTGAACCAACTGTTCGGTGATGGCGTTGAAGGCGTCAGGGCGTTCTTCCAGCCGAAAGGCAACCACGAACTGTGGGAGATTGACGTCAGCCAAGCAGAAATTAGAGTAGCCGCATCAGTGGCGAACTGCCAGCCAATGCGCGACAGACTCGAACGAGGAGAAGACGCACACGACGCAACAACCAAACTAGTGTTCGGCATCGATAAAGACCACCCCGATTGGGACAAATACCGTAGTGTTGGTAAACGACTAACATTCGGCATGTTGTACGGTGCAGGAGTGCGAACCACACGCGAACAAATCAAGATGCACACAGGTGTTGACGCCAGCGAATCCGAAGTGAAACAGTGGGTTGAGCAATACAGGTCTGCATTCCCCGAGTTCGTGCAAGCAGCCAAATACGCAGACCAAGCAGTGCAAAAGCGCGGATATGTAAAACTCATTAGTGGACGGTTACGTCACTGGGGCTTTGACGAGCAGAGCCACAAAGCGTTCAACGCAGTTATCCAAGGCGGAGTGGCGGAAGCGATGAAAATGGCGATGATTGACGTTGAACGTCTCTACCCAAACTTGCTTCTACTGCAGATTCATGATTCGATGGTTCTGGAAGTTCCAACAAAGGAAGCCGAAGAGACAGTGATGCAAGTGCGCGACGTATTAGTGGCGACATTTGAAGAACTGTTCGGTATCGAGTTCAAGGCGGACTACAAACAGTGGGCAAAATAAAAAACCTTCACGTTGTTTCAATCGACCCAGGCGACAAGCACGTAGGAATGTGCGTTTGGCTGGGCGGTCAGATTGAAGAGGCTAAGACGATTGAGCCGTTGAAGATGGCGGAGATTATCGAAGTCATTAAGTTCGACATGGTGGTGATTGAAGATTTTAAATTGTACCCGTGGCTCGCGCAGAAGCAAGGGTTCAGTGCGATGAAGACGCCTCAACTCATCGGCGCACTGAAATATCTGGCACACCGTAACGGCAGCCCCGTAGCGATGCAGCCAGCGACTATCAAGAGGCACGCGTTCGAGCGGATGGACGCCCAAGGGTTCGATATGCCGAAGGGTGGTCAGCACATGAGGGACGCCGTAGCCCACGGGTGGTGGTGGCACTTCAAGAACCCCGACGACACGGGCTTAGAGACCCCTGCTTGACAAACTGGCAAGGGATATGGTTTACTTGATGTATGGGGCAACACCGCCCCTAGTCTAAGGAGAGTTAGAAATGAACAAGCACATCGTCCGCCACGAAGATGGTAAGACCAGCACCCGTAACAGCGCAGGCAACAAGTACCCATACGCAATCGAAGTTGGACCAGCCGACCTAGACATGGCAATCGCCAGCGAAATCGCCGTAGCGCAGGCTCGATTCCTTACAGCACAGTCAGCACGCGACGCATTCATCGACAGCGACCAGAAGGTCTCAATCCGCCGTAAGATTTTCGCACCGCGTTACAGCGCAGACACAGACAAAGACCTAGGCTACACAGGCGAATACTCGTACACCAACTACGAATACATCACCGCAGACGGCAAGTCATGGGGATACTGCGACAGCAACGGCGACACCGAGCCACGCTATGGTGAAACCGAATCACGCTACAGCAAAATTAGCATCAAGGCATGGATTTTGGCTCGCCTTGATGAAGACGTCAATCGCACACAGCACGCCCTCACTCGCGCACAGGAACTCACACACGAGACAGTGCGCGTTGAGCGTTCATGGTCAGTAGTTACATGGTGCGGACGCTACGACCTCGCACAGAAGCAACTCGACAAATGGAGCAAGATTTGCGCACGCACAGGTAACGTAGTCCGCATCGTAGAAACCCAGCCAAACCACTAAACCCACACGGGGGACGCTAACACGGGCGTCCCCCACAGCCCCCAAAATCTTAGGAGAGATTCAAATGGCACGCACCGACGTACACGCACCAAGCAGTTCAGACTTCAACCCACAAGCATACAAATTGAACGGCATATACGACCTGTTCGACCCAGCCGACAACCGCGCACGCGTAAACACCGTCTCACGCCTAGTCGACGCAGGCTACTCATTCGGTGGAAGTGGCGCAGGCTGTGGACACTGTGGCGCATACATTCGCTACGGCGCACTCATGACACGCGACGACGTCATGGAAATGATATACGTCGGGCAGGATTGCCTAGACAACCGCTTCGACAGCACACTCACCGCAGGCGAGTTCCAGCGACTACGCAAAGAAGCCATGCTTAACCGCGACCGCATGCGCAAAGCCGAGAAGGTCGAAGCATTCCTAGCCCAGCACCCAGAACTACAGCGCATGACCGACTACACCGACAACACCTCGCGCTTCTTCAATTACCTAGTAGACGACATCAACAGCCAACTGCACCGTAAAGGCGAAATCAGCGACAAGCAAGTCGCCCTCGTCCTCAAGGTCATGGCGCAAGTCGACGAACGCGTAGCCAAGCGCGAAATCATCGACGCACAGAAAGCAGAACTCATAGCCGCAGGCGTAACCGCCCCCGAAGGACGCCTAACCGTCACAGGCGAAATCGTCAGCACCAAGACCGTCGAATCCGACTACGGCATCACCTATAAGATGGTCGTTAAGACCGACGAAGGCTGGGCAGTTTGGTGCACAATCCCCACCTCAATCAGCGAAGCCGAGAAAGGTGACCGCGTTACCTTCACCGCCACCCTAGAGCGAAGCGACAAAGACCCACTGTTCGCCTTCGCCAAGCGACCAACCAAAGCAGAAATCGTGCAGGTGGCAGCATGAGCGCGAACTGGGAACTGTGCCAGCAACACGGCGGAATCGGCAAACGGCGCACCTGCGCCGAATGCAACCTCTACCCCAACACATGCCCCAGCGAAGGCTGTGGTTGGATAGGTACACTGAGAGACCTCACCATCCAGCGACACCAACAAGCATGCGAAACCGCATGTGAATACGTCAACTACACCTGCCCTAAATGTGCATGGATATTTGACTCTTACACCAGACACGGGGACAAATGCCCCACAACAACAAAGCGAAGGAAATAGAAATGAGCAAAGTAAGCGTCATCGTAGGCGGACAATACGGGTCGGAAGGCAAAGGTGCTGTAACAGGCTACCTCAGCCAGCAAATCGGCTGGAGGAACTACGGCGTACGCGTCGCAGGACCAAACGCAGGACACACCGTCTACGGCAACGGACCAGACGGCGAAACCAACTACGCATGGAAACTGCGCACCGTCCCCGTCACAGCCGTAACCGACCCCCGAAGCACCCTAATCATCGCAGCAGGGTCTGAAATCGAACTAGCCGTGCTAGACGACGAACTCGACCGACTAGACCGAGCAGGCTACCAAGCCAGCGACCGACTCTACATCGACCGCGAGGCTACCATCATCGACCAGCGACACCAAGACCGCGAACGCATAGACGCTATGCAAGAACGGCTAGGCTCAACCGCCAAAGGAATCGGAGCAGCCCGTGCCGACCGAATCATGCGCAACGCAGAACTGTACGGTGGCGACTGCAACACCGTAGCCATACTCCAAGACGCCCTCACCCAAGAAGACACCCACGTGCTCATCGAAGGTACACAAGGCTACGGACTAGGCACACACGCAGGAGAATACCCCTTCTGTACCTCCAGTGACTGCCGAGCCATCGACTTCCTAGCCATGGCAGGAATCAGCCCGTGGCAACACGGAATCGTCGACCTCGACGTGTGGGTCGTCGCACGAACACACCCAATCCGCGTAGCAGGAAACAGCGGACCACTAGCCAACGAAACCGACTGGGCAACCCTCGGGCTGGAAGTAGAACGGACCACCGTAACCAACAAAGTTAGACGCGTAGGAACGTTCGACGCCGAAATCGTCAAACGAGCCGTCCAAGCCAACGGTGGCGCACCGAAAGCCCGAATCGCCCTAACCATGTTCGACTACGTCTTCCCAGAACTCAAAAATGCTACAATAGTTCCAGATGAGAAGCCCTACCGCGACTACATCGAGAACCTACAAGCAGAAACAGGAGCGACAGTCGCTCTAGTCGGGACAAGCCCAACTACGATGGCGACCATCTACTGGAATCAATGAGTGAAGCCCTAAAATGCGACGAGCCAGACTGCGATAAGTGGATAACCTTAGACGACCGCAACTCCGTAGACTGGCTCGTCGTGTCCACCCACGAAGGAGACTACCACTTCTGCTCAGGGTGGCATATGACACGTTGGGGTTCACACAACTACGAACCGCAAGACGAACCAGAACCGCAAACAGTTATCGTAGTCTATCTAGACGACGACGAGACAGAACAGGAATAAACGCCATGGAAGGCAAAAACCAAGAAACCGATAAAGACCTAAGAATAGACGAATTCGCTGAGTGGTGGCTAGAACACGCAGACAAATCACTCGCAGGCATGCTGCCCAAAGTGCGCGAATACGGCAGTACCGACTTGCAAATCGTAGGCGAAGTCATGATGAAGATGATGCCACAACTCGAAGGCAAAGTGCACCCAGCAGAACTAGGCATCGCCTTCTACCTGCTAGGCAAAGTCGGACGAATCGTAGGCGGATACGCAGACGGACACGCACCCAGCGACGACACATGGTACGACACAGGCATCTACGCGATGATGGCGCAACGCGTACGCGCGACAGGCGGAATCTTCCCATGATAGTGTACCTCGCAGGACCAATCGACTACGCAAACAAAGACGTACAAGACACACGCGCTCAACTGCAAGACCTGTTAGAAGAGACAGGTTACACCTACTACAACCCAGCCAGCGCATGGACCGTGCACGCCGACACCAAACCAACACCAGCACTGCAACAAATCAACGAATACGCACTAGCACAAACCGACATACTGGTGGCGTTCCTAGTGAAAGGCGTGCCAACCATCGGCACGGTGCTAGAACTCAAACTCGCCAACAAACTTGGTATGTTCATCTACCTGTACGCCCCCGACTACAAGAACAGTTGGGCGTTAGCCAGACTGCGAAACGTCATCATATTTGACAACCTCGAAGTGCTCCGAAACGAACTGACCGTGAAAGCGACCACCGAATGAAGAACGTACTACGCTACAAAGGCACACGACCGACCAGAGCACACGCAGACGACGCAGGCTTCGACCTGTACGTCAACGGCGACTGGACCATCGAACCCAACCACTTCGTAGACATCGACCTCAACTGTGCAGTGGCG
>Ga0304729_1000616_pt1 | contig 25723 bp, 27 predicted proteins | sample C_131016_MF_Meta_FD_190475 | JGI IMG/M metagenome (GOLD analysis project Ga0304729, IMG submission 190475) | Freshwater microbial communities from Lake Croche, Canada to study carbon cycling - C_131016_MF_MetaG (v2) (version 2) | ecosystem: Environmental > Aquatic > Freshwater > Lake | place... | reverse complement strand
TTGGCGTACCGATACTGTCTACCTTGGGGGCGATGCGCGTAACTCTAGCGAGAAGGACCCAACCCTTCAGGCGCTAGGTATGGGCGGTCAGATTTACGGTGCCCGTGCTGACTTGATTATTCTTGACGACTGTATCACCACTGCTAACGCCCACGAATGGGAGAAGCAGATGGATTGGCTACAGAAAGAAGTTATTACCCGTCTAGGTAAGAACGGTAAGTTGCTAGTAGTAGGGACACGAATTGCGGCTAACGACCTTTATAAAGAACTGCGCAATCCTAAGCATTGGTCTGGTGGTCGCACCCCCTTTACTTATATGGGAATGCCTGCGGTACTTGAGTACAGAGAGAAACCTGAAGATTGGGTTACGCTCTGGAAAGAATCAGATGTACCATGGGATGGCGACACTGACACTCCTCAAGAGAACGGCTACTTCCCCAAGTGGGATGGTCAAGCCTTATTTAAGCGACGCTCGGAAGTTACACCCTCAACCTGGGCACTTGTATACCAACAGGAAGATATACAAGAAGACTCCATCTTCCCACCCATGCTGGTGCAAGGGTCAACTAACGGGATGCGGCGACGAGGTCCACTAAAGGCTGGCGCTACAGGACATCCACCACAAGTAGAACCACATACTGTAATTGGCTTTGACCCTGCTATGGCAGGCAATGCTGCATTTGTTGTGGCTACCTATAACCGTGCAGATGGACGTATCTATGTAGTTGATTGCATCAACATGTCTGAACCTACTCCACAAAAGATTCGGGCAACCATTGAAGAACTTACAACTAGATACAGACCACAGGAGTTTAGAGTTGAAATCAACGCGCACCAGAAAGCGTACTCACTCGATGACGACTTACGAAACTGGCTCGCTGCACACGGCGTACGACTTGATGCTCACTTTACAGGCAAGAACAAGTGGGACACATCCTTCGGCGTTGCGTCAATGTCTAACTTATTTGGCACAGTGCGTGAAGAGAAGTTCCAAAAGAACAACATTATAGAACTGCCTTCATCAGAAGGTAGTGAAGGTATTAAGGCTTTGACTCAGCAGTTGCTGACGTGGAAGCCTGAGACTAAGGGCAAGACGGATACCGTCATGGCTCTATGGTTTGCAGTCATTCGCATCCGCGAACTTATGCAGGCTGGTAGTAGGACTTCTATGTATGCCAACAATCGTTGGGCTACTAGAGCACAAATGGAAAACAGATACTCCCTTAACCTTGACGAAGCATTCGCTGAGCAATGGCAAGAGACTTACGGATAGGAAAACAAATGCCTTGGAGAAATGACGCTACACCACGTAACACAATGAAGCCTAATGCTACTAAAGTTGCAAACCTTGATGGTAAGGCTGGCGTATTACATGGAGTTCATATGGGTGGACATACAGATGTTGCAGCCATTGAAACAAAGTTTACAAGCATGGCTAAGCCAAAGAAGTAATTTAACTTTTAGTTAGGACAGTAATGTTATCAATTGACCAGATTGGCGCAAGAGTCCAGACTCTGCGCTACCGTGCGCATGGTCGTGACCAGCGCAACGGTGACGTACAGATGGTGCGCCAAGGAAAGATTAGTCAGGTATATCCTAACTTCTTTCCAGATGGCATTGACCAGAACGTAGTAGCAAACTTTATTGATATTGTTGCACGCGACCTTGCAGAAGTTATGGCACCACTGCCAGCAGTTAACTGCTCTGCGGTTAACCAGCAGAATGAAAAGGCTCGTACGTTTGCAGACAACCGTACTCGTATTGCTAACAACTATTTCTTTCACTCAGATTTACAAGTACAGATGTACAACGGCGCAGACATGTACATCACATATGGATTCCTCCCGTTCGTAATTGAACTGGATGAAGAAGCAAAGTTACCACGCATCCGCTTAGAAAACCCCGTAGGTGCTTACCCAGAGTTTGACCGCTATGGACGCTGTGTTGCTTTCGCTAAACGCTACTCAATGACACTAGGTGAACTAGTGGCTATGTTCCCAGAACAAGAGTATGCGTTGCTTGGTAAGTTGGGATACAAGCAAGACCTCAATGGCATGGTAGAGATGATTCGCTACTATGACAAAGACCAGTCTGTGCTTTACCTTCCATCACGTAATAACATGCTTCTATCACAAGCGGCTAACCCAATTGGTAAGATGAATGTTATTATTGCTCGTCGTCCATCAGTGGATGGCGAACTACGTGGACAGTTTGATGACGTACTTGGTATTCAGTTGCTTCGCAACCGATTTGCATTACTTGCAATGGAAGCAGCAGAGAAGTCAGTACAGGCTCCAATTGTCTTGCCACAAGATGTGCAAGAACTTCAACTCGGTGGAGATGCAGTCATTCGTACTGCTAACCCAGCAGGTGTACGCCGTGTTGAACTTACATTACCGCAGGGTGCATTTACTGAGCAGCAGTTGCTCAATGATGAACTTCGCGTAGGCGCTCGTTATCCTGAATCTCGTACAGGTAACATGAACGCAAGCGTTGTCACTGGACAGGGTGTACAAGCGCTCCTAGGTGCATTTGATACTCAAATCAAATCAGCACAAGCAATCTTTACTACAGCACTACGACAAGTTATTTCGTACTGTTTTGAAGTTGATGAAAAATTATTTGATGAAAAGAAAACAATCCGTGGCGTAGATGCTGGTTCACCTTACCAAGTTATCTATCAGCCTTCAAAGGATATCAAGCAAGACTATTCTTCAGATGTAAGATATGGAATGTTGGCTGGGCTTAACCCAGCACAGGGACTTATCTTTATGCTGCAGGCACTTGGTGGTGGACTCATCTCCAAGGACATGGCTATGCGAGAACTACCGTTCGGTGTCAACGTAACTCTTGAACAAGAGAAGATTGAAATTGAAAAGATGCGCGATGCGCTTGTAGGCTCTATGGCATCCATGGCACAAGCAATTCCACAGATGGCAACTCAGGGACAAGACCCTACCAAACTTATTAATCAAATGGCTGAAATCATTAACATGCGTAAGCAAGGTAAGACTATTGAGGCTGCTGTTCAGGAAGTGTTTAAACCAGAGAATCCTCCTGCTGGCGCTGCACAACAGTCTGAGCAACCTGTCCCCGCTGCTCCTGGAGCAGAACCAGCAGGAGGCGCTCAACCCGTTATGCCTCCACAAGCACCACAACGCCCAGAACTACAGACGCTTCTTAGCGGCATGACTGGAGCAGGTGCAACAAAAAGTTCAGTACGTCTAAGCCAACAACGTAGAATCTAAGGAGTAATCATGGCAACACCACGCAAACGTAAAACGCGTACTGTTGTTGATGAGGGATACTCTAAATTAGATGAGTATGCAATTTGGTTACATGAATACCATCGCTCATTACGCCGCGCTGGATTTAGTAATGATAATGCTTTATGGCTAGTAGCAACAAAAGAATCTTTCCCTGACTGGGTACAAGAGCCAACATTAAATGATATTAGAAATCACATTGAGGACGAGGAGGACGAGTAATGGCTGGTAATGAAAACAGCGGAGGCTATCGTCAGCCTATGAATCCTGCACCTGTATCTGCACCTGGTGCGCTTTCACAGCGCACAGATGGTGGTGCTATTGATGGCATGACACAGCCACAGCAGGCATACACAGGATTTGAATATGGTAAGAACCAAGAAATTCAACAGCAACAATCAGGTGCTGCAATGGCTGGTAATCCATTTCCAATGGCAGAGATTACGCCTTTGTCTGCACCAACACAACGTCCAGAAGAACCAGTAACTACTGGTATTAACTCTGGTCCTGGTGCTGGTACAGAAGCAATGCGCGGTATGCCTAACATGGGACCATCACTTATTGACACTATTAAACATTTAACACAGTTTGACCCATCAGGAGATGCAGAGTTAATTTACAGACAACTTACTGACCAAGGATACTAATGCCATATTTGAATCCTATTGTTGCTAAAGTTTCTCCTAACCTTTATTCTGCTGTCAAAGGTGCTGGTTTGTCATCTGCTGAATCTACACAGGTTGAACAGATGTCATACACAATTGACCAGCATCGCCAGTTAACTAAGTTAGACCCTGAAAAAGCACGTCAACGTTACGACTCACTTGACCCTAATATACAGGGACAACTTAAGTTTATGTTTAAGAATGCTGACTACCTTCAGCCACCTAAGACTGCTACAGATGCAGTAACTGGTGTACTTAAAACTGTTGGCACAGCAATTGCTAGTCCGCTTATTGGACTCTTTAAGGTTGCTGGTGCATACAATAAAATTATTAACGAACCTTACAAAGTGTTTCGTGAAGTGCAACAGGGTGCAAACTTATTTTCTACACATACATGGACTGATGCTTGGGACGGCAAGAACCTGTATGACAACAAGGCTCTTAAAGAAGCCACTGATGCATATGGTAAGTATGACGTAGTTGTAGCACAAGGTTTACTTGAAGGTAAAACTCCTGGTGAGATTATTCAGGGTTACGGTAAAGTAGATGAAGGTATGCTTAAGTCTCTTACAAGAGCACTTGACAAGCCAGAAGAGTTTAACTCTATTCTTCAAAACGTAAAGATGGCACAGATTTCTCCAGGTCGTGACTTGGTTCGTATACTTGACCGTGGACGCACTGCAAATGGTGGACCGCTGGGTGACCACGTAAACGGCTTTACTAAGTTTATGTCAGGTGCAGTTGACTTTGCTTACCAGTTAGCAATTGACCCACTTACATGGATGACTGGTGGATTGTCTGGCGGAGCCTCTAAGGGCGAGCGCCTTGCTAACAGTATTAAACAAGCAATGAACAATGGCGCAGATATGCGCGTTGCTATTGGTGATGCATTCAAAGACCCAAAGTTGTATAACCTATGGGAAAAACAACTTGGTCCTGTTCTTAAAGAATACTCACAGGCTGAAGAGAAGTCTTCAGTTATGTCAAAGATTGCTAGAGATTTTCCTGGGTACAATAACCCAGAGGCTATTAAATCTCTTACTGCCAAGTCAGTGCACCTGCCTGATGGTGTAGTTGATGCAGAGTCTGCTAAAAAGTATTTTGAGCAGGGGACAAATCTTCATTTGCTTTTATCAGGTCGTGTTGATGGTATCTCTTACATGCGTAATGGCGTAGCCATTGCACGTACTAGCCGTTTAATGAGTGATGGTTTTGTTCGTTTTCTTGACCGCACATTTAACGCAGTAGAATCTACAGGCGCTGAACGCGCCGCTGCTATTGCTCCTATCTATGAAGACTTGCTTAAGTCTGAAGACATGGTTCAAACACTTAAGAACGGCTTAAGCCCTGCTATCACAGATGCTAATGCTCAGATTAAAATGTGGAAAGACGGAAAGTTTAACCCTAAGTTTATTGGGCAGATGGCTTCACGTTCTCCTGCTGGTCTTGAAGTACGCACTGGTGAAGATGCCATTAAGACTGCTGGTAACTTTACTGCACGCGCTCGCCAGTTGCTTCCACGTGATATGGCTGAAGCCCTTACTTATAAGTTTGTAGATGCAACTGCTGATGAGCAGTTTCTTATTCTTCGTAACCTTGATGCTGCAACTATGTACTCAATGGGTCTTGGTGGTTCTGAACGTGGTGAAGATTTAATTAGAGTTATTCTTGAAGAAAAGTATGGCGATAAAGCAGGCTTTGCAACTAAAGTTGAACTTGCTGTAAACCCAGAACATGCTAAAGATATGCCAGCAGGTTTAATTAAAGATACTGAAACAGGTATTATTGCGGACTCAGAAGGTCCAATTCACTCTTATCAGGCTACACGTGCTGTAGGTTCATTGCCATATACTCGCATTGGCGAGATGGTATGGGATATTAAGTCTAAGAAGAATGCTATTGGCATGGTTGGCGGTGCTACACAGGGAGCATTTGCTAAACAAGTAGTTAATGCTTGGTCTATGCTTACGCTTCTACCACGTTTAGGTATTCGTTCTTCAATTGATGAAGCAACAATGTACGTTCTTACTGCTCCAGCAAGAGACGTAATGGCATTTGTTACACGTCAAGGTAATAAATTTGGCAATATGTCTAGAGCCTTTACAGGTTCTATAGAATCTACTGGTCCAGTTAAACAAGTTGTTCAAAAGTTATTCCAGATTGGTAATAAAGAACGCACAGAAGTTTCCTTTGGTGGTAAACGTATTGTTATTTCACCTGAAGATGCACTTAGTTTAGTCAAGCGTGAAGAATTATTGCAAGATAAAGCAAAAGAACTAGGAACAGACGTTGGTTTGCTATCTAGTTTGCAAAAACGTGAAGCAGTTGCTGACCATATTCAAAAACTTTACGGTGGATACGTCAATGAAAAAGATGCAGTCTTACTTATGCAGGCTTGGAAGCACAGCCCAGATGCATTGAACTCAATGGCTGCTTCTCTTGTTGCTCACTCTGCCATATCAGGTAAGTGGGGCGAAGAAGTTGCTGCCTCAATGATTGACCCATCTATGCTTGACCGTGCACTTGAGTCTATTGGTGTCAAGATGCGTAACGGTAAACGTATTATTAGTACAGATAGTCTTACTAATCAAGAAATTGCTCTTGCTCAATACGAAAAACTATACAAACAGTTTGTTGGTAATAAGTTTAAAGTTGATGGAGAAACTATCCTTAACCCAGCAGAAATATTTTTTAAGTATGGTGGGCTACGCCCAGGTGAGAAGATGCTAGACGGCACAACTTCTACTATGCGTGGTGCTATTAACTATGGTATGGAAAAAATTGGGTTTAAAAAGAACTCTGCTACTGGTATGTGGGTAATTGACAACCCAATTACCGTTAATAGATTTTTAGAACAATCATCATTTAATGCTCGCAAGGTACAGCAAGGCGCTATTAGGGCTGACATTGCTGAACAGCAAATTGCTCGTCAATTAGTTGACATGTATGAAACATTCCACGGCGATTCTAACAAGTTCAATGAAACATTGTTTAATCTTGTTGAGTCTAATATGAGCAAACTACGTAGGTCATCTGATTACCAGAACTTCTATCCTACTTACAATCAGGCTATTGCTATGATTCCATTAGACGTATTTACTGATGCATCCTCTGGTTACCGTATTGCTGGTAAGATTAATACTGAAATTGCATTTGGTGACTTTGATGCTGAGAATGTAATTGCACGCTTTGGTCAAGACGCAATGAACATGATGGACCGCCAGGTTACTGGTATCTTCCGTCAACCAGCAGTCATGATTACCTATGTTAAGTTGCGTAAAGAATATGCAGGCTTTGAACGTGAGTTTGCAAACAACTTATATATGGAACGTGCTGGTAAATGGGAACTTCCAACTGCTCGCTTTAGCAATGAGAAGGTTATGGCAGAGTGTAAGGCAGTTGCTGAGAAACGATTTACTGAATTGGCTACCCGTGAGGCTGCAGATACAGTACTTAAGTTTGCAGATAACCCATCTATTCGCTCTAACTTTGCATTTAGCGGACGTACTGTAGGTCGTTACTACCGTGCAACAGAAGATTTTTACCGTCGTATTTATCGCATGAAAGAAGTAACACCACGTGCGCTATACCGTATTCGACTAGCCCACGTAGGGCTAGATGCTAGCGGTATGTTCCATAAAGACCAGAACGGTGAACCATATTTGGTTATGCCTATGGATAATGTTTTATTCCGTGCAACTGATAGTGCAATGCGTACCATTACTGGTAAGGGTGGATACGGTCAACCGTTATTTAATGATTTTACTCTTAAGTTGCGTATGATGAACCCATCATTCCAGCAGGATGCTGGACTTCCTACACTTTCTGGTCCTATTGCTGGGCTTAGCGTAGTAGCATTTAAGGATATTCTAGGTACAGTTCCTGGCAATATACCATTCATTGGCAAGTATATAGGTGGTCCTTCTAAACAACTAGCAGAAGGTATTGATACCTTTGCACTAGGAAACGTTGGCGATAACGTAGACGTTGTTAAGGCTACAGTGCCTGCATCACTACAACGTTTGTGGGCAATTATTGACCCAACAGAAAAGTCTCGTCAAGAGGCTACTGCTGCACAACAGGCTATTGCTTATAACGCATCACAGGGTATACACCTTAACCCTAATGCTACTGACCAAGAGAAGTCTGACTATCTCAAGAACATTCGCATTACTGCGCACAATGTTATTGCACTCCGCAATTTTCTAGGGCTTATATCCCCTGTAACTCCTACTACTATGGAGTCTAAGGGTGTACCTAACTACGTTAAAGATACTGGTATTACTAGTATGCGTAGTGAGTTCTTTGACATTCTTAATGGTATTACCGCTAAAAACAATGGGGATATTCAAGACCCATATGAGTTAGCACTAGCAACTTATACAGGCAAGCACCCAGGTAAACTTATCTACACTGTATCCCGTGAGGATAAACAGACTAGAGTTCTTATTAAGAACACAGATGCACTTAAGGGTTGGGCATTAGGTAATGAAAAACTTATCAATACCTATGGTGAAGCAGCCTATATCTTTGCGCCGCAGGCAGGTAAGTTTAATGCTGCTACATATAACTTTATTCAAGCAGCAGGACTAGTTAAGAGTAAGAGCCTTGAAAGTTACTATAACGACTTAATGGTTGCACAGGATAAGCAATCATACTATGACATTGCACGTATTGAAAAAGAACAACTCAATACAGTATCTGACCAGATGGCTAGAGCCAACATTATCAATGAGGCTACTTCTGCTAGAGCATCTCTTGTGGCTGCCAACCCATTGTTAAAACCAGCCCTTATTGGGCAGGGTAATAACATTGGCAAAGAAGGCATAATGCTTAACAGTGTTGAGCAAATTATCAATGACCCTAGTACACCAGTTGCACCAGAAACACGCAAGCGTATGGCTATTGCAGTTAAATTGATACGCGACTTTGTATCAATGTCAACAGACCCAGCACTAAAGAACCTTAGTGATGGTGGCGTAAGTATTAAAGCAGAGCGTAGACAACAGATTGAGGCAGCATTGAAAGACTTATCACTTGGTGACTTATATGTTACTGAGGCAAATCGTGCCATCTTTAAGTCAATGCTTTCATTTTATTCACGTGATTCCTACTATACATTTAAGGCGATTAAATAATGGCTGATAAGTTTAATGTTGATACCTTAATTGCCGATGCTAAAGCAGCACGTGCAAAAGCAATTGCTGACGCTGATGCTGCAGCAAAGGCTGCTGCTCTTGCTAAGAAAAACAAAGATACTATTAACAAGGCTCGCCTTCAGGCTGAGCCACAGATAAACTATGCTAAGTCTCTTGAAAGCGAAATGCTTACACTTGAGGGTACGCTACGTGCATATGCTACACGCGTATCACGCGGTGATGTACCAACAAGCACAGAGCAGGCTGAGTTTGATAGAACAGTTGCTCAATATAAATCTCTTTCAGATACCTATACAAAAACTAATGATAGTGTAGTAAAGATTTTTAATGCAGCACCTGGTGCTGATGTGGCTACTCTTACTGGTAATAAAGACCTTGGTGCTAAAACGGTGGACGCCTCAGGCAAGGTTGTAGATAAAGCAGCACCAGGAATTAACTGGTCTGAATATGCAATAGATGCAACAGGTCGTGTTACCCACGGTAATGTTGCTCCTGTATTTGTATCTACTTCAGATGGCAAAGGCAATGTACAGCCAGTTGAATATAAGAGCATGTCTGAGGCACGCGCTGCTTTTCTTAAGAACTACTCAACACCACAAGCATTAGCATCACTTCAAAATACACTTGTTAATAAACATTACATTAAATCAAGTCAAATAGCAGATGGTACTTGGGTTGGTGGTCTTGACACATTACTTACAAAGTACACAACCAAACTTGTATCTGATGCTCTTTACTCACCAGGAACTAAGTCTGTTGATACAAACCAATACCTAGCATCTACCTCTTCACTCGGTGGAGCAGGTACACCTACACAGTACAAAACAATTACCACACGTGGTGATGCTAAGAAAGAACTTGACAACTATTTGACCGACCTTATTGGTCGTCCATCTACACCACAAGACGAAGAAGCCTACTACACACAGTTGCATGCATTAGAGCAAAAGGCTATACGTACAGTATCTAGTGGTACTACTACTGGTAGTGAACTTGGTACAAATGACCATGTACTTCTTGCTGCCAACGTAGCAAAGAAGTCTTTGGCTGGTACAGATGTAGAGAAGTTGCTTACTTCTGGTAGCCGTGCGGCTACAGATATTGCTACCTTGCAGCAGTATGCTGCTTCATATGGCGTAGAGATGTCATCTGCTGATGCACTTAAGTATGTAGCCAGTGGCTTAGGACAGCAAGATTATCTTAAAAAGCAAGAAGAGCGTATTCGTCAAACCGCTATTACCTTGCACCCACAACTTAAAGACCACTTCCAAGCAGGTGGAACATACAAAGATATTGCTGACCAGTACAAGTATACCAAACAAAATAAACTTGGTGTTGTTGTAACTGATTCACTTAAAGATAAAGATATTTCAGATGCAATTGCTAGTGGTAAATCTATTACAGATTTTAACCGTGCATTGCAGTCTCACCCTGACTTTGGTAAAAGTCCAGAAGCACATCAAACAGTTGCAGACTTTATTAGTAATATAGCGCAGACATGGGGGCTTGGTTAATGGCTGGTCCAGAAGACTACTCAGTAACAGCCGCTCAGGTTGCTGCTGCAAATAAAAAGAAAGCCGCTGCTGCGGCTGCACCCACATCTGGTGTAGTACCAAACTTTAAGCCAACAGTTAAAATGCCAGAACCTGCTACCCTTCCAGGAGATGCAGGATTTGTAGGTCCAGTACCTGTTGTCCCACAGACACCTGACTATGGTCCAATTCCTTATGGTACTCCTGTACCTGGATTTACACCAGAAGTTCAGTACCCAACACAAACAGCAAAGCCAGGTAGTACTAACTTTACAGGTCCTGTATTTGTTCCACAAGTTACTAATCCAGTGTCATCTGGACCTGATTACACAGATGCATTTGCTATCTTGTCTGAACAGTTGCGTCAATGGGGATTAGGCACATTAGCCGATTCTTTTATTAGTCTTGCAAAATCAGGCATGACACCCAATGAAGCATTAAACAAAATTAAGTTTGACAAGACTACCAACCCTGCAACTGGTAAGGCTTGGAATGCAGACTACACACTTCGTTTTGCTGGCAATCAGGCTCGCATTGATAAAGGTTTAAATGCTTTAACTGAAGGTCAGTACATTGCAAATGAAAACTCATATGCTGAAACTCTTAGAGCATATGGATTAAACAATATGCTTAGCACAGACCGTGCTGCTAATGAAGCAAAGTTTGCTACATATATTGGTAGCGATTTATCGCCCTTGGAGTTCAAAGACCGTATTGATTTGGCTTCTACCCGTGTGCTTAATATGGACCCAGCAATTCAAAAGAACTTTATGGAGTACTACCCAGAGGTTAGCAAGTCAGACCTTATTAGTTACTTCCTTGCACCAGATGAAACTCTGCCATTGCTTAAAACAAAGGTAACAGCATCTGAGATTGGTTCTGTTGCTGCTTCGCAAGGACTTGGTATTAACAAAAATCGTGCAGAAGAATTTGCCAAAATGGGTGAAACATATGGTCAAGCACAAATAGATTATATGAAGGTTGCTGATGTGTTACCTACTGGACAAAAGTTAAGCAGCATCTATGGTGAAGAAGGCATTGCCTATAACCAAGCAACTGCTGAAGATGAGTTTATTAAGAACGATGCAGCGGCTAAGTTAAAACGTAACCGCTTGGCATCAAAAGAACGAGCAATGTTTGGTGGAGACTCTGGCTTAAGCAGTCAGTTCTCTAGCCTTGGCAAATCAATACAAGGCAAGTACTAACTAATATCCCGACACGGACCCACCAGCCCCGTGCGGCGTAAAGACTGGGAGTAGAAGCCAGCCTAGGTTCCCCAACCTAGAACTGTGGTCTGCGATTCAACTAATGAAATATGGGAGGACGGTTGCTATGAGCAACAACTACTGGGACGAAGAAGATGACGAGGATACAACTCCTACACAGCCGATGAATGATAGCGATGTCATGAAGCAATTGCGTAAAGCAAAGCGGTCTGATGAGAAGCGTATCAAAGAACTAACAGAGCAACTGGAGACGTTCAGCAAAGCACAACGTGAGTCAGTCATCAAGAAAGTTCTAGAAAATAATGGCGTAAGCGTAAAGGCTGCACGTCTAATCGCAAGAGAACTAGATGGAGATGTTACAGAAGAGTCAGTCGTTGACTACTTAACTGAAAACGCCGAGGTCTTTGGATTAGAAGTTCAGTATAACGACGCGCCTGAGCAGACAGTTGACCGTGCGGCACTACGCCAGCAGGACATTGTCACGCAGCAGGCGATGACGCCTGACCGTGCGGCTGATACATTGTTAAAACTTAATAACGCTGCTTCGGCAGAAGAAATTATTTCAATGATTCAGTCGGGCGATTTTAACTAACTCAACCGAAATCTAACATCCTCATAAGGAGGTGCAATAAATGGCTAATGCATATACAACCACAGGTTCCGCTTCTCTAGGCGGTACAGTTGGTGGTGCTGGTCTCGTACAGAAGGCGTATGACCGCCTCATCGAGTTCGCACTACGTGCTCAACCACTCATTCGCTCAGTAGCCGATAAGACTCCTGCGCGTCAAAGCATCCCTGGTTCATCTGTTGTCTTGCAGCGTTATGTAGACCTTACAAAGCAGATTACTACTCTTACAGAGCAGACTGACCCAGATGCTGTAGCACTTGCTACACCAACATACACAACCATTACTCTTGCTGAGTATGGTAACGCAGTACTCGTTACACGTGCATTGGAACTCTTCAGCCTTGCTGACGTAGACCCTGCAGTTGCTAACATCATTGCGTTCAACATGGCAGATTCTATTGATGACGTTGCTCAGAACGTACTACGCGTTGGAGACAACGTTCTTTACGGTGGAACACGTACATCTACAGCAACACTTACATCATCAGACACATTCACTTCAGCACTTGCTCGTAAGACAACTGCTAAGTTGCGTGCTAACAAGGCTATCCCACGTAAGGGTTCACTTTACTGGGCTGGTATCCACCCTGAAGTATCACACGACCTTCGTGCTGAGACTGGTGTAGGTTCATGGCGTCAGCCACACGAATACCAGGCTAATGATGCAATCTGGGCTGGCGAAATTGGTACATACGAAGGTGCATTCTATGTTGAATCACCACGTATCTACAACGACCTAAAGGGTGCTGGTAAGACAACATCTACAACAACAACAACTGCTTCAGGTAACGTAGGAGCAACATCATTGTCTCTTACTTCTACATCAGGCATTGTTATTGGTGACCTTGTTGCTGGTACTAACGTACCAACAGGTGCAAACGTAACAGCAATTGGAACTGGAACAGTAACAATTGATATTGCTATCACCACACAGGTTACATCAGGTGCATCTATCACTTTCACACACGAAACAAATGTATTCAACACCTACTTTGCTGGACAGCAAGCACTTGCTGAAGCAGTGGCTGAAGAACCACACGTTGTTATCGGACCAGTTGTTGACAAGTTGATGCGTCACCGTCCACTCGGATGGTACGGCGTACTTGGTCACGCTATTTACCGTCAAGAAGCACTCTACCGTGTAGAGACATCTTCTTCAATCAACTACTAATAGTTAATTGACGGTGGTGCAGGGGTAGCAATATCCCTGCACTACAGTAAGTCAACTAAGGAGACTAATGACTAAGTACTACTTAACTCCTCCTACTGAGGAGTACGGTCCAGCAGGCGGTGGACGTTTGTTTATCCGTTATCGTTTGGAACGCGGCATCAGTCTTATGCGTAATAACGGTGTTTGGACTACAACTACATTCCCAACTGAGGATGTAATAAAAGCAGCAGAGTTGTTTTATCTTGGTGGACATGAATATGAAATCAGTCAAGGTACTTACACAGAGTTAACCAATGCAGGATACGGGGCAAACGTAAGGGCGGTTTAATGGAGCACCAACATATTAGTAAGGTGCTTGAATGGGGATTTAGCGCAGACCATAACTTCATAGCCAGTAAGTATGGCTGCGTATTATGTAATGCATCATCAGATAAACCATTTGAGTATGAAGATATTGAGATTGACCACACTGCGTGTGATGATGATTGTTTTGGTTGCAAAGCCAAAGGATTACAACTAGCAACTGGTGATGCCGCAGGCAACATTGTGGCTAGTGGTACAACACAGAAGAAGTGGGACAAAGAACTTCAACTTTACAGAGATGCAAAGTCACAGGGAGTTCAGCCAGCGGGTACATCTACCAAGGCAATCAGAAGTGCTCTTGAAGCAAGTGAGACTCTTAACAAGCCTTACAACGCTAGCAAGATGCCAGCAACAGAACACATCACTAAACAAACAATCGAAGTAATGAAAGAAGTGGGAGCAATATAATGGCAGCAATGTTACCTATGTCCAAGAAGGCGGACATGAAGCAAGATGCAAAGATGATGAAGGGCATGAAGCCAGCGCAGAAGTCTGCGTTTAAGAAGGCTGATAAGGCAATGGATGCTAAAAAGCCATCTGCTAAGTCTGATGCTCGCATGGATAAGTCCCTTCGTAACAAGGTTATGAAAATGAAGAAGGGCAAATAATTATGTGCGTTGAATGTGGCTGCACAGATGCCAATGGCAATCAAATGAGAACAGTAATTACGGCAGGCGTACGCGTTGCCGAAGGTCAGAGCGCAGATATTATCAAGGGCTTTGACGTACCACCACCACCATCAGAAAGAAACAAGGTAATGTAAATGGCTAACGAATACATGACATCAAATGACACCGCTGCTGGATTAGTTATTCCAGCAAAGGTACGCAAGGCAGCAACAGATGTATCATCTGTTAACAAGGCAGACTTTATGGGCGGAGTTGCACCTGCAACTGCTAACGTGGTTCCACCACGCTCAGCACAGGGTTCAACTGCAAATGGTCCATCACAACTAATCCAGGGTATCTACACCCAGCCAACTGGCGGCGGACGTAAGATTTAATTATGCCGCATCGTCTACCTACAGCGGGAATCCCAACACCAGCCGTACGTAAGTCATCAGGTGCACAACCTGCTGCTACACCAAAGGCTACACCACTACCACCACAGGGCGCTAAGCGTCCAATGGTTGGCAATGACAAGGCTTTTGCTAAGAAGTATGGCAACAAATCTTGGAACAACGGATACACAAACTAATGACAGAGCATATGGGTTTTAAGAAAGCACAAAAATCAATTGCTAAAAAGTCAGGTGTATCAATGAAGTCTGCTGGAGCAATCCTTGCATCATCTACACGCAAAGCAAGCCTAGCAGCAAAGAAAGCAAATCCAAATCTTAAGAAGGTTAAAGGTAAGTAAATGTTAGACCCTAGACTAAAGCGGGCAGGAGTATCAGGTTTTAATAAGCCTAAGCGTACACCAAGCCATCCAACTAAATCACACGTTGTTGTTGCTAAAGAAGGTAGCGCGGTCAAGACTATCCGTTTTGGTCAACAGGGAGTAACAGGGGACCACAAGCCTACTGCACGTCAGGCTTCATTCAAAGCCCGTCATGCTAAAAACATTGCTAAAGGCAAGATGTCTGCTGCTTACTGGGCGGATAAAGTCAAGTGGTAGTACATAAGAAAGTTTGGGAAACACCTAACCCAAAGAAGAAGTCAACACCATTAACACCTGCTGCTAAAGCATCAGCCAAGGCTGCTGCTAAAAAGGCTGGCAGAAAGTATCCCAATCTTGTAGACAATATGAGAGCCGCACAAAAGAAAGGCAAGTAATGAAACCAACAACAGATGGTGGTAGTACTCGTACCAGTGGTCTTAGTGGTAAAGAAAACGCTAAGCCATCATTTAGTTCTAAGTTAAAAAAACTTGCAGTTGCTGTTCCTGGAATTGTAGGGTCATCTATTGTTGAAGGCATTGGTGGACCAAAGGCTAGAGGTGTTAAGGTTGCAGCAGAAGGTGCAGAAAAAATTGCTCCTGCTGTAGTAAACTTTGCAAAGCGCACTGGCGCTCGCATTATTGCTGACCGCAAAGGCGCACAGATTGTAGCGGAGAAGGTTACCGCTGAAAACAAAGTTTCCAGAGTTGCTGCTCGTCGTGTAGCAGAAGAATCAGCGGGACCAAAGGCTCGCCGTGAAGGTGGAAACAAAGCATTACGTGGTAGTGCGCCTAAACCAGATGTTCGCGTAACAACTAAGACTGGTACTCCAGCAAAAGATACAGTTACTAGACCAGTTAAAAAAACACTTAACAAACGTAGTGCTGTTACTGTTACAAGAACAACACCTAAAAAATCATTTGATGTTGTATCAGATAGATTAAAAGCACAACGTGATAGGCTTAGAGAAGCGCTTACTGTTAAAGTAAATCCTGCTCGTCCTAAAATTAAATCTAAACGTGGTGGCTTAGAACTTAAAGTTAATGAAGCAGATGTTATTGATAAAGATGCTCGTCTATTAAAGTCAATTGATGCACGTGTTGAACAAGGCGTAGAAAAAGCATCAAGCAAATCTAAATCATATGAACGTGACCCTGAGCAAAACACAGCAGACCGTAGTGTTGATGAAGCATTAAATCCTAAATCACGCCTTAAGGCTACAGTTAAACCAGGCAAACCTACTAAAACAACTGTGCTTCTTCGTACTGTTGGCAGTAAGCCAGGTTCTAAAACTGCTGCACTCAAGGGTGCTATCCGCAATCAACGCAAAGTATTGCGTCAACGTGAAATTACAGAAGCAGCCAAGCGCGCAGAAAAGGCAGGTCAATAATGGCAATATATGGTCGCGCAGGTTCAACACTTACTGATGAACTAAATCGCCTTGCTAATGGCGGTGGGTCTTACCCAGCCAAGACTGCATACCTTGCAGACCAAGGTGCTGCTAGTGCATGGGCTGGTGTATCCCCAGCCATGGCAGTACAGGGTGCACTTAATAAAAAGTACGGCATAACAGACCCTAAGTTATATCTAGGTATTAATGGAGTTTGCAATGCACTTGCAGGTACAACAGGATTAGATGCGGTTACCGCACTACGACAGGTGGCTTCCTAATGACAACACTTAATTCGCTAGTAGATGATGTACAACTTGACTTGTCTGGTTTTACTTACCGTCAAGACCGTGTTACTTATCTTCTTACTGCTGCTACTAGTTCTGACCTAGTACTTAACGTAGCATCTACCGATAACATTGGTAAGAGCATTATTGAAATTGATGATGAAATGATGTGGGTGGATTCCTATGACCGTCAAGCAAACACTGTTACTATTGCTCCTTTTGGGCGCGGATACAATGGCACTACTGCTACTTCTCATGCTGCTAACGCAAAGGTAGTTATTACTCCTACCTATCCACGTGCTGCAGTTAAGCGTGCAATCAACGATACAGTCAATGCGGTATACCCAAAGGTATTTGCTACTGGCTCAACAGCCGTATCATTCCTTGCTAGCCGTACCACATACTCAGTACCTGCAGATGCTATTCAGATTCTATCTATGGCATGGCAGTCAGTTGGACCAACTAAAGAATGGCTACCTATTCGCCAATGGCGTTGGGACCCTATTGCTTATGCACCTGCATTTTCTACTGGTCGCACAGTATCTATTTATGATAACGTCCTTCCTGGACGTACCATTAACATTGTGTATGCACACCTGCCTACTAACATGACTAACAATACAGATGATTTTGAAACAACTACAGGTTTACCTACATCTATGAAAGACGTAATTGTTTACGGTGCAGCATGGCGTCTGTCATCTTATGTAGACCCTGCACGTATTTCTATCACTGCTCCTGGTGCAGACGAACTGGACACTAAACGTCCATACGGCACAGGAACAAACGTAACAAAGCAACTGCAAGCACTCTATACAAATCGTCTTGAAGAAGAATCGCTTAAGCAGAAGATTCAATACCCAACCCGCGTCCACTACAGCCGATAGGTACATAGATGACAACTCGTAAATACTCCTCACGTTCCCAGCAAACAACCTTGACATCAGCGGTAACTTCTGGTGCAACTATTATTCCAGTTGCTAATGCAACTACATTGCTTGGTGGTGCAACTGTTAGCACTGGTCAAACCTTTACGGTTGTTATTGACCCAGATACAGCCCTTGAAGAAATTGTAGATATTACGGTTGTTAGTGGTAACAATCTAACAGTAACCCGTGACGTTGACATGGCTGGTGCTGCAGCACAAGACCATTCTGCTGGTGCAGTAATTCGACATATGATTATTGGTCGTGACCTTCGTGAATCTAACCTTCACATTGAGGCTACTACTGCTTACAACGATGGAACTAGTGTTCATACGCTTCACGGTATTGCATCAGGTGAAGGTGACATTGTTGCTACTGATAAAGCGCAAACATTAACTCTTAAAACTCTGACTACTCCTACAGTTAACAACGCCACTTTGAGTGGCACCGTTACTAGTACTGCTACAATAACAGGTGGTATAGTCAATCCTACCACATTGCAACAAGGCGGAACATCAGTTGTTTTAACTGGAGCAACAAGTTCTATTACTAGTGCTATGATTACAGATGGTACTATAGTTAATGGAGATATATCCGCATCTGCAGCCATTGCTTATAGTAAATTGGCTTTGACTGGTACTATTACATCATCTGATATTGCCAACGATACAATTGTAGATGGTGACATTAACACCGCTGCAGCAATTGCTTGGACAAAAATTGCTCCATCGTCAACAGTGTCTGCTACAGAACTTGGATACCTTGATGGAGTTACTTCCGCTATCCAGACTCAAATTGATTCTAAATTGGCTACAGCCACAGCATCAAGCACATATGCACCTTTGGCTAGCCCAGCCCTTACTGGTACACCTACTGCTCCAACTGCTACTGCTGGTACTAGTACTACTCAAGTTGCAACTACAGCATATGTTGGTACAGCAATTTCTAACCTTGTTAATGGCGCACCCACAACACTTGATACTCTTGCTGAGATTGCAACTGCTCTTAATAACACAGCAAATTTCTCAGATACTGTAGTCCTTAAAACTGGTTCAACAATGAGCGGTGCTCTTGCAATGGGCACTAACAAGATTACTGGTATGGGAACCCCTACAGCATCTACAGATGCAGCCACTAAGGGCTATGTAGACGGTGTAACAATTGCTCCTAGCAACCTTACTGGTCCTATCACATCTGTTGGCTCAGCAACCACTATAGCCTCTCAGACAGGTACTGGAACTAAGTTTGTAGTAGATACAAGCCCAACCCTTGTTACCCCTGTGCTTGGTGTGGCTACTGCTACATCTATCAATGGAACATCTATTCCGTCAACTAAAACTTTAGTAGTAACAACAGATAAGTTATCTACTCTTGCTGCTACAACATCTGCAGAACTTGCTGGCGTAATCTCTGATGAGACTGGCTCAGGTTCATTAGTCTTTGCTACTAGCCCTACGCTGGTGACACCTAACCTTGGCACACCGTCTGCTATTAACTTAACTAACGCTACTGCTGTGCCAAGTGATGCAACTAAGGCTCCACTAGCCTCACCTACATTTACAGGTACAGTCACAATCCCAACAGGTGCAGTTATTACAGCACCTAAGATTGGTTGTACATACACAGCCAAAACCGCTGCATACACATTTGCATCTGGTGATGAAGGCAATATGTTCTCAATGAATAACGCTGCAAGCGTACAGTTCAACATCCCTACTGATGCTACATTTAACTTTGCAATTGGTACAGAGTTTACAGTCTTCTGGATTACTGGTGCTGGTCAACCAACCATTGGTGCAGTAACTCCTGGAACTACAACCGTTATTTCGACTGGTGCTACCAGCGCAACTCCTAAGTTGCGTGTAGCCAACTCTGGTGCAACCTGTAAGAAAATTGCAGCCAACTCTTGGATTATTTTTGGAGACCTTGCTTAATGACAAACTTAGGAATTATGGCTTCACAGATAAGTGGGCATCTCTATGATGGACCTTTTGGTGCTTATGATTCTTTGGCTGCTGTAACGCTATCTTCTGCAACATCAACAATTACTTTTGCTGGTATTCCTAGTGGATATAAACATTTACAGATTCGTGGTTTTACATTAACACCAACTGCAATTAACGCAATTCGAGTTCGTTATAATGGAGATTCTGGTGCAAATTATACCCGCCATTTGCTAGAAGGTGGAGGAACTTCTGCTTATGCAGAACAAGCAACAGGAATTACTGGCAATAATATTGCCTATACTGGTGGAACCGCAAACCCAGGGGTATTCGTTATGGATATTTTAGATTATGCAAGTACTAATAAATACAAAACTGTACGTTCAGCATTTGGCATTGACCAAAATGGTTCTGGTTATTCAAGTTTAACATCAGGGTTATGGCTTAATACCAGTGCAATTACATCTATTGAATTTACAAATACAGGAAGCACTAATTTTAATACTTATACTTCTTTTGCACTATACGGGGTGAAATAATATGGCTACTAATACTTATGTTGCGCTAGATAAAGTCACAGTCGGAACCGCTACACCGTCAATTACTTTTAGTAGTATTCCTGCTACTTATACTGATTTAATTATTGTTGCTAATTTTAATACGGCTACTGGAAATCAATCTACAAATATAACTTTTAATGGTGATACGGGTTCTGATTATTCTTGGACTTATCTTTTAGGTAATGGAACTGCTGCGTCTAGCAGTAGAGGTTCTTCAGATAATCGTATTTACAATGGTTCTTCTGCAACCGCAACAAGCGGAAATACCACAAATTCAATTATACAAGTTCAAAATTATGCAAATACAACAACATATAAAACTATAATTTCACGCTCAAATGCCGCAGATTATTTTGCACAAGCAACAGTAGGATTATGGCGTGGCTCAACTGGTTCAGCCACCCAAGCAATTACTTCTATTACTTTAACTTGTCCATCTTATAATTATATTGCAGGCTCCACATTTTCGTTGTATGGCATCACGGCACAGACAGTACCTGGAACAGCCAAGGCAACTGGTGGAACTATTAGTTACGATGCTTTTGGTTATGTTTACCATACCTTTACATCAACGGGAACATTTACTCCATCTGTCCCAGTAACTTGTGACTATCTAATAGTTGCAGGTGGCGGTGGCGGTGGAGCAGGTCTAGCACAAAACTATGCTGGCACAGGTGGTGGTGCGGGTGGACTTAGAGCATTCACAAATCAAACTATTTCTTCTGCTCTTACAGCAACTGTGGGCGCAGGTGGTTCTGCAATGACTTCTTCTGGAAGCGCAGGAACTGCTGGGGTAAATTCAAGTTTTAATTCTACAAGCGTTACTGGTGGCGGATATACCAGTGGATTCAATGCTGGCGCATCAGGTGGTTCAGGTTCTGGTGGTGGAGCAGGCTCTGCAGGCGGTGCTGGTAATGCTGGCTCTTACTCACCAGTTGAAGGTTACGCGGGTAGTGCAGGATTCTTAGGTGGTGCTAACAGAGTTGCAGGCGGTGGTGGTGGTGGCGCTGGAGGCGCAGCCACAGATGGAACAGACACTACTGGTGGTAATGGTGGTGCTGGTGCAAGCACATATAACTCTATTGACTTTAGCGGTTGGTTATCTACTACAAGTTCTGGCGTAAGCGGCAAGATTGCTGGCGGTGGTGGTGGTGGTCTGCGAAGCGGAGCAACAGGTGGAACAGCATCTGCTGGTGGTGGAGCAGGCTCAACTGCTGCATCAGGAACAGTGTCAACTGCAGGTAACAACGCAACTGCCAACACAGGCGGAGGCGGAGGCGGTGGTGGTCCAGCAACTTCAGGAACAGACAACAAGGCTGGCGGTAATGGTGGTTCAGGTATTGTTATCATTAGATATCAGGGGTAATTAAATGGCACAGAATTATGTACTCTTAGAACGCATCGAACTTAACGCATCAGCGGCATCTGTCACATTCAGCAACATTCCACAATCGGGCTATACCGATTTGAAGGTTGTTGCATCGGCAAGATTCACAAATGCCTCAACATCTACAGGTTTGGCTGTTAGATTTAACGGTGTAGGTACTAATCAATCTGCACGATTTATTCAAGGCAACGGAGCATCGGCATCATCATTTACCGACACAACAATTTATGGTGATACAGATGCGGCAAATGCCACAGCAAATACATTTAGCAATTTTGAACTATATGTTCCAAATTACACATCTTCTAACAACAAATCTGTTTCGATAGATAATGTTATGGAGAACAACGCAACAACCGCTTATGCTATGTTAGAGGCTGGATTGTGGTCATCAAGTGCGGCAATCACTTCTATTACATTTCAAGATTATTCTGCATCAGCAAGCCTAGCCCAGTACAGCACCTTCTCACTCTACGCCCTAGCAGCAGTAGGCACTACACCTGCTATCGCTCCAAAGGCTAGCGGTGGAAACATCACTACTGATGGTACTTACTGGTATCACACGTTCCTTACTTCAGGAACATTTACACCTGCAACAACTTTGGCTTGTGATGCTCTTGTCATTGCTGGTGGTGGCGGTGGTGGTGGTTATGCTTATACAGGTGGTGGTGGTGCAGGTGGACTTTATTACTCAACATCTAATTCTTTAATAACATCTTCTTATACAATCACAGTAGGCGCTGGTGGTGCAGGAGGAATTAACTCATCTGGAGTTACATCACTTGGTTCAAATGGAACAAATTCACAAATTGGTTCATTAACTGCAGCAGTTGGTGGTGGCGGTGGTGGTGGTTATGGTTCAACCCTTGGGTCTAATGGTGGTTCAGGTGGTGGAGGTTCTTCAGGAAGTGCAGGCGGTACTGCAACATCAGGGCAAGGTTTTGCAGGAGGCTCATCTTCTGGGTCAGGTTTTGGTGGTGGTGGAGGAGGCTCTGGCGCTGTAGGAGGAACTGGTTCAGGTAGCGCAAGCGGAACTGGTGGAGCGGGATTAAATACATATTCATCTTGGGCAACAGCAACCAATACTGGTGTAAGTAATTATTACGCTGGTGGTGGCGGTGGTGGTGCCAGTGCATCTCCAGCAGAATCCGCTGGCGGTGCAGGAGCAGGCGGTGCAGGCGCTGGTGGTGCGACCAATGCAAATGGTGGAGCAGCAACTATTAACACTGGCTCAGGTGGAGGTGGTGGTGGATGGAACGCTGGCACTGGATATAGTGGTGGTGCTGGTGGTTCAGGCATTGTTATTATTAGATACACGATTGCATAAGGAGAAATAAATGGCACACTTTGCAGAGATTGACGAAAACAACATTGTTACACGCGTACTTGTAGTACCTGATGAACAAGAACATCGCGGTCAGGACTTCTTGGCTAACGAGTTAGGACTCGGTGGTACTTGGGTACAGACAAGTTACAACGGAAATATCCGCAAGAACTATGCAGGTATTGGATATACATATGACTCAGCACGTGATGCGTTTATTGCACCACGCCCTGATTGTCACCCACTTGCAGTTAACTTTGATGAAGAAACCTGCACTTGGTCTTGTCCAGATGCTTCACACGTAATTATCATAGGAGAATAAAATGACAGAAGAGACACCTAAAAAGTTAGTAGTTAACCTTGCTACTGGCACACAGACATATGTAGACCTTACTGCAGAAGAGATTGAACAGCGTGCAGTAGATGCACAGGCTGCAGCAATTGAGCGTGCAGAGCGTGAAGCAGCAGATGCTGCTAAGGCTGATAATAAGTTAGCAGCACAGGCTAAGTTGCAAGCACTAGGTTTGACTGGCGATGAAATCGCTGCAATTACAAACTAATTAATCTTTCTATCTAAGGAGTAACGTGGCTGGTCGCGACATAACCGAAGGTAGAGCCAATCGCTCTATCGCAGTTGACGTTGGTGTAGTTTCATCTACAGCAATCTGGCAGAACACTGATATGTCTTACGACGTAGCCATAGGTGGACTCCCATTCTTCTATGCTATCAATGATGCACGACCATATACGCGACAAACTGCACCATTTAAAAAAGACCAGTTTGATAACTCATCAGAACCTGGTGAACAATCACTCACTGGTTGGTGGGTTCGCTCACAGTCATCATTCCATTCTGGCACAGGCATTAAGTTTTATGAAACCTTCCGTTCTTTTGCTGCTGCAGATTCAAAGTATACTCGTTTTGCAGACAGCAGAAACGTAGATGTATTTGCAACAGAAGGACAAGTAACTCTTTTAAAGAATACAGATAACATGGCTGGTGTAACAACTGGCGTATATAAGTTGATATCTGGAGTGTCTACAAGCACTGATGTAGTGGTGGGTTATATCCCTGGAACTACAACAATGAAATCTTTTCAGGCTGATGGTACAGTAGTTACCACTTACGCACCAACAGGTCTAGGCAATATCCTTGATGGCAGCGTAGTTACTGATGGAACACGTTTGTTTGCAGCAGACTCCGACCACATCTATCAAGGCCCACTTAATGCTGCATCTACTGGTTGGTCTGAGTACTACCCAACAGGTGGTCGCACTACACTTGCTTGGGTCAAGCAACGTTTAGTTGCTGGTATTACTAACTCTATTTATGAACTTACTTCTGCTGCTGGTGTATACGCTGCACTTCCAACCCCAGTGTATACACACCCTAATTCCTCTTGGACTTGGACATCTATCACAGAAGGTGGCTCGGCCATCTATGCTGCTGGTTATGCAGGAACAACATCTGCAATTTATAAGTTTACTTTAACATCTAATGGTTCTATGCCAGTACTAACATCAGGTGTAATTGCTCTGCAAATGCCTATTGGTGAGTACATCAAGAAAATTGAATCTTATTTGGGCTACCTAATGATTGGTACTAACAAGGGTATTCGAGTTGCAAAAATCTCAGATGTAACTGGCGACTTAACGTATGGCCCATTGATTATTGAAGCAGATAATACTGGTGCTGATTTTGCATTTAGAGATACATACGTTTGGATTGCTGGAAGCATTGGTGGCTTTGCTGGTCTATACAGACTTGATTTGGCTAATGAGGTTGCTGATACTAGGTTTGCTTACGCAACAGATACATTCCTCGATGGTGTTACTGGCTATGCCACAAGCGTTGATTTTATCGGCAACACAAACCAAATCGCATTTACAACATCAGGTAGCAATGGCATTGCCGTACAGTCTACAACAATCTTAGCCCCTAGCGGATACCTAACCAGCGGTAACATCCGCTATGGAACGCTAGAGCCCAAGAACTTCAAGCGCCTTCTTGGTCGTGGAGACTTTACCTATGGTTCTATGACTCTTGAAACAGTGGATAAGAACGGCGTTGAGTATGACCACATCTCATACGATGTGACAGTTCCATCTATTGAGGTTGCTACATCTTCTCCTGCAACAGCACAAGAGTACGTAGCCTACAAGTTCATCCTCTATCGTGATGCAACAGATAATACCCAGGGGCCAATCTTTAAGGGCTATCAAGCCAAGGCTACTATTGCTACACCCCGCCAGCGCATTATTCAATTTCCTGTTTATTGCTACGACCTAGAAACAGATAGATACAATTCAATGATTGGCTACGACGGCAAAGCCTTTGACAAGTTAACGGCACTTGAAGAAGTTGAACAAGGTGGAGATATCCTCACTTGGCAAGATTTAACTACTGGCGAAACACGTCAAGCAGTTATTGAAGAAATAACATTCACACGCATGACCCCACCAGATAAGCGATTCAGCGGCTTTGGTGGCGTAGTAAACATAACTATCCGTACCATATAA
>Ga0304729_1000613_pt1 | contig 25827 bp, 25 predicted proteins | sample C_131016_MF_Meta_FD_190475 | JGI IMG/M metagenome (GOLD analysis project Ga0304729, IMG submission 190475) | Freshwater microbial communities from Lake Croche, Canada to study carbon cycling - C_131016_MF_MetaG (v2) (version 2) | ecosystem: Environmental > Aquatic > Freshwater > Lake | place... | reverse complement strand
GCATCGAGATCGCTCTCGGCATGCAGGTCAAGGTGGATGGCGAGCGCATGGTAGGTGAGCCGATGGAACTCAAGGTCGTCGACCAGCAACCTGATGAGATGACTCCCTATGAGCGTCTTATCGGCGACGCGATTCAGGGAGATCAGGCTCTCTTTGCCCGTCAGGATGTCGTCGAGGAAGGCTGGAGAATCGTCCAGAATATCCTAGGCAACGCGGTTCCCGTGCATCCCTACAAGCCAGGCACTTGGGGGCCGGATGAGGTCAATGACGTCCTCCTACCTTCGGGCGGATGGCATGGGCCTCGGGTCTGAGAGGACCGAGTCGAGGGACGAGAGTCGAGCGTCGAAGGCCCCAACCTATAACTACGCCCATGATAAGGATCCTGACCATCCTCTTCTTGGGGATCATGCTTTTGTCAGGATGCGGTAGGCAGGAGTCCTCCTCCGCGGACAAGCCGCTCGTGGTGGGAATGGATCTTTCTTACCCTCCGTTCGAAACCATCAACTCCCAGGGAGCCCCCACCGGCGTCAGTGTCGATCTGGCGAATGCGCTGGGTGAGTGCCTGCATCGTCCCGTTCGGATCGAGAACATTCCCTTCACAGGGCTGATTCCGTCGCTACTGACGGGGAAAATTGACCTGATCATTTCCTCGATGACTGACACGCCCGAGCGCGAAAAGACGATTGCCTTTTCAGATCCTTATCTCTCGATCGGATTGGCCGTGCTTGCTGGTAAAAAGAGCGGCCTGACAGATGGTGCTATTGGGACAGGGGCTCTTGATCAACCGCGCCGAACCCTTGCCGTACGGCAGGGTACCACAGCCCAGGCGTGGGCCCTGGATCATCTCAAGCAGGCCAAGGTACTGGTCCTCGACAAGGAGTCCTCTGCGGTGATGGAGGTCACCCAAGGCAAGGCCGATGGATTCCTCTATGACCAGATGAGCGTCTGGAAGAATCATCAGGAGCACCCCTCCGATACCATTGCTCTGCTCCAACCGGTACAGAAAGAGTTTTGGGCTATCGGACTAAGGCCCGGGGAGGTGGCTCTCCGGGATCAGGTCAATGCCTTCCTGACGTCCTTCCGCGCCTCCGGCGGCTTTGAGCACCTGGGCGATCTCTACCTGAAGGACCAGAAAGAGGCTTTCGCAAAAGCCTCGATCCCTTTTTACTTTTAGGAGTTACCACTTATTTGATGAAAACCGCACTTCTCTTTTCCGGACAGGGTGCCCAAGCCGTCGGCATGGGCAAGGATCTTGCCGCCAGCTTTCCCGTCGCCGCCGATCTCTTTGCCAAAGCGGACTCGATTCTGGGGTATTCCCTTTCGCAGATCGCCTTTGAAGGGCCTGCGGAGGACCTGACTCGCACCTCGGTCTGCCAGCCGGCTCTTTATGTGCATGGTTTCTCCGTGCTGGCTGTCCTGAAGGAAAGGTGCCAGCGCCTCACTTTTGATGCCGCCGCCGGACTCTCCCTTGGTGAATTCACCGCGCATTCCGCCGCTGGCACCTTTGATTTCGAGACCGGTCTGCGACTTGTTGATCAGCGCTCCCGCTTCATGCAGGAGGCCTGCGAGGCCACGGAGGGAGGCATGGCTGCGATCATCGGAGCGGAGGAGCAGGGGGTTCGTGATCTGGCGGCCGCCGCAGATGTCGATATCGCCAACTTCAACAGTCCCGGTCAGATCGTCATCTCTGGTGAGAAGGCCAAAATCGCCCTAGCTGCAGGCATGGCCAAGGAATACGGCGCCCGCAAGGCCGTCGAACTGACAGTTGCCGGAGCCTTTCATTCCCGTCTTATGGAGCCGGCCTACCAGCGCCTTAGCGCCGTGCTTGCGGAGACCCCGATCGTGATGCCGTTCGTTCCGGTGGTTTCGAATATCGACGCCCATCCCGCTGGATCGCCTGATGCCATTCGTCAGTCCTTGGCCGATCAGGTGACCGGTTCGGTCTGCTGGACGGCCAGTATCGAGTACATGATCGACCATCTTGGGATCACCCGCTTCCTGGAACTCGGTCCCGGCGGCGTCATTGCCGGCCTTGTGGGAAGGATCCGCAAGGGAACCGAGGTCATCAGCATCTCCGATACAGCCTCTCTTGAAAGTGCTCTCGCGACGCTTTCAGCTTAAAGAACCGCTGAAGTATCTGAAAAATCTTTTTTTGGCTTCCTGAGTTTTAGATTAGGTTCCTGTATATGCTCTTCCTTGCCTTTGGAATGCCTGCGGCGCCGGAGTGGATCTTCATCGGGATCTTGGCTCTTGTGCTGTTTGGCCCTAAGAAGCTGCCTGAACTGGCTCGCGGCATCGGCAAGGCCCTTGGGGAACTACAGAAGGCCAAGGAAGACTTCCATCGGGAGATCAGCGGAGTTCCCCAGTTGCCTAAGATCGAGCCGCCGGCAGGCATGCAGCCGACAACTTTGGAAAACAGTTCACCCATCCAATCCGGCGCGACATCTTCCTCGCTTCCCCCTTCCCGCGCTACTGAATCAAAGCCAAGCAGCGAAAGCTGAAAGGAAATCTCGCGCAGAGACGCAGGGGAAGATTTAAGGATTGATCAGGTATGCGGTTCGTAACGTAGCCAAGGTGGCTTGATTGCAATGCAAGCATAGGGTTTTCTTCAAAACTCTCCGCGCCTCTGCGCCTTTGCGGAATAAAAGGCTGTGCCGCCCCCCTCACTAAAGGGTGGCCATATCAATCACGAAGCGGTACTTCACGTCGCTTTTCAGGATGCGTTCGTAAGCCTCGTTGACCTGGGCCATAGGGATGATCTCGATATCACTGGCTATGCCGTGCTCGGCGCAGTAATCGAGCATCTCCTGGGTCTCAGGAAGTCCTCCGACCAATGATCCTGCAAGGCGTTTACGCCCCATCACGAGGCTGTGAGCATGGAAGGATGCTGTTTCCGGTGGAACGCCGACAAGGCACATCGTGCCGTCGCGCTTAAGCAGGTTAATGTAGGCGCCGAGATCATGGGGAGCGGAGACCGTGTCGAGAATGAAGTCGAAGCTGCCAGCAGCCTTGCCCATCTCTTCGGGCGAATTGGAGAGGATTACTTCGTCAGCACCGAGACGCTTGGCATCTGCTACCTTGCCGGGCGATGTGGTGAAGCAGACGACATGTGCCCCGAAGGAGTGAGCGAACTTGAGCGCCATGTGTCCTAGACCACCCAGTCCGACGACGCCCACTTTCTTGCCGGGACCGACCTTCCAGTGGCGCAGAGGTGAGTAGGTGGTGATGCCTGCACAGAGGAGAGGTGCCGCTGCGGCGGGATCGAGTTTGTCCGAGATCTTTAGGACGAAGCGCTCGTCGACGACAATCTGATTCGAATAGCCGCCGAAATTCAGACCGCTTCCGTCACGGGTCTTGCTGTTGTATGTGCCTGTGAAGTGGTTCTCGCAGTAGTTCTCAAGACCCTCGTTGCAGTTCGAGCAGGTACGGCAGGAATCGACAAAACACCCGACGCCCACCCTGGTCGCCTGGTGAAAATTTGGTGACGGAACTGCCCACCTGCTTGACCACACCGATGATCTCATGGCCCGGAACCATGGGATAGAGTGAGCCGCCCCACTCGTCACGTGACATGTGGATGTCGGTGTGGCAGACGCCGCAATGGGAGATCTCGAGTTGGACATCATGGGCACCCGGTTCGCGACGCTCGAAGGAGAAGGGGGCGATCGGTGATGTGGCGCTTTGCGCGGCGTAGCCTTTAGTAGGGAGCATGGCGAAAGACTAAGGATGAAACCTGAAGGATGAAACTTGAAATTTCTTTGGACCAATGGGCGATCTCTTTTTATCGAAGCCCCTGATCCCCATCTCCCAATCCCGATACCCTATCCCCCATTATCTAGATCCTATCCGTCTAATTCCCTTCACCGTGGGTCATGTCACGCGTCTCGAAGCGGGTGAACTCGCTCAGGAAGGTCAGGGGGACTTCGCCGGTGGGGCCGTTACGCTGTTTGGCGATGATCAGTTCCGCCTCGCCACCCTTCTCGGATTTCTCCTCATCATCCTTGGCATAGTAGGCGGAGCGGTAGAGGAGTCCCACCACATCCGCATCCTGCTCGATGGAGCCGGATTCGCGGAGATCCGAGATGCGTGGCTTGCCATCTCCTCGGTCCTCGGATTTACGGTTGAGCTGGGCCAAGACAATGATCGGAATGCTCAGTTCCTTCGCAAGTGCCTTGATGCCCCCGGAAATCTCCGCGATCTCGATCTGCCTGTTCTCCTGTCCGCGCTTTGAGGGGGATTTCAGGAGTTGTAGATAGTCGATGACGATTAGCCCCAGGCCATGCTTGTCCATGAGACGTCGGGATTTTGCGCGCAATTCGTTGATGCTGAGCCCCGCCGTATCATCGATCAGCATCTTGCTCTGCCCGAATTCCCCCGAGACCTTGAAGAGACTCTGGTGGGCATTCTTCGGAAGGAGGCCTGTCCGGATGCTCTGGAGGTTCACTCGGGCGCGCGAGCAGAGCAGACGCTGGACAAGTTGTTGGGCGCTCATTTCCAGACTGAAGACGGCAACCGGGATGTTTTTGTCGACGGCGACATGCTCTGCGATGTTCATCGCGAGTGCAGTCTTTCCCATCGAGGGGCGCGCCGCGATGACGATCATCTCGCTCGGGTGCATGCCGCTGGTCATGTTGTCGAGAACCTTGAATCCGGTGGGGACTCCGGTCACTTCACCCTTGTTCTGGTAGAGTTTTTCGATCGAATCGATGGCGGCGTTGATGTGCTCCTTGATGTCGGGCAAGTCGCCCCGGACGCGGTCTTCGGCAACCGTGAAGACCTCCTTCTCGACATCGTCGATGAGAGCCTTCACATCCCCCTGTTCGTCATAACAGCGGGCAGCTGAAGCGGTGCAGACGGCAATCATGCGGCGCAGGAGATGCTTCTCCCGCATAATGTCGATGTAGTATTCGGCGTTGGTGGCGGTTGGCAGGAAGGTCTGGAGCCCTGCCAGAAAAGCCGGTCCTCCGACCTGCTCTAGGAGATTCCTATCCGCCAGAGTCTGCGTGACAGTAATCAGGTCGATCGGACTATTCTTCTTCCAGAGATCCTCTAGGACGGTATAGATCGTCCCATGGGAGGGATGGTGGAAGTGTTGATCATTGATCCCCTTCTCGATGGCCGTGGTGAGAGTATCCTTCGGGGAGAGCAGGATTGAAGAGAGGACACCCTTCTCCGCATCAAGACTGGCGGGTAGGGGACGGTGTGATTCCGGAAGACGCTGCCCCTGAGAGAATCCTCCTTGGTGATTGGAATTCTGCGCGCTCGGGGAGCTTGGACCGCTCGCGCTACGGCGCGTGGTTCCGGAGACAACACCCTCGGGTGAGGGGCTAACTTGGGCAGGGCCGTCCTGGGGACCTTCTGCACCTTCTGCCATGTCAGAGAAAGATTTTACGCCTCTGCGTTATCTGAGGTGGCCGCGGACTTACGTCGGGGACGGCGGGTGCCGGTCTCTTCCTCATCGGCGGGTTGCTCCACCTTGGGAGCAGCAGCGATTTCAATGCGTAGGGTGGCGATCACTTCAGAGTGAATCTTCACCGGGATCTGATGCTCACCGCTCTCCTTGAGGGGACGATCCAACACGATGGCGTGCTTGGGAAGAACGAGATCCTTGATCTCTTCCATCAAGCGCTCGAGAAGGTCAGCTGCCGTGATGGATCCGAAGGCCTTGCCAGTCTGGCCGGTATCGAGTTTCATATTCAGGCGGAGTTTGTTGATCTTCGCGGCGACGGCCTCGGCCTCGTTGATCTCGCGGGCCTCGCGCTCGGCGCGCTTGGCCTTCAGGTGATTGACCTTGCGCAGTGAAGCCGGAGTGACCTCGAGGGCTTTACCTCCGGGGATCAGGAAATTGCGGGCGAAGCCAGCACGTACCTTGACGATATCTGCTTCTGCTCCCAGAGAGGGAACGGCTTCGGTGAGGATGACTTCGGAAGTGGCCATAAAGAAAATCCCGGTTGGTTATTGGTTGATACAGCGGGAGGGATGAAAATACCGGGAAACAGCGGGGTGTCAATGAAGAAGAGCTCGATTCAGATTATCCCTTCGACTTGTTCCAAAACTCGTGACTCTGGCGCTGGGCCTGGCGTATCTCATCTTCGGTCAGGCGCCTTGCCAGAGCATCCCTGGCCTCGCGAGCGTCGTCATTGCCCGAAGCGGCCGCGAGGTTATACCAAAAGTAGGCCTTCGGCAGATCGGTTCCGACTCCTTTGGCCAGCCTGTAGCATTCTCCCAGCTCATACTGGGCGTTTGCGTTCGCATCCTTTGCGGCCTTGGAAAACCAATTGAAAGCGAGGGCCTCGTTCTTGGGAACGCCGAGGCCTCGCTCATAGCAGAGGCCCAGGTGGTATTCCCCCTCGGAGTCGCCTTGCAAAGCAGCTTTTTGGTACCACTCTGCAGCCGTTTCATCGTTTTTAAGAACCTTCCACGTACCGACAGAATAGATTTCTCCCATCTTGATCTGGCCTGTCGGATCCGTGGGGTCCTTCTTTTCCTCCGAGGAGCAACCTGAGAGAAAAACAGTGGACGCTACAACTAGGGAGGCAAGGTCGGTCAGGCGACGGAAGGAAGCAAGTTTTAGGAGCGATCCATTCATGAGGTCATTTAGCTCCGGGGAGTCCGAAATGTATACTTGAAAACGCCCCATACTTCTCCCCTGGAGGGGAGAATTATTATTGAAATGGTGGAGGCGAGGGGAGTCGAACCCCTGTCCTCGGAACTTATCAGGCACCCGTCCACATGCTTGACCGCACTTTGAATTTAAGGGGTCGGCCACGGTGCGGCACGCTGCTTTCCCCCGATCGACCACGAAATCGATTCACCCCCCGGCGCGGTCTTTCCGCCTGAAGGCCAGCCTACTGGCGTCGCCTTCACACTTAGTAGGCGTCAGTGTGTCAGCGTCACAGCCTTAGGCTGCGAGAGCTAGATTTTCGTAATCTGCGTTTAGTTTTTTTGACTCGATTTTTTACGAGGCCAACGAATCATCCTCGGCATGCAGAATGCGTAATGAGCTTCGAGTCGAAACCAGTACGCCCCCTATGAGGATTTAATTTGGCGTAGGAGAGGCTCATTCGCAAGTGCGAATGAAGAAGAGGTTTTAAAGCTGAAACTTGAAACCTGAGTAAAGATAACAAAAAAGAATGCCAGAAGGACGAGGACGCTTCCCTGATTTTTTTCTAACTCAGGTTTCAGGTTTCAAGTTTGCTGGCCCGGCCCTTGCTCCGCATTCGTTACGGCATCCTTTCCTAGGTTCCTACCTCAGGAACCGGATCGTCATCGGATAGCGATAGGTTTCCCCGTTGCTCGCGCGTACCGCGGCAAGGATCGTGCAGACAAGCCAGATAATAAAAAGAACGGGCAGAATCAGGAATCCGATCAACAGCCAGCAGAGGGCCCCGCCGATTAGGAAATAGATACTGAAGGAGATCTGGAAATTCAGCACCTCCTTGCCGGTGGCATCGATTTGAGGACTGTCGGCCCGTTTGATCAGCCAGATCACGAGAGGAACGAGGACATGGGCCAAGGCGAAGCCTAAGACGATTCCTGAGAGTCCCGAGAGATGAAGTCCGATGCACCAGGAGCGGTCGGATTCTTTCGTTTCAAGAACGGGAACAAGGGGTGGTGGTGTCTCCATGCTCTCAAAAGAGCCTTAAATCGATTGTTTCGCAAGGGACAACTTTGTTGTCGAACTGGCTGCAGGAGGGTAGATTTTGGTTGCCAAGAGGTGCCTGCTTCGACTCATTTGCAGAACGCCATTTTTTGGTGAATCTTTTCTATGAGCGAACGCAGAGTTGTCATCACCGGTATCGGAGTTATCAGTCCAGTTGGTTCTGACCTCGATACCTTCTGGAAGAATCTCACTGAGGGCCGGTCCGGCATCACGCGCTACGAGAATTTCGACTCGACCGGATTCGACTGCCTGATCGCCGGAGAGGTGAAGGGATTCGAGCCGACTAACTGGTTCAAAACCCCGAAGGATGCGCGTCGAGCCGATCGTTTCGCGCAGTTCGCCATGGCCGGGACCAGACTGGCCTTGGATGATTCCGGGCTCGATCTCGAGACGATCGATAAGGAACGTTTCGGAGTCATCGTGGGTAGCGGTATCGGGGGCTTTCAGAGCCTTGAGACCGAGGCGCGCAGGCTTGTGGAGAAGGGCCCGACAAAGCTCTCCCCCTTCACCATCCCGATGATCATCAGCAATATGGCCAGCGGTCTCATCTCCATGGAGTACGGTTTCAGCGGCCCGAACATGGCGATCGTCACCGCCTGCGCCACGGCCAATAATTCTGTCGGCGAGGCTTGGCGCATCATTAAGTTCGGCGATGCCGACGCCTTCATTGCAGGTGGAGCCGAGGCGACCATCACGCCGCTCGGTGTGGCCGGATTCTCCTGCATGCGTGCTCTCAGCACCCAGAACGATGCGCCCGAGAAAGCTTCCCGTCCCTTTGACAAGGACCGTGACGGATTTGTCATGAGCGAGGGAGCGGGCATTGTCATTCTCGAGGAGCTCGAGCATGCGAAGAAGCGCGGCGCGCGGATTTACTGTGAACTTGTCGGTTATGGAGCCACCGCTGATGCCTATCACATGACTGCCCCCCGGCCCGAGGGAGAGGGGGCCAGCCGTTGTATGCAGATCGCGATGAAGCATGCCAAGGTCACCCCGGAAGAGGTCGACTACATCAACGCCCACGGCACCTCCACGCCGATCGGCGACATCTGCGAGACCAAAGCGATCAAGGATGCCTTTGGCGCCCAAGCCTACAAGGTTCCTATAAGTTCCACCAAGTCCGTTACCGGTCACCTTCTGGGTGCGGCTGGCGGCATTGAACTTGCCGCGTGCGCCCTCGCCATGCGCGACGGGATCGTCCCTCCCACCATGAATCTCGACAATCCCGACCCCGAGTGCGATCTCGACTACGTCCCGCACAAGGCACGCGAGGTCAAAGTCAAGGTGGCCCTCAGCAACTCCTTCGGCTTCGGCGGTCATAATTCCTCAGTCGTCATCCGCGAATTCAAAGGCTAGTTGGTTAAAACACTTTTTCCATGAACCGATCTTTCAAATTCCTTACCGTGGCTCTCACTGTGGCCACCTCACTCATCCTCAACCCAACTCATCTCATGTCCCAATCCAACAATCTCGAAGTCGGTCAGGCATTCCTCAAAGAGAACGCCACCAAGCCCGGCGTCCACACCACCCCCAGCGGCCTCCAGTACAAGGTTGTCACCGAAGGACATGGCAAGAGCCCCAAGGCCACCGATACCGTCCTTGTTCACTATCGCGGCACCACGATCGACGGCACCGAGTTCGACAGCTCCTACAAGCGGAATGAGCCCATCACCTTCCCTCTGAATGGCGTCATCCCCGGCTGGACCGAGGGTGTCCAGCTCATGAAGGAAGGCGGCAAGATGGAACTCTTCATCCCGTCGAATCTGGCCTACGGATCGCGCGGTGCGGGAGGAGTGATTGCTCCCGACAGCACTCTCATTTTCGACATCGAACTTCTTAAAGTTCAATAAGGTTTCTGGTTTCTAGCTGCGCTGGCATACCGTCGCCGCAGGACTGATGTTGCGAGCGCAGGAAAACTAAGAACTGCGACAAACCACAAAACCATGTCCGAAACCCCAGCCCATGTCGGAGAGATCCTCGAGCATATCGCCCAGTTGCTTGAACTGAAAGGGGAGAACCCGTTCAAGATCCGTGCCTATACGAATGCCGCGCGTGCCCTCGAGTCGCTGAGCGACCCGATCGAGAAAATTGTTGAGGAAGGACGTCTTGGTGAAATCGAGGGGATAGGCAAGGCGATTACTGAGAAGGTTACCGAGTTGGTGACTACGGGGAAGCTGACCTACTATGAGGAACTGAAGGGCTCTTTTCCCGAGGGGATCTTTGAGCTCTTTGAGCTCCAAGGACTGGGAGCGAAGAAAATCAAAGCTCTCCACGACCAACTTGGAGTCTCTTCAGTGGAAGATCTGGAGCGGGTCTGCACAGAGGGTAAGGCCGCTGAGTTAGCGGGATTCGGAGAGAAGACCCAGACTAAGCTGCTGAAGGCGATCGAGGATCATCGCAAGCATGCTGGACGATTCCGGATCAATGTCGTGGCCGTGCTGGCCGACCAACTTCTCTCCGATTTGCGGGCTCATGAAGCGGTCGGTCAGATCAGCGAAGGGGGGAGCTTTCGGCGCCGCAAGGAGACAATCGGGGATCTCGACATTCTGGTTTCTTCGAAGCACCCCGAAGAAGTTTCGGAATTCTTTATCCATCATCCTCTGGTGGAGGAGGTGATCGTCAGCGGTCCCACCAAGTCGAGTGTAAGGCTCAAGGAAGGAGTGCAGTGTGATCTGCGGGTAGTGAAACCCGAAGAATTCCCCTTCGCCTTGGTTTATTTCACCGGCAGCAAAGAACACAATATCCGGCTCCGTAGCCGTGCTTTGGATCAAGGATGGTCGCTTAATGAATACCGATTTACTGTGGCCGAGGGCGCGGAGCAACCACCGTCCATTCATGACGAGAAGGGACTCTACAAATCCCTCGGCCTTGATTTTATTCCTCCCGAACTGCGCGAGGACAAAGGGGAGATTGCGGCGGCCGAGGCAGGAACGCTACCCGATCTTATCGAATGGAGTAATCTGCGAGGTACCTTCCACTGCCACACCACGGCAAGCGACGGGAAGAATTCCCTGATCGAGATGGCCCGTGCCGCCATTGATCTCGGTCTCGAATACCTTGGCATCGCAGATCACAGCAAGAGCTCCTTCCAGGCACGCGGACTGGACGCTGTGAGGTTGGCCGAACAGGTGGCTGAGATCCGGGAGCTGAATGACTCCAAGGAATTCCAAGAGGCTGGCTTCCGGCTCTTCGCGGGTACCGAATGCGATATTCTGAAGGAAGGGGATCTCGATTTCCCCGACGAGGTGCTGGCCAAGCTCGATTATGTGGTGGCCTCCGTCCACTCGGGCTTCACGGCCGATGAGAAGACGATGACCGGGAGGATCATCCGTGCGATCAGGAATCCCCATGTGACGATCATGGGACATCTCACGGGGCGTCTGCTCCTAGCGCGCGAGGCCTATCCGGTGAATATCCCCGCTGTCATCGATGCCGCCGCCGAGACTGGAACGATCATCGAGATCAACGCCAGTCCGTGGAGGCTCGATATGGACTGGCGCTGGTGGCCGCTAGCGAAGGAGAAGGGGGTGAAGTGTGCGATCAACCCCGATGCCCACACGGTCTTCGGCCTTCAGGATCTTATCTACGGAGTCGGGATCGCTCGCAAGGGTTGGCTTACCAAGGCAGATGTCGTGAACTGCCTTCCCTTGGGGAAGGTTCAAGCTGTTTTATCTACGAAGCGGGAAAAGCGACGGTCTTAGCATTGAGCGAAGGGGAAAAAGAACCCAAGAGGTCTTTTTTCTCGTTCAGGATGTTCGTTGCAGGCAATGATTGCCAATTATGGCAATTCGCGCCCTTCTCTTTGATCTTGATGACACGTTGGCCGTCGACGAGGCGGTCTCTCACGAAACCTTTGCCCATGTCGCTGCGGTGGCCTCAGCTCGTTTCGAAGCAGAACCCGCTCGTTTTGCAACCGACTCCATGGCGATTGCTCGATCTCTTTGGGCAGAGGGAGAGAGTCGCCCTTTCTGTCGCTCGATTGGGATCAGCGCCTTCGAGTGTCTCTGGGGAGGGTTCACGGGTGACTCCCCAGAGCTGACGGCGTTGAGGAAATGGGCGACAGCTTACCGGGTCGAGGTCTTTGCCAAGTCCCTTGCCGCCCAAGAAAGGAATACCTCGGAGGATGCCGCCATGATGCTTTCCTTGGAATTTGTCTCCACCCGCCGTGCCCGTCAGCGATTGCTGCCGGGTGCCCGGGAATTGATGGCTGAGCTCGCCCCTTCCTATAAGCTTGCCCTCCTGACCAATGGTGCGCCCGATTTGCAGCGTGAGAAGATCGCGGCCTCGGGGCTGGAATCCTTTTTTCAGGCCATCGCGGTATCCGGCGAGCATGGGATCGGAAAGCCCAAGCCCGAAATTTTTCATCGCCTGCTTACAGAACTCGGAGTTTCAGCCGACGAGGCGGTGATGGTCGGTAACAGCCTGGAGCGCGATATTGCCGGAGCCAAGAATGCCGGTATCCGCTCGATCTGGATCCGTGTTCCCGGTTCCGAGGAGCAGGCGGAGGTTACTCCAGGCTATACCATAGCGAACCTTGCGGAAATTCCGGCAATTTTAAAAGAGCTTACCTAGCTATTCCCTAGAAATTGAAGAAATAGCGTCTTGACCACAGCATCCCCCTCCCTCATCTAATTGCGGGTTCTTGGTATCACCTAGGCGTCGCGCTCTTCTGATTTTTTCATAATTTTTCCCAATCGATCCCTAACGATTCATGAAGTTCCTTCGTCTTTTCTGGTTTGCACGACTTGCAGTCGCGGCGGTTTTGGTTTTTTTAACTGGAGCGCGTTTGGATGCCCAAGTTCCCGGTCGGGCTCCGTTGATTCAGGAGATCAATGTCCTGTTTGTAGGACCGACCACGCTGAGCAAGCAACGTGTCTTGGACAATCTGGCGACCAAGCCGGGGGCGCTTTACAACGATCGTCTTGTCGAGGAGGATATCAAGTCTCTCTACGCCACGGGTCAGGTCTCCAACGCCCGTATTTTCGCAGAACCGATCAGCGGGGGACTGAAGGTGACCGTCCTGCTCCAGGGGCGGGCTACTGTGGGGGAGGTGATTATCGAGGGGGCGGAGGCCATTCCCAACACGAAGATCCGCAAGGAAATTGCGACAAAGCCCGGCGAGCCCCTCAGCGACGAGCGGCTCAACGATGACCGCCAGAAGATTCTCAAGCTTTACGAGGACAAGAATTACACCGACGTGAAGGTCGATACGAAGTCCACGGAGCTTCCCGACAAGAAGATGAAAGTCGCCTTCCTGATCAACGAAGGGCCGAAGCTCGTCATTCGCCGCATCTCCTTCACCGGAAATGATTCCGTCCTTCCGAAGGATCTGATGAAGGTCATGAAAACCAAGACTGCCAACCTGCTTTCTTTCCTGACCAAGGCGGGCCGCCTTACCCCATCTCAGATGGACGAGGACAAGGAGGCGATTCGCACTCTCTACCAGAACAAGGGATTTGCAGACATGCGTATTTCTGATGTGCAGACCACGCCGCTGCCGAACGGCAAGGGTGTTGATCTGGTGATTTCCATATCCGAGGGAACGCAGTACCGGGTAAACAAGCTCGCCATCGACGGTGCCACCATCGTGGCTCCTGCTGATCTGGTCCGCTACCTCAAGATGAGGACCGGATCCCTCTATACGCCGGATGGCATGGGTGCCGATTTGAAGAAAATTCGCGATTACTACGGCTCCCGAGGCTATGTCGATATGGTCGCCCAACCCCAGATCACCCCCGCTGGCCAAGGAGAGATAGATCTCACGTATCGCGTAGATGAAGGAGTTCAGTCGTACGTGAATCTGATCAATGTTCAGGGCAATACGAAGACCAAGGACAAAGTCATACGCCGCGAATTGGCCGTCCAACCCGGAGGGATCTTCGACGCCACGCTGGTCGATGTCAGCAAGACTCGGTTGATGAATCTCAATTACTTTTCGAAGGTCGACACCGTCCCTGTCGACACCTTGGTTCCGGGCCGGAAGGATCTCGATGTCATCGTTGATGAGAAAAAAACCGGATCGTTCAATTTCGGAGCCGGCTTCAGCTCCATCGACAGCTTGGTCGGATTTGCCGAAATCCAGCAGTCCAACTTCGATCTCTTCAACTGGCCCGACTTCACAGGTGCCGGGCAGCGTTTCCGTATCCGCGGCCAGTACGGTCTGCAGCGTCAGGATTTCACCCTGTCACTCACCGAGCCATGGTTCATGGGGTACAAGGTCTCCGTGGGCGGCGAGTTTTACTACCATGCCGCTACCTTCCTGAGTCCTGTCTACAGCCAGTCGAACCTCGGCGGAGCGCTTCAAGCCCGCAAAGCACTGACTCCCTTCACTGCGCTGCGCGGAGAATACCGACTTGAGAATATCAACATAAACAATTTAACAGGCAATTACGGAAACGGTCAGGGGGTGACTCCGCAACAGCAGCAACAGGGGGCCATTCAGAATGCCGCCAACAACTCCCCCTACACCAAGAGTTGCATCTTACTCGGGATTGATTTTGATAACCGCGACAGTCTCTTCCTTACCCGCAAGGGGCAGTCGATTAACCTGACCGGATTCGTGGCTGGAGGGGGGCTTGGCGGAACGGTCCAGGATTACGGCATCTCGCTCGATGCCAAGAAATATTTTTCCCTTCCGTGGGACATGATTCTCCTCACAAAGGGTTCCGTGGGTGTGGTGAATACTTGGGGAAGTGGAACTCAGGGGACAAATACTCCACCGATCTTCGACGAACTCTACCTTGGTGGTGCCAATGACATGCGCGGCTTCGTCTTCAGAGGTGTTGGTCCCAAGGATTTTTACGGAAATCCCGTCGGTGGCAGCACCTCGGTCTATGGAACCGCAGAGTTGACCTTTCCGATCATCCCGCGTCTTCGAGGAGCGATCTTTACAGATTGGGGTTATGTAAACGCCAATGCGTGGGATATCAACCCACAGTCCGTTACCATCGCTGCAAATGGACAATCTTATACTTCCGGCGGGCTGAACGGCGACGTCGGCATCGGAGCCCGCATCGAGTTGCCAATCGGCCCCATCCGTGTCGATTGGGGTTATCCTGTCATGACCGACTCCTGGAATAGGACAAGCGGCCAGTTCCAATTTAATGTTGGCTACACCTTCTAGTGTTGGCTATAACTGCAACTCAATTCCCAACCCAATCTTCATGACATCCATCACCCGTATCTTTTTGCTCGCGGCACTTTTCGTTCTTGGTGGCGCGGGTTTCGCCAATGCACAGGTTAAATTCGGTACCGTCGACATGAACCGTGTCTTTGGCGAGTACTACAAGACCAAAGATGCCCAGACCAAGTATGCCGATGCCGAGAAGGCAGCTAATGATGATCTGAATGGGCGAGTGGATACCCTCAAGGCCAGCATGAAGGATATCAGTGAGCTGAATACCGATATCCAGAAACCCGATCTGGCCAAAGATGACGCCGATGCCAAGAAGAAGGATCTGCAGACCAAAGTGGCTGCCGCCCGTACCCTTGATCGAGAGATTGCCGATTATCGCAGCTCAAAGCAGAAGGCTCTTCAGGACCAGTTCCTCCGTATGCGCAAGGACATTGTTGACGACATCGTGAAGACCGTGAACGATCTCGTTAAGGCCAAGGGCTATGACATTGTCTTTGACAAGTCCGGACTTAGCGCCGGCGCAGTGCCTGTCGTCCTCTATTCCCGAGATGATCTCGATTTTAGTCAGGATGTGATCACGGCCCTGAACAAGAACGCTCCTGCCAAGGCAGCCCCTGCCAAATAATCCGGCAACCCCCCGTTGCCTCGCCTCATTCACCCATGAGACTGCTGGAATTGGCAGCGCTCGCGGGATTCGAGGCCCAGAATGGTTCGGGCGATTTGGAAATCACAGGTGTTGCTTCCTTGCAGGAGGCTCGCCCGGGTGACATCACGTTCTTTGGAAATCCCCGTTACTTAGCTCAACTCCGCGTCTGCAAGGCTAGTGCAGTTTTTGTTCCTCTGGAGTTCGAGGAGGGGATCGGCCCAGCACTCCTGAAAGTTGAGAATCCCTCCGCGGCCTTTGCTTCCGTGGTGGCAGCCTTTGCTCCACCCGAAGTGGTGGCTGAACCCGGTATCCATCCATCGGCCGTCGTCTCTTCTTCAGCAAAATTAGGGGAGCGGGTTTCTGTGGGACCTCAGGCCGTGATCGGGGACTCGGCCGTGATTGGTTCCGGTTCTGTGATTGGAGCTGGATGCCTCATCGGCAGTAAGGTGCATCTCGGTGAGGGATGTTATTTGCATCCCGGAGCGATCATCCGCGAGCGTTGCATTCTGGGAAACCGCGTCATTCTTCAACCGGGTGCAGTCATTGGATCGTGTGGATTCGGCTACGAGTTCAAGGAGGGACGCCATATTAAGATTCCTCAGACCGGCATTGTAGAGATCGGTGATGACGTCGAGATCGGTGCCAACACCACCGTCGACCGCGCTCGCTTCGGACGCACCGTCATCGGCGAGGGGAGCAAGATCGATAATCTGGTACAGATCGCCCACAATGTGCAGATCGGTTCTCACACCATCATCTGCTCCCAAGTCGGGATCTCTGGTAGCACGCGGATCGGGTCCCATGTCACTCTCGCCGGGCAGGTCGGCCTCGCCGGGCATATCGAAATCGGCGACAAGGCCGTGCTGGGAGCCAAGGCCGGGGTCTCCAAAAACGTCCCAGCCGGCTCGATGTTGATCGGCGCCCCTGCCAAGCCGATGAAGGAGTTTAAGCAGACGAACTTCTATATTTCCCAGCTTCACAAACTCTATGACAGGGTTAAGGAGCTCGAAAAGTTGGTGCAAAAGTAAAAGGTGAAAAAGTGGGAAGGTTTCCCCGGTACGCCCAGTGTTATCAGTTGGAACCTTTGACTTTTCTACTTTCGTACTTTCCCCCCACTGCTTAGCGCCTATATATTGTACGAACTTAATCCCAAATCACCCCTTAGGCCCAATACCTTGTATAACCAGAACGAAAAAGTCGAACCGATCGATGTCGCCGAAGAGATCTCCCGATCCTTCCTCGACTACTCCATGTCGGTCATCATTTCCCGGGCGCTTCCCGATGCTCGCGACGGTCTTAAGCCCTCCCAGCGCCGTATCCTGTTTGCCATGAGTGAGCTCGGGGTCATGCCGACCCGCAAGCATCTCAAGTGCGCCAAGATCGTCGGCGAGACGATGGGTAACTATCACCCCCATGGTGACCAGGCAATCTATCCTACTCTTGTCCACATGGCCCAGACCTGGGCGATGCGCGAGACCCTCATCGAGGGGCAGGGCAACTTCGGCTCCGTCGAGGGTGATCCCCCAGCCTCCATGCGTTATACCGAGGCACGCCTGCGGCCACTCGGCGCCGTCCTCATGGAGGACATGGACCACGACACGGTCGATTTCGTTCCGAACTACGATGACACCCGCGAGGAGCCAACCGTCTTCCCAGCCTCGATCCCGAACCTTTTGGTCAATGGCGGCACCGGCATCGCGGTCGGCATGGCCACCAATATCCCTCCGCATAACCTCGGCGAGACCATCGATGCCGTCTGCGCCCAAGTCGACAATCCCGACATCACGCTCGACGAATTGATGAAGCACATCAAGGGGCCCGACTTCCCGACGGGATGCCAGCTTTGCGGAGTCGGAGGCATCAGGCAGTACTTTGAGACAGGGCGCGGCTCCGTGAAGGTCCGCGGTCGTGCAGGAGTCGAGGATATCAAGGGCGGTCGCGAGCAGATCGTCATCACTGAGATTCCCTACAACGTCAACCGGGCCACACTTGTCGAGCGCATCGCCGGTCTCGTGAACGAGAAGATCATCACCGACATCAGCGCTATCCGCGACGAGTCTGACGAGAACACCCGTGTTGTGATCGAACTCAAACGGGATGCCATTCCAAAGGTCGTCATCAACAACCTCTACAAGCATACCGCGCTCGAGTCCTCCTTCTCGATATCGATGCTGGCCATCGACCGAGGTCGTCCGAAGCTTCTTTCGCTCAAGGAAGCCATCGCCTGCTTCATCGAGCACCGCCGCGAGGTCATCCTGCGTCGCACCCGCTTCCTCCTCCGTGAGGCCGAGACCCGCGCCGAGAAGCTCGAGGGCTACCTGATCGCCCTCGCGAATCTCGACAATTTCATCAAGATCATTCGCGATTCCCAGAACCGCGACGAGGCCCGCACCCGCCTGTTGGCCATCGAGTTCTCAAAGAAGGAGATCGAGAAATTCGGCATCCTGCTTCGTCAGGAATCCCGGCTCAATGACAAGGGACAGTACTGCTTCAGCGAGCCTCAGGCCGATGCCATCCTCGAGCTGCGCCTCTACCAGCTCACAGGCCTCGAGCGAGACAAGCTCAACTCCGAGTATCAGCAACTTCTCTCGACGATCGCCGACCTGGTCGACATCCTGGCCCGCGAGGAGCGCGTCTTCACAATCATCAAGACCGAGCTGAAGGCGATCCGTGATAAGCACGCCGGCCCCCGCCTCACCGAGCTTGTCCCCGAGGAGGGAGAGATCTCCATCGAGGACTTGATCGCCAACGAAGGCTGCATCATTACTGTCACCCACAAGGGCTTCATCAAGCGCACAGCCGTCAGCGCCTACCGCTCGCAGAAGCGTGGTGGCAAGGGGGTCATCGGAATGACCACGCGTGAGGCTCAGACCGATGCCGAGGAGGGCGATTTCGTCGAGCATCTCTTTACCGCCAGCACACACGACTACCTTGTCTTCTTCACAAAGACAGGCCGCTGCTATGTCGAGAGGGTACATGAGATTCCCGAAATGAGCCGCACGGCCAAGGGCCGCTCCATCGCGAATATCCTCAACTTCCAGTCGGGTGAACAGGTCGCCGCCACACTCCGCATCGAGTCGACCACCAGCGGCGGTGCAGGAGGTGTCGAGACTACCTGGAATCCCGAGAAGCATATCTTCTTCGCCACCCGCAGTGGCATCGTAAAGAAGTCGAACCTCGGGGACTTCTCCAATATCCGCAAGGGAGGCATCATCGCCATCGAGATCGAGGAGGGGGATGTCCTTATCTCCGCCTCCCTCACGGACGGCCACGACGAGGTTGTCCTAGTCACAAAGGATGGCATGAGCATCCGTTTCAGCGAGGAGGAGCTCCGCGACCAAGGACGCAAGACCGTTGGCGTCTGGGGCATTCGTCCTAATAAAGGCGACGAGGTCGTCTCCGTCAGCCTTGTCCGCAACGACTGCATGCTGCTTGTGGCAGGCGAGAACGGCATCGGCAAACGCACCTCCTTCGAGGAATACCGCAAGCAATCACGTGGTGGCAAAGGCATCATCACCATGAAGACCGGGGACAAGGTGGGGTGCGTGGTCGGAGCGCTCTCCGTCACTGATTCGGACGAGATCATGCTAATCACCTCCGGTGGTCAGATGGTCCGCACCCCTGTCGACAAAATCCGCGAAACCGGCAGGAATGCCATGGGTGTACGTCTGATCAATCTGCCCGAGGGGGAAAAGCTGCAGGGGATTGCGCCAGTGGTATCACAAAAAGAAGACGAAGTCGTAGAGGGCTAGGTCGCGGGGTGGTGTTGTTGCTCGCTTGCTGTAGGAGAACTACAGCGACTCTCGCACGCCTAGCCCTGCATCTAATTCAGTCGTCCTGATTCGCGAAACCTATTGCCGTTTTCATCAACTTTTGTTGATGATCCGATGCTGTGAATAAGCCGATTGATTAGCCCATCACGGTTGAATCGTTTTGTTTAGGGAGGACGCTTGATTCAGAACCTATGAGCACTACATCCCGCAAATCAAATACCCGGATCAAGAGCGAAGCAGCCATGAAGTCCCGAGTCCATACCTCACGTCAGGATCGCGAACTGACCGTTGACGGGCTCGACAAACACCATCATGAGGGCATCACACTCAAGTTGAGGGCCTATGCGTCGACGGTGAAAACCGCTGCCAAAGCGCTCACGGCGAAACATCTGCCGGGGAAAAGAGCCCGGATGTAGGCGGGAATTGAGTCGTTGTAAGCCGTGGGGGTATGAAGCCCTAGCTCGATCCTAATACCAACCACAGGAAGAGATGGTACTACGTAGCAGAGAAGGAGTTTTGGTGGGTAGCACGGGGGAAGAGTGATGGTTACCTTCACGTAAGCAAGGCGATGACGACAATGCTGCACGCCAAAAGAACCAGCCGGAGAGTGTTATTTCTGATGGTAATTGGTAGAAATCGGGGATTGTCAGAGCTGTGAAAATCTGGCTTTGTTTCGCCCCGTGAGTTCCCTGATTGTTCCGTATTCCGTCGTCTTGTTTCAGGGTGATTCCATCACCGACTGCTCCCGCAACCGCGAGGATGCCTCAACCCACTACCCCCATTCCCTCGGCAACGGAGGCTACGCCTGCCTGGCCGCATCGAGCCTTCTAGCCGACCGCCCCTCGGAGGGCCTGAAAATCTATAACCGCGGGATCAGCGGCAATCGGATCGTGGATCTCTACGCCCGTATCCTCTGCGATACGATCAACCTGAAGCCGAACGTCCTCTCCGTGCTGATCGGGGTGAACGATACATGGCACGGCTTCATGGGCAATGGTGTACCGATTCCCAAATTCGAGCGGCTCTACCGCGACTACATGAACGAGGTCCGCGAGGCACTCCCTAACATCCGCTTCGTTCTCTGCGAACCGTTTGTCCTGCGCTGTGGTGTGGTTTCGGACGACTGGATTGCCGAGATGGACCAGCGCCGGGAAGTGGTCCGGAGACTGGCCTCGGACTATTCGGCGACATTCGTCCCATTCCAAGGTCTCTTCGACGAGGCGGTGAAGAAAGCTCCCGCCGAATACTGGGCCGAGGACGGCGTCCACCCGACTGCGGCCGGTCATTTCCTGATGGCCAAGGCGTGGCTTGAGGCGGTGGCCTGACGCGGGGGGTAACGGCTTGGAAAATCGCTGATAAAATCGCATTGCGGACATTGCGAAAAGTCGTAACAAAGGCTTGTGCCGGATGCAAAGCAACAGCTGGGTAAGCCATGGGCCGCGTGCAAGATGGCGAGCTGATCCCGCTCGCCCGAAACGGGGCTTTCATGGGATGATGACCTTCATATCATTATGAGGCATCCGGGACTTTTCATCTTCCGATGAGCGACAAGCTTTTCGGTCCCGGCATCGCCCCCCTTCACCAGCCTGAGTTCCGCGATCTCTGGATCGCCAACTTCCTCTCCAATCTGGGGACCCTCATGCACGCGGCCGCGGCTGCATGGCTCATGACGACACTTACGACCTCCCCACTCCTGATCGGTCTGGTCCAGACTGCGGCTAGCCTTCCGGCTTTTCTACTTGGGTTGGCCGGCGGAGTGCTGACCGATCTTGTCAACCGGCGCAGGCTGCTGGTTGGAGCCCAGCTTTGGATGATGACCATGGCCGGTCTCATGGCGGTGATGGCTTGGAATGGTCATTTGCGCCCCATGCAACTCCTGATGCTGCTTTTCCTGCTGGGCATGGGTTCGGCGATCCATCTGCCAGGATGGCAGACCCTGCTACAGGATCTGGTGACCCGGGATAAGGTCGCCGCCGCCGTCTCGCTGAACAGCATCAGCTTCAATCTCGCCCGATCGATCGGTCCGGCGCTGGGAGGTTTCCTTGTGGGTGCCCTTGGGGCGGCTTGGGTCTTTGCCATCAATGCCTTCTCTTTTTTGGCCGTGCTGGCAGGACTCTGGCGCGTTCCCTCTCATCTCATTCCCCAATCAAAAGGAAAGGCAACACCTCAAGTCGTGCTCCGCTCACTGGGAGAGGGCTGGAAATTCCTGAAAGAAACGCCGCTTATCAGGGGCATCCTGCTGCGCACCTGCTTCTTCATGCTGACGGGATCGGGAGTTATGGCACTGCTCCCCGTCGTGGCGCGCGATCATTTGGGAACCGGCGCCACGGGTTATGGAATTCTCCTGAGTGCTTTCGGCTTCGGATCGGTCCTCGGGGCCATCTTCATCCCCGTTATGAGGCGGCGCTTCCCGATCGATATGATGGTGGGTGTCTGTCTGGGTATTTTTTCGGCCTGCGTGGTCGTCGTGGGCCTAGATAGAAACCCGACATTTGTCGCCTTGGCGATGTTCGGCGGCGGCCTCTGCTGGATCGTGGTCGCCGTGAATCACAATGTCTCCGTGCAGCTCTGCTCGCCGGATTGGGTGCGGGGCCGAACGATCTCCTTCTATCTCATGACCTTCCAGGGATCGCTTGCCATCGGCAGTTGGATTGCCGGCTGGGTGGCTGATCGGATGGGCATCGGCTTCGCGATTCCCCTCTGCGGGATTCTCTGCGCTTGCGGGATCCCCTTGATCCTATGGTTTCCCCTGAGCAAACGGGTGCCGGTCGAAGCTACTCACTAAGGAAATACCCTAGGCCCTGATGACGACGTTCTTCTCGTCGAGCAGGATCACCGAGGGCTTATGACGGGCAACCTCCTGCTCGGAGAGCCATGCATAAGACATGATGGTGAGACGGTCGCCGATCTTGCCCAGATGGGAGGTGGCTCCATTGAGCTCGATTGCTCCAGATCCATGAGGGCCATAGATTACATAGGTCTCGAAGCGCTCCCCGTTCCCCATATTCCCAACCAGGATCTTCTCGTAGGGTAGCAGGCCGACACGTTCCGCCAGATCGGAGGCAATGGTGAGGCTTCCCTCGTAGTCTACGGAGGCGCCCGTGACTGCGGCGCGGTGGATCTTGGATTTGAGCAGGCAGAGTGTCATCGAACAGCCTCTCTAACTAAGCTGTGAAGGACAGTCCCGCCAGTTTTTTCAGACCGCAAGCGGTTCGCTTGGAAAATCGGGAATGAAAGGCTCCTCATTCACCAAGATCCCTTCCGTGGCTCCGCAGATAGCCAGCGTCTGGATCACCTCCCCGGAGGACGAGAACTTGAGCAGCTTAAGCTTGCCATCATCCTCTTCCACAAGCGCCGTGCGGCTCTCCACCCAGTCTCCGGTGTTATAGTAATCGAGTTCCTTGATCTTGCGCATGCCGGCCGTGTGGATATGACCGCAGATGATCCCGTCGGCCTCCGCGTCAGAGGCGAAGTGCACCATCGACTCCTCGAAACCGCCGATAAAGTTCACTACATTCTTCACGCTGCTCTTTACGTAGGCGCTGAGTGACCAATGCCCCTGGCCAAGCAGCCTTCTGAAAAAATTCACCGGGCCGTTGAGTTGTAAGAGCAGGGTGTAGCCGATATCACCCACATGGGCCAGCCATCCGAGATTCTGGACAACGGTGTCGAGCTCATGGCCATGTGCCACGAGAAGCTTCCTGCCATCGACCGTCGTATGAAAGGCACGCGACTGGATGTGGACATTGGCATACTCACCCGTGAAATCAGCGATCCGTTCATCATGATTGCCCGGGATGTAGATAATCTTCGAGCCCTTGCGACCTTTGCGCAGGATTTTCTGGATCACGTCGCTGTGCTCTTGGGTCCAGTAAACACCCCGCTTCATCGCCCAGATATCGATCAGGTCGCCCACGACATACAGGGTTTCGCACTCGAACGTGCGGAGAAACCCCAGCAATGCCGTCGCCTGGGATCCGCGGGTGCCCAGATGGACATCAGAGATCCAAACACTCCTGTAGTGGTAAAGTTCTGCTTCGGACACAATAGGTTGTGTAAAACTTAACTTCGCTTTCTCCAAGGGTCACTATGTCACGATTTCGCCACAATCGGCGGGCATTGCTTGAGGGACCTTGCTCGTGGCAAGATGCTGAAATGTCGGCCCCAGAAACAACGTTTCCCCAATTCTCTCATGAGTTGCTCTGGTACTGCGTGAAAACCAGACCCAAGCAGGAAGGAGTGGCGACGCGACTGCTCCGTGGAGAGCTGGGACTTGAGGTCTTCTGTCCCAAGATCCGCTTCAAGCGGGCCCGTTCTACAGGCGTGGCCTGGGTGAACGAGGCGATGTTTCCCGGCTACATCTTTGTCCGTTTTGTCTATCCGGAGCTTTACCGTCGCATCGCCGCGACCAGCGGTGTCGCCAAGACACTCTCCTTCGGCAACAGGCCCGCCGTGCTGGACGACTCGATCATCACCGACCTGCGACGCCATGTGGCCGATAATGAGACCGTGGAGATCGCCTGCGAAATTAAGGAGGGAGAGGAGATAAGGGTGATCGAGGGACCATTCCAGGGAGTTCGCGCCCTAGTCACTCGGATCCTGCCAGTTCGTGAACGCGTGGCGATCTTGCTGAACATGCTCGGTCAGGAACGGGAGATCGAGGTTTCCAAGGCAGCCATACTCCCTGACGTCCGGCATCCGCTGGCAGGCTAGAAAAACCTGAAACCTGCTGTAACCGAGGCTAAGCAAAGGCCGGGCAAACAGAGCTGAAGAAAGAGCTTCTGACTTTGGGCTGCTACCACTCAGGTTTTAGGTTTCAGGTTTCAAGTTTCATCCTTCGCACTTCTCTCTCTCGACAGATACCGCAGGCTACATTCATCTTAGCCCGATGAAAATTCTCGTGATCGGATCGGGTGGCCGTGAGCATGCCCTTCTTTGGAAGCTTGCTCAGAGCCCGCGTGTGACAGAGCTTATCTGCGCCCCGGGGAATGCAGGGACGGCGGAACTCGCCACCAATCATCCGATCGCGGCGAGCGATCTTCCAGGCCTGCTTGCTCTGGCCAAGTCGGAGCAAGTGGATCTTACAGTTGTCGGTCCCGATGACCCGCTCGCCGCAGGGATCGTAGATCTTTTCCAGAAAGAGGGCCTTCGGGTCTTTGGGCCCTTGGCAGCAGCCGCCCGACTTGAATCCTCGAAGTCGTTTGCCAAGGAATTCATGATCCGCCACGGGATTCCGACGGCGGGATCTGCCATCTTCTCCAACCCGGAGGCTGCTCTGGCCCATTGCGCCAACGCAAGTTACCCGCTGGTTGTGAAGGCAGATGGACTAGCTCTCGGCAAGGGGGTGGTGATCGCCCAGACTCAGGGAGAGGCTGAGGCAGCTATCCGTGAGATCATGATTGAGAAGGTCTTCGGCGAGGCTGGAAATATCATTGTCATCGAGGATTTCCTGACCGGCCCCGAGTGTTCCCTCCATGCGCTGATTGATGGGAAAAACTATCTCCTCTTTCCCGATGCCAAGGATCACAAGCGAGCCCTCGAAGGAGATCAGGGACTGAATACCGGCGGCATGGGAACAATCAGTCCATCCGGGGTAGTCGATAACTCGATGCAGGAGCGTCTCAAGCGGGAAGTTCTGGAACCCTTTGTGAAAGGGCTTGAGGTCGATAACTTTACCTTCCAGGGGATGCTCTTCCCCGGACTGATGATGACGCCGACAGGCCCAAAGGTGCTGGAGTTCAACTGCCGATTCGGCGATCCGGAAACACAGTCTCTGATGCGCCGCCTGAAAAGCGATCTCCTCGATCTGATCGAGGCCACCATCGAGGGGAAGCTATCCAAGGTGAAGCCCGTCTGGGAAGACCGCACCGCCGTCTGTATCGTGCTCGCTTCGGGCGGTTATCCGGGACCGATCGATAAAGGAAAAATCATCACAGGCATCGAAGCGGCCGACGCCGATCCCGACGTCATAGTCTTCCATGCCGGCACCACCTTGAAAGATGGTCAGGTTGTCACGAGTGGAGGACGCGTCCTCGGCATCACCGCTCTGGGCGCTTCGCTTGAGGAAGCCCGTCAGAAAGCCTATGCGGCTGCCGACAAGATTGCCTTTGAGGGTAAGCAACTCCGCCGCGACATCGGGGGCTGACACCCCCGGTCCTAACGGCAGGGGGTGAGTTGAATCATCAAGTAACAGGTTGAAGTAGCCCCTCAGCCCAGAAACAAAAAAGGCTACCGGAAGTATTCTCCGGAAGCCTTCTCTTGAAATTTTCTCCGCCGATTTTCTGGCGAAGCATTGCCCTAAACAGGGGCCTAGTTTTACTAGGACTTATAGCGTAACCGCTTCTTGTGGCGGTTCAGCTTCATGCGCTTGCGGCGCTTGTGCTTTGCGATCTTGGCTTTTCGTTTCTTTTTGATTGATCCCATCGGGCTGTGTTCGGTTCTGGACTACTTGCGTAGAATTGTAGGTCTGAGTCGCTTTAGTAGACGACTTTGTTCAGAGGGTATTCGATGATGCCTTCGGCACCGAGTGACTTCAGTTGCGGTATGATCTCCCGGACGATTTTTTCGTCGATGACAGTCTCCACAGCCACCCAGTCGTTTTGGGCCAGAGGCG
>Ga0304729_1000612_pt1 | contig 25840 bp, 27 predicted proteins | sample C_131016_MF_Meta_FD_190475 | JGI IMG/M metagenome (GOLD analysis project Ga0304729, IMG submission 190475) | Freshwater microbial communities from Lake Croche, Canada to study carbon cycling - C_131016_MF_MetaG (v2) (version 2) | ecosystem: Environmental > Aquatic > Freshwater > Lake | place... | reverse complement strand
TCCCGGCAAGCCGTGCCGCCCTTCGGGCTACGACTACGTCGTAGTCTACCGCGGCGGTTCCAACCGCCTTGGTTCACTTTTCTACCTTTGACGTCACTTGCCTCCCGGCAAGCCGTGCCGCCCTTCGGGCTACGACTACGTCGTAGTCTACCGCGGCGGTTCCAACCGCCTTGGTTCACTTTTCTACCTTTCACTTTTCTACCTTTCACTTTTCACTTTCCGTATGTCCTCCTCCCTCGATCGTCTCCAAGTCTTCATCATGGCAGGAGGAAGCGGTGAGCGCTTCTGGCCAGCCAGCCGGACAGCGACTCCGAAGCATTTGCTCAAGCTCCTGGGTGACCAGACCCTACTGGAACAGACCATCCGCAGGTTTGAAGGTGTTGTCCCGTTCGAACAGATCTTCGTACTGACCAATGTCGCCCAGATCGAGGCAACGCTGGCTGCCGTCCCCTTCCTTCCTGCTGAGAACATTATTGCCGAACCGGCCAAGCGCGACACGGCCCCCGCCGCAGCGCTTGCGACTGGCATCGCCAGAAGCCGCAATTCCGATGCTATCGTCGCCCTCTTCCCAGCCGATGCGATGATCCATGACACGGCTGCCTTCCGCAGACAGCTGACCGAGGCGACGGAATTCGTGGCTGGGAATCCCTCTATCCTGACCTTCTCGATAACCCCTACCCATGCCTCGACCGGCTTCGGCTACCTGCAACTCGGCAAGCCGATTGCCGCACCCGGTTCCACCCGCATCGTCTCCGTCGAGCGCTTCGTCGAGAAGCCGGATGCCGACCGTGCCCAGGAATTCCTGCTCGGAAAGAAGCATGGTTGGAATGCCGGGATGTTCCTCTGGCAAGCGGAGACCTTCCTAGACGAGTGTCGTAAGCAACAACCCGAGCTGGAACAGTTCATCCTCGGATTCCCCAACACCGGCGCCCTCACGGATTACCTTGCAGAAACTTTTCCCAAGCTTTCCAAGATCTCCGTGGACTTCGCCATCATGGAGAAGTCCACCAGCGTGGTGGCCGCGATCGCCGAGTACGACTGGGACGATGTCGGCTCTTGGACAGCTCTCCCGGACCACCTTGGCAAGGATGCTCAGGAGAACACCCTGCAAGGCCGGGTCGTTACCCTCGACGCCGGGCGCAATATCGTCGTCGCCGGAAAGCGGACGATCGCACTCTGCGGGGTCAGCGATCTCGTGGTCGTCGAGACAGATGATGCAGTCCTTGTCTGCCATCGCAATGCGGTTCAGCAGATTAAGAATTTGCCCCTCCCTCCGGAGCTGAAGTGAAGCCCGAAAGGCTGAAGCGGTTTAGGCTGTAGGCTAGTAGGTCAGAAACTGAAAATCTCCCGAAGAGATGGCCATCAAGGTTTTCAGAAAAGACCAAGCCTTACTTTTTGACGGGGGTGCCTAGGGAGCTGAGCCACTCCTTCTTCTGCTCTGGAGTCAGCAGATGCAGCAGGCTACGCGCCGTCGTGCGATGGATCTGGTGCAGGTCGATCTCACTGCGAAGCTTGGACTTCTTGCCAGCCAGAAAGGATTTCTGCACCTCGGCGGCCCTAGCAGAGTCGAAGGAGCGGATTTCATCGGCCTTATGGCGCTGATCAGGTGTAAACTTGAGGATTTCCTGCTCGCTCGGAGATAGAAGAAAGAGTCCACCATCAAACTGGCGTTCAATCTGCCGGAAGCGGATTCGCTGAGCGGGCGACATGACATTGATCACACGCTGATTGCAGGAATCTTGGTAGGCGGCGAGTTTCTTCTCAGCCGAGTTGTCGAACGATAAATCGAACAGCCCTGTAGCTGAGACAACGCCAACCTTGGCCCTGTACTCGGCGCTAACCGCATCGATACGAACCTTCTGGATGGGGGTGAGCTTCAGATCGTTGCAAACAACCGGCTGGTTTAGCAGGACAGGCATGTAGGAGATGCTGTCGGACGTTGAGGCAACGGGGGTCGTGGCCGCTGGGGCGGATGCCAGCGTCAGAGCCAGTAATGGCAGGAGAAGGAAACGTTTCATGGGATATCTGAAAAATTGGAGTTGCTAGCTTGGGAACGAACAGCAAGGGGCATCGTTCCAACAATGCCCCGACTGTCGATTAATAGCCTTCGAAGAGGGATTTCGTGTTCGCGTTTGGATCGCTGAACTTGGGCAGTCCCATCTTCTGACCACTCAGAACGAGCCAATGTTTTTTCTGACTCGCGGTCAGCACAGAAAGCATCTGATTGGAGGTGCCGCTCTGGATCTGGTGGCGCTTGATGTCGGCCCAGAACGGCGAAAGCTTTCCAGAGGCCGATTGAGCATTGAGGGCGGTGACCTTTGCCGTTGAGGATTGGGCGATCCCGGCAAGCTGCTGCTGCTGCTGTGGAGTGAGACCGAGCAACTGCTGCTCGGAGGGCGAGGTCAGGAGATTGCCCTTGAGCATCTGGCGCTCGATCTCACGGAGGCGATCCTGTTGCGAGGAACTGAGCACGGCAAGTGCTCGCTGGTTGAATGTCTTCCCCAAGGACTTCAAGTCCCAGTTGGCACGGATTCCGGCATCCTCATCAGCCATGCCAATCGCGGTGATTTGCTTCGCGCTGGACTTGTACTCTGTCCTGAGGGAATCGAGTAGGGCGCACTGCAGGGAGGAGAGTTTCAGATCCTGACGGACAGGATCGAGACCCAGCAGCACGGGTACCGAGCCCGGATGATCATTGCCTGCTCCAGCAGCTGCCGTCGTCGTCGGCAACTGTGCTGTGGAGCAACCGGTAAGAGCTGCGGCAAGGAGAAGTGGAAGGAAACGTTTCATCATTGTTGGCAGGTTAGGAACTCGAGAAAGAGGCGGACAGTACGTCATCAGCAAGCCTGGGCGATCATGCCCTCAAGCTTGACAATATCAGCACCAAACTTGCGAATGCCCTCGGCCAGCTTATCGGTGGCCATGGCATCCTCGTTGAGGAGCCAGCGGAAGCTCTTCTCGTCGAAAGGAATCCGCTCAATCTCCATCTCCTTGGCCGCCTCTGGGCTCAGGACGCGGGGCATTGGCTCGGTGGACTGCTCGAGCTTCTCGAGAATGTCGGGGCTGATGGTGAGAAGATCGCAGCCTGCAAGCGCAACGATTTCGCCTGTGTTGCGGAAACTGGCACCCATGACCTGGGTCTCGTAGCCGAACTTCTTGAAGTAATTGTAAATCTTATGCACCGACTGGACACCCGGGTCCTCCATGCCGACAAATTCCTTGCCAGTGGTCGCCTTGTAATAGTCGTAGATACGACCGACAAAGGGAGAGATGAGGCGCGCCTTGGCCTCGGCACAGGCGACGGCCTGAGGCATCGAGAACATGAGTGTCAGGTTGCAGTTAATACCTTCCTTCTGGAGGACTTCAGCGGCACGGATGCCCTCCCATGAGGAGGCGATCTTGATCAGAACGCGCTCGCGGTCGATGCCAACGCTCTTGTAGAGGCCGATCAGGTAGCGGGCCTTCTCGAGTGTTGCCTCGGTGTCAAAGGAGAGGCGGGCATCCACTTCGGTGCTGACACGACCTGGTACGATCTTGAGGATCTCGCAACCGAACAGAATGAGCGTGTCGTCGATGATTTTCTTCCAAAGGGCCGGTCCCGAGAGGCTGGATCCCTTGTTATCGGCGATCGCCTTATCCAGAAGCGTGCGGTATTGCGGATTCAGAACCGCCTTGAGAATGAGCGAGGGATTCGTTGTGGCATCCTGGGGCTGGAATTTCTTGATGTCCTCGAAATTGCCCGTATCGGCGACGACCGTGGTGAATTGCTTGAGTTCTTGGAGTTGGTTCGTGCTCATATCGGACAAGTGTTGGACTTTATCGCCGTGGAAGGCAATTCCTGAATTGTGACAAGGATCCCTTGACATGGTGAGCGCCGATCCAAATCAGGGAAAAAGCATACTCAACCTACCATCAGCCGGTTAAACAATCGATGCACGGATAAACTCGTCGAAGAGCGGATGCGGAGCCTCGGGCTTACTGAGGAACTCCGGATGGAACTGCACGGCGATGAACCAAGGATGGTCGAGATACTCGATAATCTCGACGAGTGAACCATCCGGAGAAGTGCCGGAAATGACCAAACCCTTCTCCTCCATGCGCTCACGGTAGGCGTTGTTGAACTCATAGCGGTGACGGTGACGCTCGGCGATCTCAGCCTGCCCGTAGAGCCTATGAGCGAGCGAATCGGACTTCAGCAAGGCGGGCCAGGAACCGAGGCGCATCGACCCACCCTTGCCGGTCACCCCCTTCTGGTCGTCAAGCAGCGCAATGACGGGATGCGGGGTCGCGGGTTCAAACTCCGTACTGTTGGCTCCCTCCAGTCCGCAGACATTTCTGGCAAACTCGATCGTCGCGATCTGCATGCCGAGGCAGATGCCGAGGAAAGGAATCTTGTTCTCCCTGGCATACCGGGCGGCGGCGATCTTCCCCTCGGTCCCACGGTCGCCGAAGCCACCGGGAACAAGGATGCCGGAGACCCCACTCAGGAAAATTTCAGCCCCTTCCGCCTCGATCTGCTCGGCATCCACGATCTCCAGGTCGACGCCGCAGTCGTTGGCTCCTCCAGCGTGGCAGAGCGACTCGTAGATGCTCTTGTAGGCGTCCTGCAACTCCACGTACTTGCCGACCACGGCGATCTTGACGCGTCGTGACGGATTGACGATCGAGTGCACGACCATCTTCCAGCGCTCCATGTCGGCCGGCCGCGTGTCCAGGTTAAGGAGCTGGCAGACCTTCTCATCCAGCCCCTCAGTCTGAAGCATCAGCGGGAATTCGTAGATGGAGTTCTCGACATCCCTCGCCTCGATCACCGAGCTGATGGGAACATTGCAGTAGAGGGAAAGCTTTTCGCGGACATCCGTTTCCAGCAGCTTCTCGGTACGGCAGATCAGCACCTCGGGCTGGAGCCCGATCTCGCGTAGCTTGGCGACGCTCTGCTGGGTCGGCTTGGTCTTCAGCTCACCGGCGGCCTTGATGTAGGGAACGAGGGTCACGTGGAGCAGGATCGCGTTCTCATGACCTACCTGCAGGATGAACTGACGGATCGCCTCGAGGAAGGGAAGCCCTTCGATGTCACCGGTAGTACCGCCGATTTCCGTGATGAGGATGTCGGCCTTGCCGGTTTGCTCGAAGCTGCGAATACGGCGCTTGATCTCGTCGGTGATATGGGGAATCACCTGAACCGTCTTGCCGAGATAGTCGCCGCGGCGTTCCTTTGCGAGGACCGTCTCGTAGACCTGACCGCTGGTGAGGTTGTTGTCACGGGTCAGCTCGCATTTGGTGAAGCGCTCATAGTGCCCGAGATCGAGATCCGTCTCAGCTCCGTCGGCAAGGACATAGACCTCGCCGTGCTGGAGGGGATTCATCGTGCCCGGATCAACATTCAGGTAGGGATCGAGCTTCTGCAGCGTCACTCGCAGACCGCGATGCTCCAGAAGAGTGCCCAGGGAAGCGGCTGCAAGGCCCTTTCCCAGAGAACTGACCACACCGCCTGTGACGAAAATATACTTCATGGATTAGAGATCATAGGGAGGGCTGTCGGAAAATCCAGCTCGGCCATCGGCACGGCGCAAAATTCCCAGTGGAATCACCCTTGAAGAGGACATTTCATCAAAATGTCACACCGAGCAACCTGGCAAAAAGCTCTCGTCGCCTTCCATGCTCCTCGTCGCTCAGGACCGAGACCATGGTTCCGAAATCTCCCTCCGGAAGCTCCACCCAGGAGCGGCAGCCACCGAATTCCTTACTCATGGTAAGCGTGGCGGCAGGTTCCAGTCTGTAGACACGGACAAAGGCCACGTTGATGCCGTTCCCGCCGAGCGATCCCGAACCGGTATCGTAGACAAAACGCTCCTCGATCACCGAGGCATCGAGCACGTGAAGTTCGCTCAGGCGATGAGCGGTCTCCTTGTCGGCGATGCGACCACTCCATTCGAGATGAGCTGCATAGCTCACAATCAGCTGATCGGGTGCCTGTTCGGGAAGGGCGACATCAGCCTTGCGGATCTTCTCCATCTGGCCATGGAACCAGGTGGGAAAGAGGTAGAACTCAGCGTGATCGAATCCGAATCCCCCCTTTCCTTCGGCAATGCCTCCCTTGCGAAGAAGAACGCTCTGCTCACCGCTTCCGAGAGCTTCGCAGACAAGGGCCCATTCTTTGAACGCAATCGGCATGGCTTACAGATAATCGCCTAACGGTATGTCAAAAAGTAAAAACGAAGTCCGAAAGTTTCTTTCCCTTGGCATTGAGTGCCGGGAACCGTCAAAATACCCCGATGCGTCACGCTTTCGACCTGCACCTCCACACCCACTACTCTGCGGATGCGTGTGGTTCGCCCGAGGCCATGATCAAGGCTGCAAAACAACGTGGCCTGAGCGGCATTGCCATCACCGATCACAACACCTGCGCCGCCGTTGCTTATCTCACCAAGGAAGGGCTGATGCGCGAGGATGGACTTCCAGTCGATGGCTTTCTCGTCATTCCTGGCGTCGAAGTCTCCACGGCCGACGGTCATCTCCTCTGTCTCGGCGTCACGCTTCCGAACATGAAGGGAGCCCCGGCCCTCGAAGTTGTAGCAACCGTTAAACAGCAGGGCGGCATCTGCATCGCCCCTCATGCTTACGACTCGTTCCGTGCAGGTATCCGCGAAGAGATTCTGGATCAACTCGATCTTGCGGCTCTCGAGACCTTCAATGCCGCCGTTACCCTTCGTGACTTTAATGCCAAGGCATCCGCCTATGCGGCGCGTCGCGGTCTTGCTGGCACATCTGCCAGCGACGCGCACCACGCCTCGGCGGCTGGCATCTGCTCCACAGCCTACGAGCTTTCCGAACTCTCAGTCTCGGCCGTGCTCGACGCCATCCCTCAGGGCGGCGAGCGAAACGAAAACTACCTCTCCTTCTCGGAGGGCATGAAGAAAAACTTCGGCAACTGGTTCCGCATCTTCAATCACTCACCTGCCGAAAATGCTAACACGCTGAAAGGCTAAAAGCTGCCCCCCCTGTTTCAGCATCCCCATTACCAATAATCAATTCCCTATTCCCCACCCTGTGATCGAAAAACATCTTGTCCAAATCACCGCAGAACTAGGCCTCCAGCCCCGTCAGGTGGCCGCCACGGCTGTCCTGCTCGAAGAGGGAGCCACCGTCCCCTTCATCGCCCGCTACCGCAAGGAACGCACCGGGGAACTCGACGAGGTGAAGATCACCGCGATCCGCGATCGCCTGGAGCAGCTCGAGGTACTCGATAAGCGGCGCGAATCCATTATTACCTCGCTAGAGGAACGCAAACTTCTCACCGAGGAACTCCGCTTCAAGGTGGAGACCGCCGCCAACCTGAACTCACTCGAGGACATCTATCTTCCTTTCAAACCACGCAAACGCACGCGAGCCACGATCGCGAAGGAACTCGGTCTGGAACCTCTTTCTGAGATCCTCTGGGCCCAAGACCCCTCGACCGATCCGGAGGCACTCGCCGCTCCCTATGTTGGCAACTCCGTTACAGTTGACGCCAAGACCTCGACTCTTGATACCGTCTCCGCCGTCCTAGCCGGCGCCAGAGACATCCTGGCCGAACGGATCAATGACGACGCAACCTTGCGCGCCCAACTCCGCAGCCTCTATCTGAACAAGGGAGTCATCAAATCGACCCTCATTTCCGGCAAGGAAGAGGAAGGGGCCAAGTTCAAAGACTACTTTGACTGGAGCGAACCGGCCGCCACCGCGCCCTCTCACCGCATTCTCGCTATGCGCCGCGGGGAGACCGAAGGATTCCTCTACTTCCGACTCACACCGCCCGAGAGCGAGGCACTCGGCATTCTCTTCATGCTCTTTGTGAAAGGGAATTCAAAGGCCTCCGAACAGGTGAAGCTAGCCTGCGAGGATTGTCTTAAACGACTGGTGGGCTTCGCCATGGAGGTCGAGGCGCGTGGTTTTTACAAGAAGAAGGCCGATGAGGAGTCGATCCGCGTCTTTGCCGACAATCTCCGCGAGCTCCTGCTAGCCTCCCCACTCGGCCAGAAGATCACCCTCGGCATCGACCCCGGCTTCCGCACGGGCTGCAAGATCGTCCTGCTCGATCGCCAGGGAAAGCTCCTGGCCAATGAGGTGATCTATCCGGGCCGGAGCCGGGGCGAGGAACTCGAAGCTGCCGAGGCCATTCTGAATATGGTGCGCCTTCACAAGGTGGAGGCCATCGCCATCGGTAACGGCACCGCCTCGCGCGAGACTGAGACCTTCGTTAAGAAACTCAAACTTCCCTCCTCCATCCAGATTGTCGTGGTCAGCGAGAGCGGAGCATCCATCTACTCGGCAAGCGAGATCGCCCGTGAGGAATTCCCAGAACTTGATCTCACGGTCCGTGGAGCAGTCTCCATCGGAAGACGTCTCATGGATCCGCTCGCTGAATTGGTGAAGCTTGATCCCAAGTCGATTGGTGTCGGTCAGTACCAGCACGACGTGGACCAAGCAGCCCTGAAGCGCTCCCTCGACGATGTCGTCATCTCGTGCGTGAACAAGGTCGGCGTCGAACTTAACACGGCCTCCCGTCATCTCTTGGCCTATGTCTCGGGCCTAAACTCCCGCACTGCGGCGAGTCTTGTCAGCCACCGGGATGCCAGCGGCCCTTTCAAGTCACGCGCCGAGCTCCTCAAGATCAGCGGTCTGGGGCCGAAGGCCTTCGAACAGGCGGCAGGGTTCCTTCGAATCCGCGACGGCGCCCATCCCCTGGATGCCAGCTCCGTCCATCCCGAAAGGTACGAACTCGTGGATCGCATGGCGGCGGATCTCGGCTGCTCCGTGGCCGACCTCCTGCGCGATCCGGCCAAGCGATCGGCAATCAAGCTCGAGAGCTACGCCACCCCCGAGGTGGGGCTTCCGACACTCAAGGACATCATCGCCGAGTTGGCAAAGCCGGGCCGCGATCCCCGCGAGCAATTCGAGGCCTTCAGCTTCGCAGACGGTGTCGAAAAAATGGAGGATCTACAACCGGGAATGAAGCTCCCCGGCATCGTGACGAATGTCACCGCCTTCGGGGCTTTCGTCGACATCGGGGTCCATCAGGACGGCCTCGTTCATATCAGCCAGATCAGCGACGATTTCGTCCAGAACCCCGCCGAGTTCCTGAAGGTTGGTCAGAAAGTTCAGACGACAGTCATGGAGGTCGACCTGCCCCGTAAACGCATCGCCCTCTCGCTGAAGACCAAGGTCGATCTGACCCCTCGCGATCCCAAGGCCGGGGGAGCTCCGGGTGGTGATCGCCGCGGTCAGGGAGGCCGCGGAGAGGACCTCAGCCGTTTTATGCGTAACGATTCAGGAAAGCCGGGAACCGGTGGAGACTGGTTCTCCCAGGCTCAGCAGAAGAAATTCTAAGATCCAAAGGATCTCTGCAGTCTTCTCCCCAAGCCCCCTGCGGCTGGAAAGGTTTTGCCAGAAGCTGATAAGCATGAAAGAAGAGACCCATGCATGCCGTCATACGCCACTACCACTTCGCCCCCAAGGACAGCAAAGAGATCGACCAGAAAATCGCCGATGAGTTCTTGCCTATCATCCGGTTAGCAAAAGGTTTCGTCCGCTACTACTGGCTCGATAACGGGAATGGCGAAGGCACCTCAGTAAGTGTTTTCCATGACAAGGATGGGGCGGACGATTCCGTCCGTCTGGCTGCATCCTATGTGCATGAACATCTTGCTGACTTGATGAAGCAGAAGCCGGAGATCATCGAGGGACCGGTTGTCGTGCATGATTGATTCGCGCAGGCCGTTACGTCACTTCGATCCGGAGCGAGGTATTGCCGGATAAATCTCTCTTGTTGAGGGGCACTTGCTTCTTGATCATCTTGGCGTGATCAAAACAGCACTCACCCTCCTGGCTCTTCTACTCACTCCTCCGTTGCTCTGCTCGCAAGGAGCACCCTCCAAACCCAGGCCCTCTCCCGCCCCCTCCACAGCGCCTTTCTCGACTGACGGCCGAGGGAATCCAAAGGTGGCCCATCTGAATCAATCAGTCGACCAGATGGTCTATGATTTCATGGAGGAGCAGCAGATCCCGGGCCTGACGCTCGCGATCGTGCAGGCCCCCTACATCACGAGGCTTGTCGGCTACGGACTCTCGGACATTGGACAGAGGCGCCTTGCCTCCACCAAGACGGTCTGGGCTATCGGACCGATCTCTCAGGGGTATGCCGCCGTGGCCATCATGCAACTCGTCGAGCAGGGGAAGCTTGACCTTAATGACATGGCCTCCAAGTACCTGCCGGATCTCCCAGCAGCCTGGAAGAACATCACGATTCTCCAACTCCTCCAGCACGCGAGCGGCATCGCCGATTACCGCGCACAGGCCGGCTATGATGCAGCGAAAAATCAGACCCCCGGCGAACTCATCGCGTCGGTGAAGGAGCAGCCTCTTGCCTTTGCACCCGGCACCGACATCGCACAGAGCGCAACGAACTTTCTGCTGCTGGCTCAAGTCGTGGAGAAAGCTTCGGGAAACTCCTACCGGGACTTCGTCACCAAGAATCAGATCAAGGCACTCGGCCTGAGGCACACCTGTTTTCAAGAGGACCTGGTGAAACTTCGCGAGGAGAACGTGGCCGCAAACGGCAACAAGCACAAAGACTTCCTGAACGTCCCTGAACTCATTGATCCAACGGAGCACGCAACGGGGTACATGGCCGACCTTTCCCCCGTGCCTGTCGCTGCAGCTTCGGCTCCCAAGGGATTTGGCGACATCTGGGCCTCAGCCGAGGATATCAGCCTCTGGGACATCGGCTTGGCCGGCTCCCTCCTCATCGCCAAACCCGAGAACCGTGCGCTCTTCTACCATCCGACCAAACTGGATAACGGCAAGGTAGTTCCCTGCATGGCCGGATGGCAGTTCTACCACCACAAGGGACTGATGGAAATCAAGGGGCACGTTCCGGGCTTTTCCTCTTCGCTGAGCCGGTTTACCGACCCCTCGGAGTTGGTCTGTGTGACGCTGCTGGCCAATAAGGAAGGGATTGATTTCACCAACCTCGGACGCCGCATCGCATCGGCCTTCGGAAGTTCGCTCCAATCGGGTGGGGATGACCGGAATCTCTTCTTGAGGGAAAGCTCCTTCGGCGTTGACGAAACCATGGCCCGCATCGAGGCGGAGTTGAAAAGGAGGAACATCCCGGTCTTCGCCAGGTTCGACCATGCGCAGAATGCCAAGGAGGAGAATCTGGAACTACGACCCACCCGGGTCATTGTCTTCGGATCCCCCGCTGTCGGGACGGGACTCATGCAGGCCGACCAAAGCATCGCGCTTGAACTCCCTCTTCGGATCTCCGTCTGGGAGGATGCCAAGGGGAGTGTCTGGGTAGCCTTCCCTCGGATGGGAAAACTGATGGTCGCTTACGGACAAGAGGGTAGTCCGACTGCGGTCAAGATGCAGTCTCTGATGGAGGAGATTACGGCTAAGGCCTGCTCTGCATACTGAGATCATGGGGCAGAGCCTTCCCACCAGCGTAATTCTAGAAGCTCAGAGGACCGGTCCAGCGCTCCGTCCGAGACCTCCAATCAGGGGAGAGTGTGATCTCGAGTAGCTTTTTGTTGATTTCCGAAAACTCAGGAAGGCCGGGCCTGGTGGCCATGACATAGAAGAGGACTTTGGAGCGAACAATGGAGATCATAAAGTGCCCGGGGAATTGGTTCATGGCTATATAACTCAGCGGGGTGGCATCACCCCCGAAGGCTGTGATTTCACCCCTATCAAGGGCAGCTAAACCCTCCTCTGGGCTGGAATACTCCATGACCGGAAGCCCCCTTTCACGAAGAGTAAGATCCAGAGATGAGCCCTTGAATGCACCCGTCCGGTAATGAACCAAATCCTCGATCTGAAAAACCTTTGAACTCGTATTGGCCGCTGTGATTGCTGAGGCAACAGCCCCTGTGAAGATGGCAACAAAACAGATGCCCAAAACAGCCAGAAGATACGTGAGAAATCGTCCGAGGGGCGAAAGCCGCAGGGCCACGTCATACTCCAAGCACAGCAGGTTCAACGCAGAGAACCAAAGTGCATGGAAAAACTTGCCGTCTGGCTTGTCTGCGAAGTGCCCCTCTTCGGTCCGTCTCTCGATGATGACGATCACGATACTGAATACGACGATGATACCCCCAACAATCAGCAGGATCGTTAAAATGCCCCCATCGATCAGATTTTGATAAAATGAACCCAATTGCTGGAAGAGTGACGTGCTCTTTGTCTGCACTGCGGCGTAACTGAAGAAGTATGGCGCCGTGTAGTCCACCAGTCTAACCCCCTTGGCGACCATCGACACTGCGGGAGTCAGATCACAGGCACCGGCGTTAAGCTTCTCATAAACTTCACCAAGCGGCACCTCGACATACTCGTAAGGAAGGTGCAGTTCCTCGGCAATCTCTTCCCAAAGCTCGATTCCAATGCCGTTCCACACCCCTTGTTCCGTCTTGAAGGTGTAGGGGGGTCGCTCAAAGACCGCAATGCGAAGCTTGCGAGAAGTCTCTGCAGGCACCGAAACAACCGGACTGGTATCAGCACCCTTGGCAAGGAATGGGAAAAAAAACAACCCAACTGCAAGCAGGCGGAGAATCGAACGTGGAAACCTCATCACCGGTAAGTACCACTTTCTGATTCGGCAGGGAATACGCGATGTTCCGGCACCACCGGAAAGAGGAGATTTTCTCCCTATTCAAAATAATCAAGGCAGCCTAAAATTTTGAGCGTGAAAAAGATCCTCTTATTGGGTTCCGGTGAACTGGGCAAAGAATTCGTAATCAGCGCCAAGCGTCTGGGTTGCCATGTGATTGCTTGCGACAGCTATCAAGGAGCACCCGCAATGCAGGTCGCCGATGAGGGTTGTGTGTTTAGCATGCTCGATGAACAGGCTTTGCGGGCTGCCATCGCGAAATATCAACCTGATCTGATCGTTCCAGAAATTGAGGCTATTAGAACAGAGGTGCTGCTGGATGTTGAAAAAGCAGGTTTCGAAGTGATTCCCAGCGCAAGGGCCGCGAACTTAACCATGAATCGAGACAGGATTCGTGATGTTGCTGCCAGTCTTGGCGTGAGAACGGCCACATTTCATTATGCAGAATCCGTGGAAGATCTCATGGCTCACGCTAAAACCATTGGATTTCCAGTTGTGATCAAGCCGGTTATGAGTTCCTCAGGCAAAGGCCAAAGCGTGGCCAAGAGCGAGTCTGATATTCAGGCCAGTTGGGATTACGCCTGTTTGGGAATGCGTGGCGACCGCAAGAAGGTGATCGTCGAAGAGTTCATCAAATTCGACTTTGAGATCACGTTGCTCACCATCCGCCAAAAGAATGGTGAAACCATCTTCTGCGAACCTATTGGTCATGTTCAAGAGCGCGGAGATTATCAATACAGTTGGCAACCCCAGCTCATGAATCATGAATCGTTGAAGGCCGCTCAGGACATGGCTGCAAAGGTCACCGCCGACTTGGGCGGCGCCGGTCTTTTCGGCGTTGAGTTTTTTGTCACCAAGGATGAAGTCATCTTTAGCGAGTTGAGTCCGCGCCCCCATGACACGGGCATGGTGACTTTGGTCAGTCAGAATCTGAGTGAGTTTGATTTGCATGCCAGGGCAATTCTAGGCATGCCAATCCCCTCAATTGAATGCATCGAGGGAGCGAGCGCCGTTGTCTTGGCAACGAAGGAGGGGCGAGATCCTACCTTCCGAGGAGTTGATGATGCCTTGAGCGAGAGGGGTGTTGATGTTCGGATTTTTGGCAAGCCTACTGCTCGCCCCTATCGCCGCATGGCTGTTGCTTTAGCCAGTGGCCCAGATGCATTGACACGCGCTCGAGCCGCGGCGGCGAAGATCACAGTTCATTAATGAGTTGTTGCTGATCTGAATCTTTCCCGTGATGTCCGTAAGGCTGGGGCTTCCCGATTTTTCACGTAATCAACAGGAAGCCTCTCGACATTTCTTTCCCAGCTCCCCAGGAGCGGGACCCATGCGATACCCATCTGCATTCGGTCCCTCTCTTTTTCAGATTCTTAGATGGGCCTCGGCTAAATCCCACCTCCTTCGTTTCTTTTCCTGAGTTCCAGATTTATTCACCCCCTTACCTCTCACCCACTTGAAACAGCGGGGAGTATTTCAAAATAGTACCGTTTTTTCTGGTTATTAACAGATCCGAAGCCACGATCCAATCGCAGCCTGAGCGTCCTGCAAAAGGCATGCAAAAACCCGCAGCAAAAAAATATCCATGAAATCACGCGCAAAGAAATCAGCCACCAAGGACAGGTATCTCGTCATCGGATCCCACGGACCCGGATTCACCTCACAGGAGGAGGAACTAACCGTCTTGCAGGAGGGGATCATTCCCTCATTTGACGCACTCCACAAACTGGAAGATAAAGGCATCATCTTTGCCGGGGGGCTTCCACTTGGCGAACGGACGCTGGTTTTCATCATGGAGGCCTCCTGCAACGAGGAAGCGGACCGAATCCTACGCGAACTTCCCTGCTGGGGTGTCTTTGACTGGGAGGTCAAGCCTCTCCTCACATTTGCGAAGCGTTCCAAAGAGGAGCAAAGCATCGTTTCCAAACTCAAAAAGAGCCTGAAGTAAAGTTGATCCCGTAAAACTCCATCCTCTACCCTTTCATGCGGTGGGGATGGAGTTTGATGCCATTTTGGCATTCGCCGAATCCCGAGGTTTTTTTATGGTTTATCTCCGCTGCCCGGGAAATCGCTGAAGATCGATCGACGTCTAACCATCGTTCAGCGAGCGTCCTTCCCGGGAAAACAATCGTCTGCAGGATAATCTTTTCTCCACTATCACGCTCTTCTCAATCGCGGCGAGCGTGGCCGGAGCAGTCGTACCTCTCATGGTTGAGGGAAGGGGCATTTATCGACTCACGGCGAATGGTTGAGTGGTGGTAACGGCACTTTGGGGCCTATGCATTAGCGGCGTGTTACTCCTGATTCCCGTTCACGGCGGTACCCTTGCAGGCTGCTGGTATATGGGAACCTTCGTGAGCATGACGGCGATCGAGGTCATTTCCCCTTCCCTTTTCTGATGGTCGCGGGGGCGCTCACTTGAGTGCTGATAACCATTCTCAAGATTCCCTTTCATGGTTTTGGGGGAGTGCTGGGATTGAGTGCATTACTTTCGGACATCATAACCTACCGCCTTGAACCACTCCGACTTCATCTTCGCAACAGGCCGCTTCCCGTCCGCTCGTAATAAAATGATCGCGGGGGCATCGTTGGAACCTTACCTTTATTGTCCATCACCCCAATCAACACATGAACATCCACGCCACGATCCGATTCCCACTCCACAAGGCCACTCGCACCATAATAGTTGTCCTTGCCTCCCTCACCCTGACTGTTGCCGCAAACGCATCAGAAGTCTCTTCCCCAACACTCAAGGCCGCGAACGAGGGCTTCTACAGCGCACTAAACACTATGTTCACCGGCAAGATCGATCCGATGCTCGCACTGTGGTCGCACGGCAAAGATGTCGCCTACCTAGGCCCCGACGGCCGGTTCCTGACCGGATGGAACAGCGTGAAGGCCGACTGGAATAAGCAGGCCTCCATGAAACTTGGAGGAAAAGCAGTTCCCTCCAATGTCAGTTATTTCATGCTGCCCGGAAGCGGGATCGCCGTGGTTCAGAACGTCGAGCATATCACCACGGACAAGGGCCTGAAACTCTCTATACGTGCAACCAATGTCTACCGTATGGAAGGCGGAGCTTGGAAAATGGTCAGCCATCACACCGACAAACTCCCCGCCGTACTCAAGTAGTCACGGCGGCACTGTGGGAACGGCTTCAGGATCCGCGGCATGAACGGCCGCCTGCTGCTCACCCTGCAGCCTCAACCAGGAACCGCACTGTACGTAAATATTTGCGCGGTGATGGGGCCGTTCGTGTATTGAAAGGCATGAAATGATGACAGCAGCATCCGATAATAACCATTCGCACTCCGCTAATTCGGCGACAAGGATCCTGATCGCAAGTCTTGCCGGAACAACGATCGAATTCTTTGATTTTTATATCTTTGCGACCGCTGCCGTCCTGGTCTTTCCCAAGCTATTCTTCCCCTCCTCGGATGCAAACTCTGCCATCCTGGAATCGCTTGCGACCTTTGCCCTAGCGTTTTTAGCACGCCCGGTCGGAGCCGCTCTCTTTGGTCATTTCGGGGATCGTTTGGGGAGGAAAACCACCTTGATCGCTGCCCTGTTGACCATGGGAATCTCGACGGTGCTGATCGGCCTGCTACCCACTCATGCGTCGATCGGCGTTGCCGCTCCTATCCTGCTTGCACTCTGTCGATTGGGGCAGGGAATCGGACTAGGGGGCGAGTGGGGCGGAGCTATCCTTCTGGCAACGGAAAATGCACCTCTCGGAAAGAGGGCTTGGTACGGGATGTTTCCCCAACTCGGGGCCCCGCTAGGATTCTTCTGTTCGGGAGGTATTTTCCTCCTGCTCTCTGTACTCCTGTCTAACGAGCAGTTCATCTCTTTCGGATGGCGCCTCCCTTTCATTGCCAGCAGTGGACTCATCGTGGTGGGACTCTACGTACGCCTGAACATCACGGAGACGCCTGCCTTCTTGGAATCCTTGAAACAGAAAGAGCGCGTTGCCGTACCCATGTTCACCGTTATTAGGGATTACTTCAGCGCCTTGCTCTTGGGGACATTGATTGCTGTCGCCACATTCGTGATCTTTTACCTACTTACCGTCTTTTGTCTTTCTTGGGGAACGACCCATCTTGGACACAGCAGAAACCAGTTTTTAATCATTCAGTTGATCGGAGTTCTATTCTTCGCCTTGACGATTCCATGGTCGGCCAGACTTGCCGACCGTTATGGGCGCCGAATCATGATGATCATTGCATCCTCATTGATCATTCTCTTTGCTCTCCTCTTTGGAACTCTTTTCAGTGCAGGCACCTGGGGAGTAGTGGCGACACTCATCCTCGGCTTCTCACTGATGGGAATGACCTATGGACCTCTCGGCACACTCCTCTCGGAGCTCTATCCCACTGCGGTGCGATACACAGGGGCCTCCGTCTCGTTCAGCATGGCAGGGATCTTAGGTGCTTCGCTTGCTCCCTATATCGCCACCTCGCTGGCTATGAGTCACGGATTGGGAGCCGTCGGATTCTATCTAGCCGCCATGGCACTGATCAGTCTGATCGCCCTGCTGTTGTCGCCAGCAAATCAGATTACGGAAGGCGTCGGTAATAGCGCAGGGCCTCGATAGGAACCCCAAGTTCCTTCAACGGATAGATCTTCCCCTCTCCATGCGAGGAGGGATCACGGATCAGATAGTCGAATCCTCTCTTCCCGACGATCACGACAAAGTGGGTGATGCCGCTGGGCAGCCTGAGACGAACAATCACGGGATTTCCTCTCAGGAGATTCCAGTCGATCAGTGCATAGGAAGAGAGATCTTCGTAGGCCTTTTCGATCAGGCCGGGAGTGAACTCAGCTACTGATTCCCAGCGAAGCCATCCGGCGCCCTCGAAGCCGTTGTTTTCCTTGAGAAACTTGTTCAGGCGTCCCGGGTCGACATCCAGTCCGTAATGGGAGAGCAGCATCGAAGCCGAAGCAACCGCGCAGCCCTCGGCTCCCAGAGTGCCGGGAGTATTACCAAGCAATTCATCACTCCATCTCGGGTCACCCTGAAAGAACTGTGGGACGGAAATTACGATCTCCCCGGGAACCGGCAGACCACCCACTCCGTCTAACGGCCGCCGCCAACACCAGAAGATAACCAAAAACAGCAGGAGAGTTCCCGCCGCGATGATCCACCTTGCGAAGGGAGGTCTTTTGACCTTGGTTGGAGGCAATGATGTCACGGCTTCTGTTCTGTTTGTTTTCCAAGCTCCTTCTTTCAATGACTCCCGTGCACGCGGAAGACAACAACTCTCTTCCCCCCGTCAATCGTCTCATTCTGAATGAGATCTCCTCGATGCCGTCCGGCGGCGGATATTCCACCTCTGCTGCGGCCAATCATGCACTCCAGGGCGCGGTCACCACCTCCAGTGAGAAACTCCGGGTGGAGGCCTCCCATGCCGTACCCAGCTATTGTTCCGGCGCCACCTACCTGGTGTTTCTGAAGACCCTTTCGGCCCTTCAATCAAATCACCAGCTCTCTCTCACGCCAGAGATTGTCACCGCCCTGAAGCCAACAGGACAACCCGACGGCACAGGCATCTGGGGACGATGGAATGCGAACGGCCCTGGCACGGCGCGCCTCTTCTACGAACTCGGACTCGGACCGAACTTCACGGATCTCTCGAGAGCCCTTCCGGGAGATTTCCTGAAGATCTTCTGGAACGACAGCATCGGAGCCAGCGAGCATGGCCACTCGGTCATCTTTCTCGGAACTGAGGAGAAGAGCGGCATAAAATACCTCAAGTTCTGGTCAAGCAACATACCGGGAGGATACGGCGAGAAAGTAGTCCCACTGAGCCGAGTGCATCGGATGCTCTTCTCTCGCTTGGAACATCCCGAGAACATCAACCGTCCCCTTCCCCGCACCGACAGCTATCTCTCCTCCATGGAGCACCGCTCCTCCACCCCTGCCGAGATGACAGAAAAATGCGGCATCCTGCGGTAGATCCTGAGACTCGCGAGAATGAGCGCCGCAGCTAGCAAATAAGCAACTCCGCTCCAGGCGATCGATCCGCTCATCCGCTCCATCGGGGTTCCCGAGCCGTAGGTGGAAAAGAGTCCCACCATCAAGGGACCCAGCGCACCGCCGCCCCATCCGATGAAATTCATCAGGCCCGCCACGGAGGCGCGTTGACTTGGTTTCACAAACTCGAAGACCGAAGCGAAGATCCCTCCGTCATAGGCTCCCTTGCAGAGCCCGAAGCAGATCATCGCGGCGACCAGCGATTCCATCGTTGGCGCCCATGCGACGGCAACCACGCAGAACGATCCGGCTATCAACCCCACGGACTGAACGATCATCCGGGCTCCACGAACATTTATTGCAAGCCTGTCGGCGATAACTCCCGAGAGGGGGGCACTCACCGCGCTTGCTAGCTGGATCGCCGCCACTGCCGAGACTCCCGCCGCCACCAAACCGAGATGGAACTTCTCGAACAGGAACGTGGGAGCCCAGATCAGGAAGATCGATCCGACAGCATTCGCACAGGCGAAGGCCAGCATCAGCAGGAGTATGCCACGCTGAGAAAACAGCATCCGCAGCGTTGGAAAGAAACTCGGCAGTTCGGTCTTCTCCCGAAGCGAAGGATCTTCCGAAGCTATTCGCTGCGGGTCCCTGAGCCTTAGCAGAAGAAGTAGTGAGACAAGGATTCCCACACCTCCGAATCCGTAAAAGGCCCATCGCCATCCATAGCACTCCGCGAGCAGTGCACCGATCCCTCCCCCTGCGATCGTGCCGATGTAGACGGCGGATTGATGGAGAGAAAGAGCCGTCGAGCGCGTCCTTGGACCGTGGTACTCGGAGAGCATCGAGGTGGCTGACGGGAAATAGACGGATTCACCCAGACCTATCAGCGCGCGTGCTGTGACGAACTGCCAGAGCTTGCCGCACCATCCCGTCAGCCCCGTCATGACGCTCCAGAAGAGACATCCTCCCAGGATCAGTCCCGTGCGTGAGAGGCGATCACCCGCGAATCCGGCGAAGGGAGCCGAGGCCGCATAGACCCACATAAAGGCGCTCCCGATCAGCCCCAGCTGGGCCTTCGAGAATCCGAAATCGCGCTCCAACAACGGAAAGAGGCTACTGATCGCCTGACGGTCGGCGTAGTTGAGCATACAGACCAGCCAGAGCAGACCGAGCACGATCCATTTTTCACGGTTGGAAGTGGGAGGTGGCTTCATCGGGTGGGTAATTTCCCGGTTCCAAATCGAGCCTGATTCCGTTGTGATGTCACTTCTTTCATGGATTATTCGGATACTCCCGCCACTCCTGACTCTCTTCTAACACGTGATGCCGTAGTGGTCTGGCATCCCTTCACCCAGCACGGCCTGGGTAGGGAACCGATTCCGATGGCTGGTGGATCGGGGGCCGTGCTTCGGGATGCCGGAGGCCGCGAATACCTCGACATGATCTCCTCCTGGTGGGTAAACCTCCACGGACACGGACGCCCCGAACTGGCACAAGCCGTGTTCGAGCAGATTCTCAAATTGGACCATGTCCAGTTCGCCGGGGCCACTCATGAACCCGCGGTACGACTTGCCGAACGCCTGTTGGAGAAAGCGGGGCTCACAGGTAGCGCCAAGGTCTTCTACTCAGACAACGGCTCCACCGCTGTCGAGGCCGCGCTCAAGATTGCACACCAACACTGGACAAACCTCGGGACACCCAGACGCCTCTTCGTGACACTACGCGGGAGCTATCATGGCGACACCGTCGGAGCGATGAGCGTGGGTCGTAGCTCCGGTTTCTTCGATGCCTTTCACGGAATGCTCTTTGAGACTCTTGCCCTACCCGTTCCCCTGGTCTGGGATGGATTTCCCAATGAAGAGGGAGAGCGGGAGGCATTGAAGGAAATTGCACGGTTGCTTGCAAACGACGGGGATCAAATCGCCGCCCTCATCGTGGAGCCACTAGTGCAGGGTGCTGGAGGGATGCGCTTTCACTCGCCCGGATTCCTGAAGGAGCTCAGCGAGCTTTTCCGTGAGCGCGGGATTCCGGTGATCTTCGACGAGGTCATGACAGGCTTTGGCAGGACCGGCAGTTTCTTCGCCTTTCAGCAGACCGGCTTCATTCCGGATCTGATCTGCCTCTCCAAGGGGATCACTGGAGGGATTCTTCCCCTCGCCGTTACGATCGCCTCGAATGATCTCTTCGATTCCTTCCTGGGCAATGACTTCTCCACGGCCCTCGCTCACGGTCACAGCTACACAGCGAATCCCGTGGCCTGCGCTGCCGCCCTTGCCAGTCTAGACCTCCATGAATCCACGGATTCCTTGGGACAGGTTGCTCGCATTCATGAGCAGTTGCGTCGACGTCTTGTTCATCTATCGAGCCATCCCCTGATCGAGCATCCTCGGGTTCTGGGGGGAATCGCTGCCTTTGATCTGGTTGCTGATGATTCAAGTTACTCGGCGTCGGCAGGCAGGAAGCTCGCGGCATTTGCCCAAGAGCACGGGGTTCTTCTCAGACCCCTTGGAAATGTCCTCTACCTCATGCCTCCATACTGCATCACGAATGAGCAGATCGACCGGGCCTTTGATGTGATCGAGGCCTTTTTGAGCAATACTGCCCAGGGAAGTCAGGGCGTTGCATGACCAGAACCTTTCTGGCAAAATCGCTATTCATGATTCACGCTCTCGGAAGAGAAACCATTCGGATTGTTTCGGGATTCGGCGACTTCGCCCTATTCACCGGCAGATCGTTCAGTGCCGCGGTCACCACAAAGCGCCTCTTCCGCAGGGTCATCCGTGCCATCTATGAGCAGGGGACGGTCTGCCTTCCCGTGATCCTGATTGTCGGCCTCTTCACGGGACTCGTGCTCGGCTTGCAGGGATACCATATCCTGACCCGCTTCGGATCGGAGGGCCTCTTGGGATCGATGGTCTCCCTCAGCCTGATCAGGGAAATGGCTCCGGTGCTTGCTGGTCTGATGCTCATCGGCCAGTCGGGATCTGCTCTGGCCGCGGAACTCGGCATCCAGCGCAATAGCGAGCAGATCGTGGCCCTGGAGACGATGGGCGTGGAGAGCCATGGCTACCTTGTCACCCCGCGACTGATCGCTGCCCTGGTTGTTTACCCCTTCCAGACAGCCCTCTTCGTGGTCATTGGCTTTTGGGGAGGGAGTCTCTCAGGGTCAGCGCTTCTTGGAGTCGATTCCGGTGTCTATTGGTCCTCCATCCAGAGAGCGGTCGAATCGCGCGACCTTCGGGAATGCTTCATCAAGGCTGCTGTCTTCGGCCTCCTCTCGGTCACCATCTGCGCCTATCAGGGCTTCCATGCTGATAGGAACCACTCCGCCACCGGAGCACGTGCCGTCAGCGCAGCCACCACGCGGGCCGTCGTGATCTCCAGCATCATGGTCCTCGTCGCCGACTATGTGGTGAGTTCCTTTTTCATCTGATGAATTCTCCTTCAACAGACACCCCCTTGCTTAAGGTCGAGAAACTCGTCAAGAGCTTTGGTGAACGCCCTGTCCTCGATGGGGTCGATCTCTGCGTTCCACGCGGAAGCATCTTCACCGTGCTTGGACCGAGCGGCACGGGTAAATCAGTCTTCCTAAAGTGTCTGGCAGGTGTCATGCAGCAGGACTCAGGGATGATCAGTTTCGAGGGTCGCCCCCTGGTTGACCTAGTCGCCTCGGACAAGGAAAACCGCGCGGATTTCCGCCGTCGCTGCAGTTTCCTCTTCCAGAGCAACGCCCTCTTCGACTCTCTATCAGCCTTGGAGAATGTCGCTCTGCCGCTCGAGCAGACCACTGATCTTGATTCGCATGAGATTCAGAGTCGCAGCATGGATGCTCTTGCCCAGCTGGAGCTCGAGGGCTACCGCGACCGATTCCCCAGTCAAATGTCCGGAGGAATGCAGAAACGACTCGCTCTGGCGCGCGCCATCGTGACCCGTCCGGAACTCGTGCTTTTCGACGAGCCGACGGCCGGACTTGACCCGCTGCGCCGTAATGCCGTTTTCTCAATGATCGTGAAATACCAGCGTCGCTTCAACTTCACCGCCCTCATCGTCACACACGATGTGCCGGAGGCCTTGGTGGCAAGCAACCGCGTGGCACTTCTGAACGGAGGCCGAATTTGCTTCGAGGGATCGCCCAGTGATTTCTCCTCCTCATCCGACCCCGTCGTAACCGGATTCCGTGACAGCACCGAGGCCCTGCGTGAATCCCTCTCCTCGATCCGTAGCGAATTCCAGAACTGCTGAACATTCTATGAAAAACACCAAACTCCAATTCTTGGTCGGACTCTTCGTGCTGCTCGGAATCGGTGCCATCACCTACCTCACGCTCAAGGTAGGGACAGGCTCCCTGATCCAGGGAGACACTTACCAGATCGAGTCCCGATTCGCGAACGCCGGCGGCCTTCACTCCGGAAGCAGCGTCCTCATGTCGGGCGTCACCGTGGGCAGGGTTGAGAGCGTCAGGATGGAGCCCTCCGACTTCAGTGCGATCATCACCATGAAGATCACTTCAGTACTTCACCTGCCAACCGACTCCATGGCCTCCATCAAGACCTCCGGACTCATCGGGGACAAGTATGTCGCCCTCTCCCCCGGGGCCGATGAAACCATCATCAAACCAGGAGAACGGATCACGCTGACCGAGTCTGCAGTGGACCTGGAGTCCCTGATCGGTAAAATGGCATTCGGCTCCCTTGACAAGGAGAAGACAACAAAAGAAAAAGAGGATAATTCAAAGCCATGAACTGCCACTCCCTGCGCTCCATCCTCCTTTTACTTACCTCGCTGATTTTTGTCGGCAGAGCCGACTGCTCCGTAACAGATGATGCTCAGAAGCAGCTCAAGACATGGGTCGACCAGGTTGTGGACGTGACATCTCACGCCCCTGACCGGGAAGCACTGAGAACAAAGGTGCGCCCGATCTTGGAGCATTGCATCAACTTTGATTCCATGACACGCCGGGCCGTCGGACCGGGATGGCGCCAGTTCACGCCTGACCAGCAGAGAGAGGCCATTCGTCTCTTCACCACACTCATCATCCGTACCTACACCGCCAAGTTCACCCCGGGAGAGGTTCCATCGACCACCTACAAAAGCTCTTCCTCCACCACACCGGGCCGTGTCGAGATCACCACAAACAGCCTCTACAAGGGGAGCCACTACGACATCGTCTACCGCCTGGAGCAGGGTAGCACTGCCAACACTCAGAGCTGGCGCATCACCGATATCGTGATCGAGGGCGTGAGCATGGTGGCCAACTACAGGACACAGTTTGATTCGGAGTTCCAGCAGGGCGGTGCAGCCTCCGTCATCAAGTCTCTCAATCACTCCGTGAACGATCCTAAATGACTATTCCTGTGAGCATACGAGGCTTCCATCTCCTCCCCATGGTACTGCTGGGGGCGCTGGCTTTTTCGGATCCCGCCCATGGCGCTTCAGCTACCAAAACCAAGCGTTCCGACGGGAAGTCTGTGGCTCCCCGTTCCTCTCCCGCCTCAGATAACGATCTCGACGAATACAAGAACACTGGAGCGATTCCCGATCCCATTCAGCCCGTCAATCGCGGCACCTTCTGGGTGAACCATCAGTTGTACAGATACATCCTCAAGCCGATCTCGAGGACCTATGACACCCTCGTTCCAAAGCCAGTCAGGACAGGTATTTACAACGTCTGCGACAACCTCGAGTTTCCTCTCCGCTTCGTGAACGACACCCTTCAGTGGAATCTGAAACGCGCCGGCAGAGAGGCCGAAAAATTCGGCATCAATAGCACCATCGGCCTCCTCGGCATCTTCCGCATCTCCGACCGATTCCCATCACTGGCTGACATCCCTGCCGCCGACACTGGCCAGACCTTCGCGAAGTGGGGAATCCCACACGGTTGCTACGTAGTACTTCCCTTCTACGGTCCGAAAAGCATCCGTGACACCGTCGGTCTTGCGGGAGACTACGCCTTGAGTCCTATTTTCTGGGTTTCAATCTGGCTGACCAGCATCCCCTGGGTTCCAGCAATATCCGCGCCGGACTCCGTGCGCACCCTGCATGATAAACTCTCCACCTACGAGTCGCTCACTAATAACTCCATGGATCGCTACCTCGCAGTCCGTAGCGCTTGGGTGCAGTATCGCAAGAAGGTAGCCGATCAGTAGGTGGCCACAGAAACGTGTTGCGAAAGGCTTCGCGGATTTCGGCAAACCTGAACCCCATCACTTCCTAAAGAAGGAAGTGGAGCGGGCGAAGGGATTGTATTCACCTCACTCCAGTGAGGTTAACCCTACGGGTCCTCCTTCGGAGGCTACTACTCGGCCTTCCCTAGCCTCGTTTCGAACCAACAACTCGTTTTCTCATCCCTAAAAACTTCACTTCCTATAGAAGGAAGTGGAGCGGGCGAAGGGATTCGAACCCTCGACATCAACCTTGGCAAGGTTGCACTCTACCAACTGAGTTACGCCCGCATCGACTAGCGATTTCCAACGCTACGAAAGAGAGAGATCATGGTCAAGGGGAGATTTGTACTCTTCCCCAGGATCCCTTCAGAGAACAAAAAAACCGGCGTGGAGGATCTCCCCACGCCGGTTGAATGATTCTATCCTGTGATTAGTTCGACTCGGGCGATGGGGCCGCCCCCCCCTTGTGCATCTTGTCGAGGACGGGTTGTATTGAGGGATCTGCCTTCAGCAGCAAGTCATGCCTGATCTGAACAAGTGATCCACGAGCGGCATGCTTAGCCTCCTTGGTCTGTGCATCCTTGACCGCCTCGCGCGCCGCGACCAACTGGGGATCATTCTTGATCTTCTGCATATCGGTCTTGAGTTGTTGACGCTCAGCCTCGGTCAGGTTGGCCCAGGCACCGGCTTGATGAGGGCCTTTCTTCCATCCTCCAGCCCCTCCGATGGAGTTGGTTCCGAGAACGGAATTGGTGGATGGCGTCTTTGTATTCTGATCCTGAGCATTCAGTGTAGGAAGCGCGCTAAAGGTTATAAGGCCCAGCGATAGCAGAGGGATGAGGATCTTGTTTGGGATGTTGTTGGTTGTGTTCATCAAGTATGTCAACACCACCATTCAGAAAAAGTTGCGGCTTTTTTTAGCACTCTAGGGCACTAGTGTCCGGTTGAGAGGGTGATTGGTTTTTGTTGATACTTCAAGATGAGTGAGTTGCGATCCAAAATGGATGTGAGGGATTTGAACTTGGAGAGTCGTTTGGTGACGATCTGTGGCAA
>Ga0304729_1000609_pt1 | contig 25876 bp, 28 predicted proteins | sample C_131016_MF_Meta_FD_190475 | JGI IMG/M metagenome (GOLD analysis project Ga0304729, IMG submission 190475) | Freshwater microbial communities from Lake Croche, Canada to study carbon cycling - C_131016_MF_MetaG (v2) (version 2) | ecosystem: Environmental > Aquatic > Freshwater > Lake | place... | reverse complement strand
ACTTTAAAAAAGCCAAACGACCTTGCTGCTGAGCCACGGTGGCATGCTGCGCTAAATTCTTCACTTGCCACTCAGCGGCCAACTGCTCACCCATAGCGGGGCCAAACACATCGGTCGCACTGGCCAGAATGTCGGCCTCGTTCATCAACACGCAAGCCCAGTCCAAATCCATGGCAAAGGCGCGTCCAGCGACCTTGTCGTGGTTGGCCTCCACCAAAACCGGATCGGTTTGCAAAATCATGTGATGGATGCGTTCCTGCCACATCGGAGCGATCGGGTGGTTGACAAAAAAGAGCGCCAGCGCTGTGACCGTTGTCAACTCCAACTCTTGCGGCGTGCGGTTCGCCCCGCCCGGATGGAGATAGTCATGGGCAGTCGCTGTCAACAGCAAAGCAGCCGTCCATTCAGGAGAGCAGACGCAGCCTTTTTGATGCAAGGCCTGCAACAAAACAGCCATGCCGCAGATGGCATCCGCCGTGTGCAAACGGTTGTGGTAAGCGGGCTCAGTGGCGGCGTCAACCTTGACCTCCATCTCCTGCGAAAGGGCCAAGGCACAGGCCCACAAAGCTTGTGCTTGTGGCGAGGCGAAACCTGCCACTGGGGCGTCCAAAAAATCCTGGCACGCCTTGAGCACCCGGGGCAGTCCCATCCAGTCCGCTTTCCACGCATCGCGCAAAAGCGAAAAAGTCTGCAACAGCAGCGGGTATGAAAGACCATGTGCAGCGGCGCTGAAAAGGGGGTTCATGCTGGTGGCCAAGTCAAAAACCATCTATTCCAAGGGCGTTTTGAGCGCGTTGTGCATGTTTTGCTGCAACAACAGGGCTTCGAAAACAGGAATCAAAATCGGCGAGGCATTGGACAAGATGTCATGGGCTTCATCGGAACTGATCCGCATGCAACTGACAGCCCCTTGTGCTTTGGCAGAAGCCCCCCGAATGCCGCCTTTTAAAAAGGCCTGCTCTCCAAAGGGTTGCCCTTGTCCAATCTGGGCAAATGCTTGCCCAGCGGAGTCCAACAATTCAACAATACCCGTTTCAATGACGAACAAGTGATCAGCCTGGTCGCCTGTTTTGAAAATCAATTCACCGGGCTGAAATTGCACTTTTTGAAAATCGCTCATGGCGTCTGCGCAGGAGATGCAGGTAAATTCACAGTCCGCCTCAGCGTTGTTTGAATGATTTGGCGCATCAAAGGGGGCAGCTTGGGCAAAATACCATCCACTTTTTGCAAAGGAATGATTCGGGCTTGAACCGGCGTCACGGCCAAGATGGTTTTGTTGTAATGCAAGCCCGATAAACCCTCGGCCAAGCCCAATACACTGCCGGGTCCTAAGCGTTCTACCTGACGACCCTGGATAGCCAACATCTCGCCTTTCACCACGAAATAAGCATCCGACAGTTCTTGGCCTTCGCTCAGGATTTTGCTTTTGGCGGTGAAGCTGATGGTGTTGAAGAACTTTGAACTCCACAGACTGAAATACAAGCGCTCGTTACTGGTCAACTTGCCAGATGTGTAAATGGCCATGCTGTCGGTCGAGTACGGATCTGAAATCCCCAGCGCATGCAAATGTTCGATGTCCACCTGAAACTGGCCCGTGACTGTGTGCATTGATTTCTTTCCGGGGAGTTCTGTGATCAAGGGGTTTCGCCAGCGCTTGGGGTTCTCGGCGGCTAAAGGATCGACATCAATCGCTGCCGAATGATGCCCTCAGCCTCGGCCATGATGCGGTCGATCAAGGCCTTGACGGTCGGCACATCATGGATCAAACCGGCCACCATACCGCAGGACCAAGCGCCTGCTTCCATTTCGCCCTGTTGCATGATGCGCGGATAGACGCCCGCCACTTCGTCCATGATGTCTTCAAACTGGAGGTTGGCGCCCAGCGCACGCTCTTTTTCGAGCAAACGATCCACCGCATCGTTGCGTAAAACCCGCTCGGTATTGCGCAACGGGCGCATCACCAAGCGTGTGTCCAATTCACTGGCCGCCACAATGGCTTGCTTGACGTGGTCGTGCACGGGCGCTTCTTGCGTGGCGATAAAGCGGGTGCCCATGTTGATGCCTTGCGCACCCAAGGCCAGTGCGGCCACCAGGGATCGGCCATCGGCCATGCCGCCGGAGGCCACGAAGGGAATCTTCAGCTCATCGGCTGCGCGGGGCAGCAAAATAAAGTTCGGAATATCGTCTTCACCCGGGTGTCCGCCGCATTCGAAACCATCCACACTGACCGCATCACATCCAATGGCCTCGGCCTTGAGCGCGTGCCGGACCGAGGTGCATTTGTGAATCACCTTGATGCCTGCTGCGTGCAAAGACGGCAAATATTTTTGAGGGTTGTTGCCTGCCGTTTCAACCGCCTTGACGCCACCCTCGATGATGGCTTGGATGTAACCCGGGTAATCGGGCGAGCTGACTGTCGGCAAAAAAGTCAGGTTCACGCCGATGGGTTTGTCGGTCATCTCGCGGCAACGGCGAATTTCATTCGCAAGCGCTTGTGGCGAGCGTTGGGTCAGTGCGGTGAGGATGCCCAAGCCGCCTGCGTTGGAGACGGCTGCGGCCAATTCTGCAAAGCCGACGTAATGCATTCCGCCCTGGATGATGGGATGCTGGATGCCAAACATCTCTGTGATTTGGGTTTTCATGATGATCCTTGTCAAAACGACTCAAGCCTTCAGGGCGGCCTTGACTTGCTCGATGCGGTCTTGGCCCCAGAACATTTCTTCGCCTACAAAAAACGTAGGCGCGCCAAACACGCCGCGCTCCACGGCCTTCATTGTCACGGCCTTGAGTTGGTCCTTGGTGGCCTGGTCGTTCGCCATGGCCAGCAGGGCCGCCGCGTCCAATCCGGCGGCGCTCAGCACCTGCCCGACGGTGACCGGATCGTTCAAATTGCGTGCGTCCACCCAAATCGCTTGGAACACCGCATCCATGAAAGTCGGCAGGCGCGGGTCCTTGTGCATTTGCAAAGCGGTCACCATCCGCATCAGCGTGGTCGTGATGATCGGAAAGTGGGGGTTCATGTTCAGGGGCACGCCATACCCCTGGGCAAAGCGCTTGAAGTCCACAAAGACATACCGACCCTTGGCGGGCACGGTCATGGGCGAGGCATTGCCCGTGGCCTGAAACACCCCACCCAGCAGCATGGGCAGCAAGTTGGCTGAGGCCCCGGTTTCGGCGCACATCTTGGGCAACTGGGTATGGGCCAAGTAGGCGGCCAAACTGCCGAAGTCAAAGTAAAAGTCAAAGGTTTTCATCAGTGTCTCCTGCGTTGTCAAAACTTTTCCATGTAGGGGCGCAAATCAAGTTCATGGGTCCAAGCGTCGCGGGGTTGCTGGTGCAGCATCCAATAGGCATCGGCAATGTGGTCAGGGTTCAAAATGCCGCCCTCGTCCTTGAGCGCGTAGCGCTGCGGAAATTGGGTGCGGATGAACTCGGTGTCGATCGCGCCGTCGATGATGGTGTGCGCCACATGAATGCCCATGGGTCCGAGTTCGCGGGCCATGCTTTGCGCCAGGGAGCGCAAAGCCATCTTGCCACCCGAAAAGCCTGCAAAATGCGCGCTGCCGCGCAGCGATGCGGACGCGCCCGTGAAAATAATCGTGCCTTTGTGGGACTTGCCGCTCAAGCCCACGTCTTCTCGACTCACCATCCGCTTGGCCACTTCACGACCGGTGAGAAAGCCCGCCAAACAGGCCATCTCCCACATTTTGGTGTAGCGCCGCGCGGTCTCGGTCAGGATGCTGTTGGGCGAGTTGGCGCCAATGTTGAACACCATCACCTCGATCGGACCGATGGTGGCTTCAATGTGTTGCACCAACTCAATCACATCGTCTTCTTTGCGCGCATCGGACCCGAAGCCATGGGCCACACCCCCGTCTTGTCGGATCTGCGCCAACAAGGGCTCTAACTTATCCAGTGTGCGGCGGGTGGCGCAGACGGTGTAAGCCTCGCGCGCAAATCGCCTGGCCACCGCACCCCCCGTGGCATCGCCCGCGCCAATGACCAGACAGACTTTGGACATGGAAACGCCTTATTCCACGCGAAACGTCAAGCCGGCATGGGCCTGCAAACGATCGATCAGTTGTTGCCCCATGCTGGAAGCTGGGGTCCAGATGCCGCCAGGTGTTTGCGGGGCGTCTTGCAGCAGACAGATGGCCGCTTCGCTGATCATTTTGGAGGTGCTGCCGTAGCCGGGGTCACGGTCGCCTTGCACGCTCACGCGGCAGGTCTGACCTGCAGGGTTGTGGCCGATGAACACCACATCGTAGGAGCCAGCATCGCGCTCCGCACGTGAGGGGCCTTCGCCAGGTTGCAGGACATCGGCGCCGCTCATGCTTTTGTCCGCAGCCATCGCCTCGGCCAGGGCTTGGCCTTTGTCGCCCGGGCCGGTGATGACCATCTCGTCATAGACGAAGTCCGCACCCCAGGCCTGCTGGAGCAAAAAGTTGGAACGGTGCACATTGCGGGTGTTGATGGTCGCCATCACAAAGGGGGCCACCCACACATCCAGCACCTCATCGACCATGGGTTTGTGCGCGGTCGGTTGCTTGGGGCCGGTAAAACCGGGCGTTAAAGAGAAAGGATTTTTCAGCAAGTCCAGCACACCGGGCTGGCTGGCAGCGGCCGCCAGGGTGGCCTTGAAGCTGGCCGCCGTGCCGCCTGAAAAAGTCCCCTTCATCTTGCGCACACGGCCCCGCACGCGGGAAGCGGGCGTGCCAAAACGCTGTTGCATCTCGCCTTGCAGCATCAACACCCCCAAATCAAAGGGAATGGAGTCAAAACCACACGAGAACACAATGCGCGCGCCGCTGGCTTGCGCAGCGGCCTGGTGCGCGTCGATCATCTGGCGCATCCAGGCCGGCTCGCCGCACAGGTCCACATAATCCACGCCGGCCTCGGCGCAGGCTTTGACCAAGCCGCTGCCATACAACTGGTAAGGCCCCACCGTGGTCAAGACCAAGCGGGTGCGGGCCATCAAGGCTTGCAGGCTGGCCGTGTCTTCGCTGTCGATCACCACCAATGGCGTGTCAGCGGGTGCGCCCACCTCGTCACGCACGGCAGCCAGTTTGCTGGCACTGCGCCCGCCCATGGCCCAGCGCAGGCCAGAGGATTGCTGGAGTAAATATTCGATCACCAAGCGACCGGTGAATCCGGTGGCGCCATGCACCACGATGTCAAATTCTTTGCTTTGCGCCATGCTCAATATCCTGAAAAAATTCATCCTAGCACCGACCCAGACTGCGACCAGTCACTTGCGGGAACGGCTCACTCCAGCAGAGCCACAGCTTGATCGACGTAACGGTATACCTCGGCAGGCATCACACCATTGGGGCCCTTGTCCTTTTTGTTGCGGAACTGCCCTAACCGCACCACCACCAACTGCTTAGACGGCACCACGATCACATACTGCCCCTGATGGCCTTGCAGCGAATAAAACGGGTGCTTGTATTGCCAGTCCATCCACAGCGAGTGGCCATAAAAAGGCACCACATCAGGCTGGCGAATCCGCTCCACGAAGGCCTTGTCGATCAAGGTCTTGCCCTGCCACTGGCCGTCTTGCAACAGCAATTGGCCGATGCGGGCATAGTCTTTGGCGGTCGCAAAAATACAGCAATAGGTGCGCTCCATACCGCCTTCGGCCGCGGGGCGGTCCAGTGTGTACATCGCGTCATGGGACATGCCCAAGGGCTTCCACAAACTGCGCGACAGGTGCTCACTGAGGGTCAGTGCGGGCTCTTTGGCGGCCAACGCCCGCTTGAGAAACACGCCCAACAATTGCGTGGAGCCGCTGCTGTATTCGTAGGCCGAACCGGGCTCGCGCTCAAAGCCCTGACGCAGCACCACGTCTTGCGCATCCCGGCCGAAATACAACTCGGTGGTCACATTCAAAGGCAAGTAGTAGTTTTCGGTCCAGTCATGGCCCGACTTCATGGCCGACAGCTGCGCCACCGTGGCCTTTTGGCCCCGCCGGTCTTGGGCGTATTCAGGAATCTGCTCGGTGATGGGCGCATCAAAGCTGGAGATCAAACCCTGCTGCACCGCCATGCCCACTTGAAGGGTGGTGATGGTTTTGGCCATGGAGAACGAATTGGTTCGGCTGTCGGCGTTGTAAGGCGCAAAGTACTGCTCATGCAAAAGGGCGCCCTTGTGAGCCACCACAAACGCCGCCGTGCCGTATTGCTGCAATTGAGCCAACAGCTTCGGGTCCAGTTGTTTCTGGTTCTTGCGTGGGTCTTCAGGCCAGGGCTGGGCGACGCCGGCGTGGATGACGCGCTGCGCAAAATTGGAGGCGTCGTCAATGTGCGCCGTGGCGTGCCCCTGCAAATAAGTGGCCGCCAAGGCCCGCCAGAAATAGCCATGCCCGCCAAGCTGAATGGCCAAGGCCCCAGCCAGCAAAAGCACCACCCCGCCGCCGCCCCATCGTTGCCAACGCTTTGCCGAATGTCCCATGCTGCACCTCTGCGTAGTTCCATCAGCCCCATTGTGGGCCCGGTTCAGAGGTTACAATAATTGGCGAAGGAAGCGTGGCAGAGTGGTCGATTGCAACGGTCTTGAAAACCGTCGACTCGAAAGGGTCCGTGAGTTCGAATCTCACCGCTTCCGCCACTATTTAACCCTAAGTAATTGATTTACTTAGGGTTTTCTTATTTTAACTCCCAAAATACGCCCTGGAAGATACCCCGCCCGGGGGTGAAATGTGTACAAATGAAGCCAAATGAGCGGGTTGAGAGCTGTCCAAATCAGAGGACAAATGCCAGGAAACAGAGCGCGTTTGCAAGCTTTGAGGGTGTCATTTTTTGACCGCCAAACAGGTGTCCATTCAAGCGTAAAAGCTCTTGCGCAGTGCCCGCACTTCAAGTATCTTGGTTGAGGCTGAGCAGTTGTGACTTGCTGACGAAATGTTGTTGGCAATGGCAATCATCTTGAATGAAGGCTAGTGATGCAAAGTACTCTCCCAGAAGTCAAATCTGCTTCAGACATCTTCCCAACGAAGATGGCATCCCACAAGCGTACGTCAACCCAATTCCCTCAAATGGGGATGGGGCAGCAGAATCGCTTGCATTGCATCTTATTGAGATTGCTGCAAATCCACGGCCTCATCCAAAAACAACTGTTTCATCGGACCCATGCTGTTTACCAATCTGATTCAATGGGTATTTGGCTGACTGAAGATGTAATCGATGAAGTGAAAAAAGATGCTGAGATCTACGTTAAAACCAAGTTGATTGTCAGCAAATACAGCGTCTTGAGAAAAGACAACTTCGAATCCATGCACCGGAATAAGCCATGACCACCGTTGTCAAGACTTTCATGGTAGTTTGGCTACTTGCTTTTCAAGCCACCGTGTACTCTGACGATATGTATTCGTATGTCGCAAAAATACGGTGCGGTAAGAATTCAAGCATCACATACAGCGAGTATTTTGCTTCGAAAAATGACGCTGAAGCCAACGACGAAGTTACAAAAAATATTTTAAAAAATGATAAATATCGCGGAAAAAACTGTAAGTTGGCTGAGTTGGTGTCTGATAAACCACACAGCCAAAGCAGCAGCGGTCGAAGTCACATGAAGTGAAAGCTCCGTGTTGAAATGACAGTACCAGGGGTCCAACACAGTCCGCACCAAAATCAGTGTCTGATCCGTCTGTGGCATTTTCCCATCACCGTTGACGACGCATATTAGCGCCTCCAATTCGGTCATTGCGTCAGCTTCAAAGAGATCAACCAGTCTTTAACTTTTTAATTTGCATGTGTATGTGCCAGTTAACTCGATCGCAGATTTTTCACTTTTGACCCAGGAATGCACCGTAAAATTACCGTTTTCACGGTTCAAATCACCCCACACTCTTTGCTCATTCTTGGATTCAATCCAGTTTTTGATATCAATCTGCGTCCTGCCATAACCTTCTAATCTTTTGGTGGTCTCAGCTTCAGATTCACATGTTATTCCATTAATCTTGGAGATGCTGTTTTCAGTTGAACATACAAAAAAATAAACGCCAATATTTTGAATTTGATCGTCACCTTCAATCGTTAATTTGTTTTTAAATTTATCAAGTAGAACTGTAATTTGACTTTGAACTGCATTGAGTGGCGCGCCTTTTCCATCTGCATTTATCGGTCTATCAGATATCGTTCCATGACATTCAAAATAGTCTTTTGAAAAAATATAGTCTAAAACATTTATGTTTGAATTGTTGCCACATGACGATAGCAAGAAAACCACAAGAATGGTCAGCAGTGATTTCATGATGGTGGTTGCCATGTGTAGCTTCTTTGACCTTGATGTCTCCACTCAATGACCAGAAGTGCTTGAAAAAGTCTCAACATCTGTGCAATCGCTCGACGCACAGCCTGCCAACTGTGATCTCTTCTTCCAAGAAAAGCAATCATCTGGCTCAACAGCCAAGCCAAAGAAACTCTTCTTTGCGTCCATGAGACTTTGTCCATTTTGGAACTCTTCACCTCATCGTCATGGGCGAGCGGCTGCAACTTGCGCGCTGTGTGGGCTACTGGGTGGGGATGTTGGCGTTGACGCGATTGCGCCGTTTGTGATCTGAAGGTGCGGATGCGCCGGCCCACTCGGCGGTTTTTTTGCATTCAAGAGCGCATAAAATGCAAGGCTGCAAAGGAAACCCCATGGCACGCACGCTTTACGACAAGATCTGGGACGAACACGTCGTCCATACCGAAGAAGACGGTACCTCGGTGCTCTACATCGATCGGCATCTGGTGCACGAGGTCACCAGCCCCCAAGCCTTTGAAGGCTTGCGCCAAGCCGGCCGCAAAGTCTGGCGCGTCAGCTCCATCGTGGCCACCGCCGATCACAACACCCCCACCACAGGCTGGGAGTTGGGCTACGACGGCATCACCGATACGATCAGCAAAGAGCAAATCACCACGCTCGACAGCAACATGGCCGAGTTCGGTTCGGCGGCATTCTTCCCTTTCTTGTCCAAGCGCCAAGGTATCGTGCACGTCATTGGCCCTGAAAACGGCGCGACCCTGCCCGGCATGACCGTGGTCTGCGGCGACTCGCACACCTCCACCCACGGCGCATTTGGTGCGCTGGCCCACGGCATCGGCACCTCCGAGGTTGAGCACGTCATGGCCACCCAAACGCTGTTGGCCAAAAAAGCCAAGAACATGCGGATTTTGGTCGAAGGTCAAGCGGCCAAAGGCGTGACTGGCAAAGACATTGTGCTGGCCATCATCGGCAAGATCGGCACCGCAGGCGGCACCGGCTACACCATTGAATTTGGCGGCTCGGCCATACGCGCCTTGTCCATGGAAGGGCGCATGACCTTGTGCAATATGGCCATTGAAGCCGGTGCTCGCGCGGGTCTTGTGGCCGTCGACGAGAAAACCATCGATTACGTCAAAGGCCGCTTGCTTTCTCCGACAGGTGCCGAATGGGACCATGCCGTGGCTTACTGGAAAACTCTGCAATCGGACGTCGGCGCGCATTTTGATGCGCAGGTTGAACTCGATGCCTCCTCGATCCTGCCCCAAGTCACCTGGGGTACATCGCCCGAAATGGTGCTGGGCATCGATGGCTTGGTGCCCGACCCCGACAAAGAAAAAGACGCCAACAAGCGCAGTGCCATCGAGCGCGCCCTGACTTACATGAACCTGCAACCGGGCAAAGCGCTCAACGACTTGTTTGTGGACAAAGTCTTCATCGGTTCGTGCACCAACAGCCGCATTGAAGACATGCGCGAAGCCGCCGCCGTGGTCAAAAAACTCGGCCAAAAAGTGGCCAAAAATATCAAGTTGGCCATGGTCGTACCCGGCTCAGGCTTGGTCAAAGAACAGGCCGAGCGCGAAGGTTTGCATGAAATTTTCAAAGCCGCAGGCTTTGAGTGGCGCGAGCCCGGTTGCTCGATGTGTCTGGCCATGAACGCCGACCGCTTGGAGCCCGGCGAGCGCTGCGCATCCACCAGCAACCGCAACTTCGAAGGCCGCCAGGGCGCCGGTGGCCGCACCCATTTGGTCAGCCCTGCCATGGCGGCGGCGGCGGCCATTCACGGTCATTTTGTGGACATCCGCAAGTTCGCCTGATCACGAGAACACACCATGCAAAAATTCAATGTACACCAAGGTCTCGTGGCGCCGATGGACCGGGAAAACGTGGATACCGATGCCATCATCCCCAAGCAATTCCTCAAGTCGATCCGCAAGACGGGCTTTGGCCCCAACCTGTTTGACGCTTGGCGCTACTTGGACCCGGGCGAACCCGGTCAAGACCCGACAAGCCGTAAGCCCAATCCGGACTTTGTGCTGAACCAGCCGCGCTACCAAGGCGCCAGCGTGTTGCTGGCCCGCAAGAACTTCGGCTGCGGCTCCAGCCGCGAACATGCACCTTGGGCCATCGACCAATACGGCTTTCGCTGCGTGATCGCGCCCAGCTTTGCCGACATCTTTTTCAACAACTGCTTCAAAAACGGCCTGCTGCCCATCGTGCTGCCTGAAGCCGTGGTGGCCCAATTGTTCGACGAAGTCTTGGCCTTCCCTGGCTACCAACTGACCATCGATCTGGAACGCCAAGTCGTCGTGCGGGCGCAAGGCGAAGAAATTCCGTTCGAGGTGCAGGCCTTTCGCAAGTACTGTCTGATCCATGGTCTCGACGACATTGGCCTGACCTTGCGCCACGCCGACAAGATCAAGGCCTTTGAAACCGAGCGGCTGGCCACCAAGCCCTGGCTCGCTCACACTGCCGTCAACGCCTAAAACATTGGAATCCCATGAAAATCGCAGTCCTCCCCGGTGATGGCATCGGCACCGAAATCGTTGCTGAAGCCGTCAAAGTCCTGAATGTTCTCGACCTGAAATTCGAGATGGAAACCGCCCTGGTCGGTGGTGCCGCTTACGACGCTTTTGGCCACCCTCTGCCCGAAGCCACACTCAAGCTGGCGATGGCGTCTGACGCTGTTTTGTTTGGTGCGGTAGGTGATTGGAAATACGACACGCTCGACCGCCCGCTGCGCCCCGAGCAAGCCATTTTGGGCCTGCGCAAGAACATGGGCTTGTTCGCCAACTTCCGTCCCGCCATTTGCTACGAGCAGCTGGTCGGCGCGTCCAGCCTTAAGCCTGAGCTGATTGCGGGTCTGGACATCCTGATCATCCGAGAGTTGACGGGTGATATTTACTTTGGCCAGCCACGCGGTCGCCGTGTGGCCACCGACGGCCACTTCCCTGGCGCCGAAGAAGCCTTCGACACCATGCGCTATTCCAAGCCAGAGATCGAGCGCATCGCGCACGTGGCCTTCCAAGCGGCACGCAAGCGCAAGGCCGCAGGCAAAGAGGGCCGCGTGACCAGCGTGGACAAAGCCAATGTGCTGGAAACCTTCCAATTCTGGAAAGATGTGGTCACCGAAGTCGGTAAAGAATACCCCGACATCGCACTGGACCACATGTACGTGGACAACGCCGCCATGCAACTGGTCAAAGAGCCCAAGCGTTTTGACGTGGTGGTCACCGGCAACATGTTTGGCGACATCCTGAGCGACGAAGCGTCCATGCTGACGGGCTCCATCGGCATGTTGCCCTCGGCCAGCCTGAACACGAAAAATCAAGGCCTGTACGAGCCCAGCCACGGCAGCGCCCCCGACATCGCGGGCAAAGGCGTGGCCAACCCACTGGCCACCATCTTGTCAGCCGCCATGATGCTGCGCTTCAGCTTGAACCAAGGCGAAGCCGCCGAGCGCATCGAAGCGGCGGTGCAAAAAGTGCTGGCTCAAGGCCTGCGCACCGGCGACATCTGGAGCGAAGGCACGACCAAAGTCGGCACCCGCGAAATGGGTGATGCGGTGGTCAAGGCACTGTCATAAAGCCCTCTTGGATGCTGTCAGCCAGCGCTCTGGCGGCATCCATTACAATTTTGTCCATGTTTCACGCCCGCTTATTGTTTGTGCCTTTTGAGACCACCACACAGGTGGCCGACGGCGCGCGTGTGAATTCCACAAAAACGACGACCATGAAGGGCTGATCCAGTCTGGTTCGTCGTGTGCCCTCCCGGCCAGACGAGCCGGGCAAACAGTCAGGTTAAACACTGTTTTAAAACTGAAAGGGCATTGAAATGAGCAAGTTAGTAGGTTTGGTCGGCTGGCGCGGCATGGTCGGCTCGGTCTTGATGGACCGGATGATTCAGGAAAAAGACTTTGACCTGATCGAGCCTTTGTTTTTCTCCACATCGAATGCAGGCGGCACAGCCCCCGCGATGGCCAAGAACGAAACCACGCTGCAAGACGCCTTTGACATCGAGCAGCTCAAGCGCTGCGAGATCATCATCACCGCCCAAGGCGGCGACTACACCGGTGAAGTCTTCCCCCAGCTGCGCGCTGCCGGCTGGAACGGCCACTGGATCGATGCCGCGTCCACCCTGCGCATGGAAAAAGACGCCGTGATCATCCTCGATCCGGTCAATATGCCTGTCATCCAAAACGCCCTGACCCATGGCGGCAAGAACTGGGTGGGCGGCAACTGCACGGTGTCGTGCATGTTGATGGGCGTGGGTGCCCTGTACAAAGCCGGCTTGGTCGAGTGGATGAGCACCCAAACTTACCAGGCGGCTTCGGGCGGCGGCGCGCAACACATGCGCGAGCTGCTGACCCAATACGGCACCCTGAACGCCGAAGTCAAAGCCCTGCTGGACGACCCGAAAAGCGCCATCCTCGAAATCGACCGCCTGGTGGTCGCCAAGCAGCGCGCCCTGTCGGCTTCAGAGACCGCCAACTTTGGCGTGCCCTTGGGTGGCTCGCTGATCCCCTGGATTGACAAAGACCTGGGCAACGGTGTTTCCAAAGAAGAGTGGAAAGGCATGGCCGAGACCAACAAGATCTTGGGCCTGGGCGAAGGCTTCAACACTGCCGCCATTGCGGTCGACGGTTTTTGCGTGCGCGTGGGCGCGATGCGCTGCCACAGCCAGGCCCTGACTTTCAAGCTCAAAAAAGACGTGCCCGTGGCCGACATTGAAGCCATGATCGCCGCCGACAACGCGTGGGTCAAAGTGGTGCCCAACACCCGCGAAGCGACCATCCAGGACCTGACACCCGTGGCCGTGACGGGCACCATGACCATTCCGGTCGGCCGTGTGCGCAAGCTGGCCATGGGCCCTCAATATCTGGGCGCATTCACCATCGGAGACCAATTATTGTGGGGCGCGGCCGAGCCGTTGCGCAGAATGTTACGTATTCTTTTGGAGGTCTAATTGATTCACAATATACTCAGCGCTTATCTATCAACGCACACTTAAGTACATGGGCTCCCCAAAATCAAGCATTCCATTGCAACTGACATATTGCGCCATGGCGGCCATCAGTTGGATGGCCTGCATTCCGTCTGCCCATGCACTTTCTTTGGGACGCTTTAATGTCCAGTCTCTGATGGGTGAGCCACTTCGCGCGGAAGTCGAGGTCACACAAGCGAGTCCGGACGAGCTGCGCGGCTTGTCGGCGCAGGTGGCTTCACCAGCGAGTTTTTCTCAAGCGGGCATGGAGTTCAATCCTGGCTTGGCCAACGTCAGAACCCGAGTCGAAAAACGCTCTGATGGCTCCTCCTATATTGTGTTGACGGGAAGCACCCCGATTTTGGACACGTTTGTCGACTTGATTTTGGAAACCCGTTGGTCTTCAGGCAGTTTGGTCAAGAACTACGCCATGCTGTTGACTGCCAGTAACAACAACCAAGTCCCACCCACCACATCCAAAAACGCCGCTCCCGTCGGGCGCCAGACCACGGCAGGGACTGTCAACTTACCCTACAGTGCATCCGCCAACGCTTCAGACGCCCCCTTGAATTCTGGTGGGAGCGCATCTTCGGTGCCCCAAGCTTCGGGGGTGAACGCCAAAAATGTCCCTGTTTACCGATTCGACAACGTCGAATCAAACCCGTCCAACGGCAACAAAGCCACCAGCTATCCTGGCACGGAGCCAGGGCCAGCCGTTTCGGCAAAACCTTCCGCCCTGTTTGACAGCCGTGCTCAGGCCCCCCGCCGAGAAGTTCCATTCAACGAAAACGGAGCGGGTAAAACCGTCACGGTTCCCAATGGCAGTACGGCCACCCAACTGGTTGCGGGTTATTTACAAGGCAATGTGTCACAAGGCAATGTGTCGCTGGATCAAATGCTCATCGCCTTGCTGCGTGCCAACCCCCATGCCTTCATCAACGCGAATGTGAACCTGATTCGTGCCGGATCCACTGTGCGGATCCCTTCGAGCGAAGAGGCGTCTCAGATTGATCTTTCCGAGGCGCACCAAACCATTGTGGCCCAGAGCAGAGACTTTGGAACCTACGCCCGCAAACTGGCTTCAACCCCCATTGCGGTGGGCGAAGAAGACGCCGGGCGCACCATGTCTGGCAAGATTTCTGCCAAAGTCAAAGAAGACTTCACAGGCATAGCGGCTCAAGACAAGCTGACCCTTTCCAAGAAAGACAGCAATGAAAAAGGTTATGAATCCGAGATTGCGAGTGAGAAAAAGACCTCCGACGAATCCAGTCAAATCGCAGCACTGAACAAAAACATCGACGCCCTGAACAAGCTCCAAACGCCCGAAGAACCTTCACCGGTCGTGGCGGCCCCAGTTGCTGCTGCAACCGAAGCGAAAGCAGACGATAGTTTGATAGCGCGTTTAACAACCGCCCCCGATGCAATGGCTTGGGCAGCAGGTTTGTTGGCCCTGATGGTGGGTTTGGCTTTCTACATTTTCAAACGCAATGCCCGGCAGGATAACTTCGCATCCTCTTTGCCTGAATACCCTTCGCGCCAATTCAGACCCGAGTCCCGGATGGAGCCCCAATCAGTGCAAGGCCTTCATCCCGATATTGCAGAGCTGGACTTGAATCTGAGCGCCCCTGCGCGTGACGAGGCGGGCAACCAAAAATTGCAATTGGCCGAACAATTGATCGCCAAAGGCGACCAGGATCTGGCCCGAACCCTGTTGATGTCTTTGGTCACCTCGCCTACCAGCAGTTTGAAAAACAGGGCTGTCCAATTACTGGGACAACTCAAGTGAGATGGGCGATGGGCGTTTGCTATAACGGCAGCGCTTACCAAGGCTGGCAGAGTCAACGCTCCGGTCAAACCGTTCAAGACAAATTGGAAAAGGCCTTGGGCCAATTCACCACCCAACGGGTTTCAACGCTGTGTGCGGGGCGAACCGACGCAGGCGTTCATGGCTTGATGCAGGTGATTCACTTCGACTCAGACTTGGTACGCGACACAGCCTCCTGGGTTCGCGGCACCAACCGCTACCTGCCCAGCGACATAGCGGTTCAATGGGCGCGCGAGGTGCCATCCAGTTTCCATTGCCGGGGCAGTGCGGTGGCTCGGCGCTACGCTTACATCTTGCTTGAGTCGCCTGTACGCCCCAGCCTGGAGGCCGGCCGGGTTGGCTGGGTTTACCGCCCGCTCGATGCCCAGGCCATTCAAACAGCCAGTGCGCACCTGATTGGAGAGCATGATTTCACCTCATTTCGCGCCAGCAGCTGCCAAGCGCTTTCACCGGTGAAACAGCTGACCCTCATCGACATTCACCGGCACGGCCCTTATTGGCGTGTAGAGTTTGAAGGCAATGCATTTTTGCATCACATGATCCGCAATATCATGGGCTGTTTGGTCACCATTGGTCAGGGCTTCGAATCGCCCGAATGGATGCAGCAAGTGCTGCTGGCGCGCAGCAGAAAGGCTGCGGCACCCACCTTTTCTCCTGACGGTTTGTACTTCAAAGGTCCGGTCTACGAAGCCCACTGGGGTCTGCCAGAATCAACGCCTGCTTTTGATTGGTTGCCATGAAACCTGTTTTGTCTGAATCCTTGCGAACACGCATCAAAATTTGCGGCTTGACGCGCCACCAAGATGTGGAAGCTGCCGTGAGGGCCGGCGTGGATGCCATTGGTTTCGTGCTCTACCCGCCCAGCCCGCGGGCCGTCACCGTTGAACAAGCACACGAACTCGCCGCTCGACTGCCGCCCTTTGTCACGCCGGTCTTGTTGTTTGTGAATGCGTCTGTGGAAGCGATTGCCCAGGCTGCGCAGGCTGTGCCGGGGGCCTTGTTGCAATTTCATGGCGATGAGAGCCCGCAGGAATGCCAAAAGGCAGCGCTCTTGTGTGCAAGACCCTACCTCAAAGCAGCCCGAATACCTGCTAATACAAAGGCGGGCTTTGACTTGGTAGAATTTGCCCAATCATACAAACAAGCCCAAGCAATCTTGCTCGACACCCTGGTGGACGGCTATGGCGGCGGCGGGAAAACATTCAATTGGTCACATCTGCCTCCAAGCGTCAGCTCTCACCTCGTTTTGTCTGGTGGACTCACGCCTGCAAACGTGACCGATGGCATTGCCCTGGTCCGCACACGCGGTTTATCGCTGGCGGTTGACGTCAGTTCTGGCGTCGAACTCGATGGCCCTGGCAACAAGGGACTGAAAGACGCCCATAAGATCCATCAGTTTGTCCAAGCGGTTCGTGCCGCTGACGAACGACTTGCCTGAATTTATACACATGTTTGAATACCACCAACCCGATGTTTCGGGGCACTTTGGCGTCTATGGCGGCAGTTTCGTCAGCGAAACGCTGACCCACGCCATCCATGAGCTCAAAGAGGCTTACGCCAAGTACCAGCATGACCCAGAGTTCATGGCCGAATTCAAGTCCGAGCTGGCGCATTTTGTGGGTCGCCCTTCGCCCATTTACCATGCAGCCCGGATGAGCCGCGAGATGGGCGGCGCGCAGATCTTTTTCAAGCGCGAAGACCTCAACCACACCGGCGCGCACAAAATCAACAACACCATCGGCCAGGCCATGCTCGCCAAGCGCATGGGCAAGCCGCGGATCATTGCCGAAACAGGCGCGGGCCAGCACGGCGTGGCCACGGCGACCATCTGTGCCCGTTACGGTCTCGAATGCGTGGTGTACATGGGTTCAGAAGACGTCAAGCGCCAAAGCCCCAACGTTTACCGCATGAAACTCTTGGGTGCGACCGTGGTGCCCGTGGAGTCGGGCAGCCGCACCCTGAAAGATGCCTTGAACGAAGCCATGCGCGACTGGGTGGCGCATGTGGACAATACTTTTTACATCATCGGTACCGTAGCCGGTCCCCACCCCTACCCGATGATGGTGCGCGACTTTCAAAGCGTGATCGGCGAGGAATGCCTCTCACAAATGCCCGAGATGCTTCAAAGCCTGCAGATGGCACAAACCCAGCCCGATGCGGTCCTTGCCTGCGTGGGCGGCGGCAGCAATGCCATGGGTATTTTTTACCCCTATATTGGCCATGAAAACACCCGACTGATTGGTGTGGAAGCCGCGGGCGAAGGCCTCGACACAAACAAACATTCAGCCTCGCTTCAATTGGGCAGCCCGGGCGTCCTGCACGGCAACCGGACCTACATCTTGCAAGACGACAACGGTCAGATTACAGAGACACACAGCATCAGCGCGGGGCTCGATTACCCGGGTGTGGGCCCTGAGCACGCCTTTTTGAAAGACATAGGCCGCGCCGAGTATGTGGGTATCACCGACAAAGAAGCGCTGGCCGCATTTCATTACCTGTGCCGTACCGAGGGCATCATTCCCGCCCTTGAGTCGAGCCATGCTGTGGCTTACGCCATGAAACTGGCCAAAACCATGCGCCCGGACCAATCGATTTTGATCAACCTGTCCGGTCGTGGTGACAAAGACATTGGCACGGTGGCCGATCTGTCCAACGGCGAATTTTTCTGCCGACCCAGCTGCCAGGGTCAATCTGTCAAAGGCGGCAGTATGGGCACAGAACAGGCGATCCAGGTGTACAAATGAGCCGCATTGCCACAACCCTTGAGGCCTTGCAAGCGCAAGGACGCAAAGCCTTGATCCCCTACGTGACGGCGGGATTTCCCTTTGCCGATGTGACCCCAGAGTTGATGCACAGCATGGTGGGCGCTGGGGCTGACATCATCGAATTGGGTGTGCCTTTTTCAGACCCCTCGGCCGATGGCCCCGTCATCCAGAAAGCGGGCGACAAAGCCTTGGCGATGGGCATCGGGACCACCCAAGTGCTGGACATGGTGCGCCTCTTTAGACAGACTGACCCACACACGCCAGTGGTGCTGATGGGCTACGCCAACCCAGTGGAACGGTATGACTTGAAGCATGGCGCAGACAGCTTCATTCGCGATGCGGCGTCAGCCGGCGTGGACGGTGTGTTGATCGTAGACTACCCCCCCGAAGAGTGTGTGGACTTTGCCGCCAAACTCAAAGCACAGCAGATGGATCTGATCTTTTTATTGGCCCCGACCAGCACCGATGCCCGGATGCAGCAAGTGGCCAAAGTCGCCAGTGGGTATGTGTACTACGTCTCACTCAAAGGCGTTACCGGCTCTGGCGCATTGGACACGGATGCGGTTGAAGCCATGCTGCCACGTATCCGTCAGCATGTGAGCGTACCTGTTGGCGTTGGCTTTGGAATACGTGACGCCCAGACAGCCAAGACCATTGGTCGCGTTGCCGACGCGGTCGTGATTGGCAGCAAAATCATTCAATTGATTGAAAATGAACCTCGCGACCAAGTTGGCCCTGTGGCAGCCCAATTCCTGCGCACCATCCGAGCGGCCTTGGACGCTTGAAAACGAACCCAAGGAATCCCGATGAGCTGGCTCGAAAAACTACTGCCTCCGAAAATACTTCACACTGACCCTGCGGATCGCCGCAGCGTGCCTGAAGGCGTTTGGGTCAAATGCCCCAGTTGTGAATCGGTCCTTTACAACACCGATCTGGAGCAAAACCAAAATGTCTGCCCCAACTGTTCGCACCACCACCGCATCAGCGCTCGCGCCAGGCTCAATGTATTTTTGGATGGCGAAGGTCGTTATGAAATCGGCCAAGAAGTGGTGCCTGTGGATGCGCTTAAATTCAAAGACAGCCGCAAGTATCCTGAGCGTATCAAAGAGGCGATGAACAACACCGGCGAGACCGATGCACTGGTCGTGATGGGCGGCTCGGTACACAGTATCAATTTGGTTGCAGCCTGTTTCGAATTCGATTTCATGGGCGGCAGCATGGGCTCGGTGGTGGGCGAGCGTTTTGTGCGCGGCGTGGAAACGGCCATTGAACAAAAAGTGCCCTTCGTGTGTTTCACCGCGACAGGCGGTGCCCGCATGCAAGAAGGCTTGCTGTCATTGATGCAAATGGCCAAAACCAATGCAGCCTTGACGCGACTGGCCAAGAAAGGCCTGCCTTTCATCAGCGTGCTGACCGACCCGACCATGGGTGGTGTGTCAGCCGGCTTTGCATTTTTAGGTGACGTGGTGATTGCCGAACCCAAAGCCTTGATCGGCTTTGCCGGCCCCCGCGTGATCGAAAGCACCGTGCGCGTGACGCTGCCCGAAGGCTTTCAGCGTGCCGAGTTTTTACAGCAAAAGGGCGCCATCGATTTCATCTGCGACCGGCGCGAACTGCGCAGCAAAGTGGCCCATACAGTGGCCATGCTGCAACGCCAAGCGGCAGACGCCATCAGTGCATAAGCCCCATTTGCAGGGTGCCAACCACCATACCGGCAATTTGCAACAAGACCAGCAACACCAAACTGGACAAATCAAGGCCGCCCACCGAAGGAACGATGCGTCGAATGGGCGCCAGCCAAGGCTGGCATAAACGATCAACGAACATCAAATTCGCCGATCCGGGCTGAACCCAGGACAACACCGCAAAAAGCAACACGACGCCCGTCAAACAAGAAATAGCCAGTTGGAGCAAGCCGATAGCGCTGAGCAGCCACACCAGCAGCAATGCACCTTGCCCACCGCCCAACAACCACAACAGCATGAACTGCGCGAGCTTGATCAGCCAGGCACTGACCAGACTGGCCGTGTCCAAACGCCCAACAGCAGGCACCCAGCGTCGCAGAGGCAAGACCCATCGGTCACTGACGGCAAAGATGAATTGCCCGACAGGGTTGTTGAAGGGTATGCGCTGCCACTGCATGGCCAGACGCACCAGGCAAGCACCTGCCATCAAACTTGCAATGACATCCAGCACCAAACTGATGATCTGTGTGAACAAATGGTCTCCTTCAAATGAGACCTGATGATAACGTTGACTGACATTAAAATACCACCTTGGCGTGAAACAGCCCGCCGCCTTCTTGTGACCCACTCAACCCTCGTGACGCCGGCCTTTGCGCGCTGCGCCACCTACCTGACTTGACTCATGTCTGACGCCTCCCCCATTGCCACTGCCAACGCCGCCGCACAGGATGAAAACCAACTGATCTTGGAGCGACGTGAAAAACTCAAAGCCATGCGCCAAGCGCAGGCGCAAGGCAAAGGCGTGGCGTTTCCCAACGATTTCAAACCCCAAGACCATGCCGCCCATCTCCTGGCTGCACACCAAGACAAAGAGCCCGAGCAGTTGAACGGCGAAGGCGCTGTGAAGATCACAGCCAAAATCGCAGGCCGCATGATGCTCAAGCGGGTCATGGGCAAAGCCAGTTTCGCCACACTGCAAGACAGCACTGGCCGCTTTCAGGTTTATGTGACGCGCGACGATGTGGGCGAAGAGCTTTATGCTTTGTTCAAGCATTGGGACTTGGGCGACATCGTGGGTGTGGAAGGGTATTTGTTCAAAACCCGCACCGGCGAGTTGTCGATCCATGCCACGGCCATCCGCATGCTCACCAAGAGCCTGCGTCCCATGCCCGACAAATTTCACGGCATTGCGGACCAAGAGGTCAAGTACCGTCAACGTTACGTGGACCTGATGACGGACGAGGCTGCGCGCAACCGCTTTGTAGCGCGCAGCAAAGTGGTCAGCGGCATTCGCGAATTCATGGTCCAGCACGGCTTTTTGGAGGTCGAAACGCCGATGCTGCACCCGATTCCGGGCGGCGCCAATGCACGGCCATTCATCACACACCACAACGCGCTGGAACAGGAAATGTTCTTGCGTATTGCGCCCGAGTTGTACCTCAAGCGCCTGCTGGTCGGCGGCTTTGATCGGGTGTTTGAGATCAACCGCAACTTCCGCAACGAAGGCATTTCGGTCCGCCACAACCCTGAATTTACCATGATGGAGTTCTACGCGGCCTACTGGAACTACCAAGACCTGATGGGTTTTACCGAGCAGCTGATCCGCGCTGCCGCCATGACTGCGGCCGGCACCTTGCAACTGCATTACGGCGGGCAGTCCGTGAACTTGGAAAAGCCTTTTGAACGCCTGACGATCCGCGAAGCCATCGTCAAACACACGACCGCTGGCGAGCAGGTCGACAATGCCGCTTGGCTGATTCCTGCTTTGCAACAACTGGGCTTGACCGAGGCCAAGAACAAACTGTCATCGCGCAGCTTGGCCAGCTTGCAGGTCTTGTACTTTGAAGAAACCGTGGAAGACAAGCTGTGGGAGCCGACTTTCATCATGGAACACCCCACAGAAATCTCACCTTTGGCCCGGGCCAACGACGATCGCCCTGAAGTGACAGAACGTTTTGAGCTGTACATCACCGGACGTGAATTTGGCAACGGTTTTTCTGAATTGAACGATGCCCAAGACCAGGCCGCGCGTTTTCAAGCGCAAGTCGATGCCAAAGACGATGGCGACGATGAGGCGATGTATTACGACCATGATTTTGTGCGTGCGCTGGAATACGGCATGCCGCCCGCAGGCGGCTGCGGCATCGGGATTGATCGGCTGATGATGCTGTTGACCGACAGCCCCAGCATCCGGGATGTGATTTTGTTCCCTGCGCTGCGACGCGAGCAGGACTGAAACGCACCCCTCTAACGCTCCAAGTGTTGGCGCGTCAAAGCGACCACTTTGCGCATCAACTCTTCGGTCAGTTTTCCGCCATTGCCCAGGACCACAAGGTCCCAGTCGTTGCGCCGGTCAAAGTACAACGCAGTTCTGTAAGCCCCCAATCGGCCGGTATGCCCTAACGCCCACCCACCCGTGACCCAAGGCCACAGCGAACGCAGCTCGGGCTGCGTGACATACCAGCCATAGCCATACAAACGACCGTCATCGAACGTCGTGTGAACTTGGGTCATCAATTCAAAGGTTTGGGGGCGGATCAGTCGGCGCTGAATGAGTCCTTGCACAAATTGATGCAGATCATGCGCAGAACTTTTTTGACCCACAGCACCAGGCAACTCGTAGTGAACACCGTCGATACTTTCGCTCACCGCAAAATGCAAAGCATACGGCTGACGAAGCGCGTCCTCCACATCCAAAGCAAAGCTCGACCTCATGTTCAAGGGCTCAAAGATGTGATCCCTCAAATACGCGTCCCACCTTTGACCCGTCGCTCTTTTGACGACCTCGGCCAACAAGATGTAGTTGGTGTTGCTGTAGTCCCCACGCTGTCCAGGGGTGAATTTCAATCTCGGATTTTTTTGAAAATAAGCCATTAACTGAGCCACCGTCAGATGGTCCCATGCTTTTGGGGGCCACTCATTGAGCAGATCCGGGATACCCGATTGATGCGCAAGCAAATGATGCAAACTGACCGTCGACCATGCCAAAGGCAATTGAGGTAGAAAACGTGTCACCGGATCTTGGAGTTTCACATCGCCCCGCTCCACCAGCTGCAGCACAGCGAGGGCGGTGAATGGCTTGGCAACCGATGCCAGCTCAAAGGGGGTGTCTGCCGTGACCCGCTGCGCTTGCAAGGCATTCGCCCAACCACTGTGGTGTTGGTAAATGCTTTGCCCGTTTTGATGAATCGAGATGCTCAATCCAGCCCCCTTGGCGTCCACCTCAGGCGGCAGCAGCGCGCCCATTGTTTGACTGAATAAGGCATGCTTGGCGGCCCATTCGGCGGTAGAGGTTTGTGCGCAGGCGCTCAACAAAAAAGCGCAATGGCCTAAACACAACAACAAGAACTTCGTCAAAAAATACATGGCGACCCTGTCGGCTCTGGCGGTGAACAGCTCAATCCTGAGGAGGCAAACGACGCGGTGCATCCCTGACTTCTGTGGCCTGTACGTCCACCACATCAGCGTCCTGCCTTGCTGCACGCCCTTGGGGTCGCTGTGCGGTCCAAACTCGGCCAGAGGCCATTTGGCGACTCATGTCTTGGTAGCGGATCCACCAAACGGCCAGCTGAGGCTTGCGTCCCCGAAGCAAAGACCAGACAGATGAAATCAACATCACTGCGAGCAAGACCAAAAAAAAGCTGAGCGTGAAAATGATCGCCATGGCCATCAGGCTCCATTTGATCAGCCTCACCCCCAGCGAGCTCATGCGATGCCCTCAGCTTCAAAATGTAGCCTCAAGGTACATACTCCAGGGCTTGCTGATAAGCCGCTGAAACCATCAACTCGTCCCAGCGCAATGCGGGCGAGGTGGGCATCAACTGCGCGCGCCGCTGCGCGCTGCCCACTTCTGGCACCCACCAGCCTTTGAGCTGGGCTTCGGACAGCCCGTCCAGGACCACATCGATCTGTGCACCGCCCTTCAAGGATTGGTTGCACAGCAACAGCAAATCGCACCCAGCTTCCAAGGCCGTGAGGCACGCTTGGGTATAGCTTGCAGGCTTTCCATCAATTTGCCTGGCCCCAGCCATGGACAAGTCGTCACTGATGATGGCACCGGCAAAACCTAGCTGCTCTCGCAAAATGGTTTGCAACCAAGTTTTTGAAAATCCTGCAGGCCGACTGTCCACCTGAGGGTAGATGACGTGGGCGGGCATCACGGCACTGAGGCTGGTGTTCAAATGCCCGTAGGGTGCTGCGTCGGCCGCCAAAATAGCTTTCAGACGGCGACGGTCTACCGGCATGTCCAGATGTGAATCGGCTTTCACAAAACCATGTCCCGGAAAATGCTTGGCGCAATTGGCCATGCCGGCTTGCAGCAGTCCATGCATCAGACTTTTGGCCAACAGCGTCACCACGCGGTGATCCTGTGCAAAAGCCCGATCGCCAATGACTGTGCTGCCACCATGATCCAAATCAAGCACCGGTGTGAAACTGAAATCAACGCCGCAAGCCCTGAGCTCGCTGGCCAAAATGAAACCGACCGAGGTGGCTGCCCGGCAAGCCTTCAATGCACCGGTGCCCACAGGGTTTGGGCCATCGTCCAGCCACATCTCACCCAAGCGGCGCATGGGAGGCAAGTGCGTAAAGCCATCATTGCGAAAACGCTGAACGCGCCCGCCCTCGTGGTCCACACCTATCAGCAGGTCTCGTCTGACCGCTTTGATGGCGGTGCACAGTTGGCTCAGCTGGGAACGGTTCACCCAATTTCGACCAAACAGAATAACCCCTCCCGTCAGCGGATGCGCCAAGCGCTGGCGATCCAAGGCGGTCAAGCTGTGCGCTTCAAGGTCGATGATGAGCGGTGCGTGATGGGTCATGTGAAGGCCTCAAGCCAAGGTTTCGACCACACAAAAACTGGCGGCATAGTCCACTTCGTCGGTCACGGTGATGTGCGCAAGCAGGCCCTTGGCTTCAAACCAGGATTTGAGTTCGCCATGCAAGACCACCGTTGGTTGGCCGCTTGGCAGCTTGGCTATTTCACAGTGCCGCCAAGTCATGGGCATGCGCATACCCAGACCGACAGCTTTGCTGAAAGCTTCTTTTGCTGAAAAGCGCGTGGCAACAAAACGGATACCGCGCTCGGGCCAACGTTGGCTGCGTGACCGGAATACCTTCAGCTCGGCATCGCTGAGTATCTTGGCTGCAAAGCGCTCCCCGTGCCTGGCCAAACTCGATCGGATGCGGCGGATATCGCAGATGTCAGTGCCAATACCGTAAATCATGGCTGGGGCTCCAAAGCCCGCAGGTAGGCCGTGACCGCCGCCTGGTAACCCAGCTCCAAGGCATCGGCCACAAGCGCATGGCCAATCGACACTTCTTTCAATGCGGGAATGGCTTTGACAAATCCAGGCAGATTGTGTTGATTCAAGTCGTGACCCGCGTTCACCCCCAGTCCGAGCGCATGGGCAGCGTCAGCGGTTTGGACATACCGCGCCAACGCAAACGCCTCCTGCGGTCCGCCCCAGGCGGCCGCATAAGGTTCGGTGTACAGCTCGACCCGGTCAGCACCCAAGGCTTGCACGGCCGCCATCTGGTCTGGCAAGGGGTCCATGAACAAACTCACCCGCACACCCAAGCTTTTACATTCTTGAATCAAAGGCTGCAAGCGCTCAGCATCTTTCGGAAATTGCCATCCATGGTCACTGGTGAATTGCCCTTCACTGTCGGGCACGAAAGTCACTTGCTGAGGATGCACAGAACGCACAAACGCCATCAAATTATGGAAGGGGTTGCCTTCAATATTGAACTCACGGTCAGGCCAGGCTTTCATGACTTCCAGCAAGTCGTGCACATCGTGTGAACGAATGTGCCTTTCGTCTGGCCGAGGGTGGACCGTGATACCCTGCGCGCCGGCTTCTAAGCACAGTTGCGCTGCGCGGGTCACGCTTGGAATACCCAACTGCCGCGAGTTGCGCAGCAGCGCGACTTTGTTCACATTGACGGACAAGGCAATGGGTGAGTGCTTCAGGTTCATAAATTTTGAATATCGATCATCATTTGTCGGGTCTTGAGTGAACCCACACCACAATGGTAGTTCAGCAAAGCCCTCAATTGCGGTCTCAAATCAGAAACGAGAGGCCAGCATGTTCTGAGCGTTGCAGTGTAAGGCGATGCGTCGTCCATGGCACATTGAAGCTGCCCCCATTGGGCGCCCGACAAACTGGTTCGGTCATCCTCATGGGCCAAGCGCAAACCCCCTTCAGGGACAAGACAATACCGTTCACCTGAAGCCAAGGCGTTCATGGTCATGGTTTGTTGGTCCAGGCTGGGCAAAAGGCCAATCCCCCGCAAGAGCATCAGCTCAAATACACGCAAGGCCGCTTGGCGCAAGTCGGGGCCTTCTGTGGCCAAAATTTGAATGGTGGCCGCGT
>Ga0304729_1000607_pt1 | contig 25953 bp, 42 predicted proteins | sample C_131016_MF_Meta_FD_190475 | JGI IMG/M metagenome (GOLD analysis project Ga0304729, IMG submission 190475) | Freshwater microbial communities from Lake Croche, Canada to study carbon cycling - C_131016_MF_MetaG (v2) (version 2) | ecosystem: Environmental > Aquatic > Freshwater > Lake | place... | reverse complement strand
GTTTATCTGTGCGTGTCAGAAAAAACCGAATATATGGCGCGGCATTGATTGTGCGCGTGTTTTGTAATGTTTATTTATCTTTCTTTGATGAGTTACAACTGCGGCACATGGCTTGAAGGTTGGCCATTGAGTGATCACCACCCTTGGAGAGCGGAACTCTATGGTCAACTGTCGCATCTGATCCAATAAGTTTCTTGTTGCATCTGCAACATACCCAACCGTCACGCCTTAACACTTGCACACGCACTCTCTGCCACTCAGCATTGTAACCGCGAAGTGTTGATGACAATCGCTCACGCTTTGGTTCGCTTGCCTTCTTGATAATCAAACAAGAGTCACACCATGATCTTGCTGTTGGTATGCCACACATCAGACATGACAGCTTCGGAGCCAAGTGTTACTGCTCTTTGGTTATCGTTGTGATCTTGCCACCAGTGTATGCATCCCACTTAGCAGCAACACTTATCGCATCGCGAATGATTGTCTCTGCCAACTTAGGATCGTGAATCTTAAAGCCCACATCTTTCAATGCGTAAGTCATAGCACCTAGTGCTAATGCTTCTCCACTGCCGGCAACATAAACATTTTCCTCGCATCGTTCCCATGAGTAATCATCCTCAATGCGATAGAGGTTGCAGTCAATGACAACAAGAAAGATGTTGCCATGCGTTACTGCTGAGTTATCATTCTTTGTTTCATAGCCAGAATCTAAAAATGCTTTGCGTATTGATGGGATCAATGTTCGTGTTATGAATCTGTCAGGATTAGATCGCCCTGTCTTAGGTGCAATCCATTTGTGTTGGAGAATGTTTATTCCTCGAACATCACCTGCACCACCAATGACGATGCCATTGTTCTCAAATATCTTGCCGCCAGGAATGTTGACCTTAAATCCGTTTTGATCTGATGATTGTGAATCACCACCCATGACAATCCATCCATCGCCTTGTATAGCTGCGAGTGTTGTCATTTGTTTTCCATCGCGATCTTGGCATCTAATAATTCATCAACCAATGCCCATAAATGTTTCTTTTGTGAGTCGCGAGTTTTGTGAAGCACTTCAGCGATATGGCTTAACGCCTCGTTGATTTCCTCAAGCGATTCATCTTGGATGTTCATAATTGTAAGGATAGCCATGCCCAGAGACAGCCGATGTCTTTTTATACTTATTACGCAATGCGCTAAGCATAGCGCATACAATCCACGATTTTGTCAAATTAAGTCTGTTTTACGCAGTGAAACCATTTGCTGAAGGTCAAACAATTCTCCCCTGCGATTTACCTTGTGACGGCGAGCAAACTCATGGACATTTTTGTAAGTCATGCCGAAGTAAGCAGCAATCGCCTCGGCATCGAGCCAGACTGAACGCTTATCGCTCATTGCCACTGCGATCAGGCGAAGGGTTGTCCACTGGCTTTGGCAACCGCGACATTGGAATATCTCCAGCGGATCATCGGGGTTGATCTTAAGTAGGGTTCCGCAACTGCCTTCGCCTGTTTCAGCTGGACATGGAATGCGGCGAGTCTTTTCAACGAATCGGCGAGCAGCAGCCATGCCTTGAGCATGAATGCTCGCAAGCTCATCGGCAAAGTCATCAATCCAATCTTGCAACCCTGACCACGCCAAATGAGTCTGCGAGAATTTAATGGCATCGGCGATCTCGCCTTGAAGCGTTGCTGGCTTGGCGATCATCGCTGGCCTTGTCAACTCTCGCTCATCTCGGATCAACTTCTCCCACTCATGCAGGAAGCCGAGAATGTCGTGACCGGCAATGAAGGACAGAGCCGCGACATTCAAGCCAATGGTTCGCTCACTGGATCTGCCGCCATTTCCACTCTTGCCAGGAAGCAGTTCATCGTGAGCGCCAATCCAAAATTCCATGAGATCGTCAAGCTGTGAATGAAGTCGGCTTTGACAGCGATTGCATAATCCAGCCGATGTCACCATTCGGCGGCAAAGAGGGCAGAGTGAGTCGGTCATTTAGAATGGGATTCCTTCGCTCTTAGAGATGGCTGGCTTTTCAAATAACGGGGAAGGTTCAAAGTATGTCGGAGATTGGCAACTGTGAGTTGCCAGAACTTTAGCCCTTGGATCGGCTTTTTCAATATGCCAAAGTTTGCGCCGAACTAGGCAAACCTGTGAAGTTCCGAAAGTCTGGTAAATCCTCAAGCCCTTTGCCCTAGCAATTAACTCCTCGGCAAAGTTGAGTGGATTCGGCTCAACCCTTGTCAGGAAACCATTGACATAACATTCCAAAATCCAACCCTGACACCTGTCGCAAAGGGTTAGGGTCGGGAATGAGGATAGGAATGATTCAATCATTCTCTAAACCGCCCACCCTTTCCCTCTCCCCCTGTTACACAGGGGGGAGAGTGGGAAATGGTCATGGGAAATTTTTATGTTTGACCCTTTCCCGAGTTTGGGAAAGGGTGGGAAAGGGTCAAAATGAGCGTGATTTTCGGGAAAGGGTGGGAAAGGGTCGTTTGAAATCTGCTGATTTTCTTGGGAAAGGGTCGGGAAAGGGTCAACATTTACGCTCAAATTTTCAAAATATCGTGGGAAAGGGTGGGAAAGGGTCATTTGAGCGTGATTATGCATTTTTTGCCTCATCAAATGGCTGAATTCCAGCAGAACTATCATCAGCTTCTCTATACGGTTTTAGCAACTTTAGATTCAAGGAATTGCGAGAACCATTCTCAATAACAATGAATTTCTCGTCAATAAGATTTTGAATGGCAACTAGCACCCATTCTGTCTTGCCCTTGACTTCCTTAATGACGGCAGATTTTGACAACGGCATATTCGCCGCTTCTAATGTCTTGCTGACCTGCTCCATCAAATGCGTTGGCCTTGTACGATCTCCAGCGACCATTTGAGGGCTGATGATCGTCATTGTGACCATTCCTTCAGCTGTTGACCGCAACTCCACTGTGCCGGCGAACTTTGCCTCTTTAGAGTGTTCTCTGACAGCGCCAGGGCGGTCTTTTGTCACCTTCAGATTCAACTCGCCATTCATGCCCTTGCCAAATGGCAGCGTCACTTCAACGGCAATCGCGCAGCCGTTGATGTCTGCCCGTTTTGCTTGAGCGCCGATGGCATAGTTGCCGCGATTGTCCTTTGACTTAGGAACATGGTCAATGGTTATGACACACGCGCCCGACAGCGCCAACGGCTTTAAGAGCTGCTGGCTGAAAAAGGTGGCATCGCGATTGCTGGTCAAATCTAAGGCCAGCAAGGTCATGGCGGCATTGACACCGTCAAGGATGATCAATTCAGGCACAATCTCGGTCAGCGCATCAACCAAGTCCATTCGCTCGTTCAGGGTCAAGTTCTGGTCGGGATTGGCGTAGGTGAAATTTGCAAAATGACGATTCTCAAGGCCAAGTGAGCGAAGTCGGCTCAGAATACCTTTGCCCGAATCCTCAAAATCTAGGTAGATCACCTTTTGCTGGATTTCAAGTGCCTGTTTAACAGCTAGTAGCGCAACCCAAGTCTTTCCCGACTCCGACTCACCAAGTAAAGCGTTGATCTTGCCTCGATAGAACAGGCGATGACCGTCATTGCGAGCTAAGAATTCAGGTTCGGGCTGTTCAATCTCACCTTCAAGGTCTAACGGTTTTGGATACCAACTGGAGCGTTCTCGCACCTGCTCGACATGATCTGAGTCAATATCAGGCACAATAGTCAGAGTCGGCTTGGCTAACTCTTGCAGTTGGGTCAGACTAAGCAAGGAATTCTGTGCGCCGTAACCTAACGCCCTGAGTGCCTTTGCCGCACTTGAGAAATCCCCACTGTGATTGAGGTGCGCGAATGCTGCAAACTTGGAGTAAGGCTTTTCCGCTTCGAATGTTGTTGATGTTGTAAATACAAAGAGATTATCTCCATCGTTGCGACCTGTGGTAGCTGAAATCCCAGTATCTTTGCCAGGTCTGCACCAATAAGTGACACCGCCTGAAGTGTAGATTTGTTTCCATCCAATAAGGATGTCGCTCCATTTTGCTTTTGCGTTGAAATCATCGCCTGGCTTCTCTCCTGTTGATTCTGACTTTGGTAGTAGTGCTGTGGCAATTGACTCCTTGACCGGCATGGAGTCAAGCGCCTTGAAAATTGAATGTAACGCCTCGCGCTCCTCCATTGAGAACATTGGGATCGTGTTTGGCGATCCTGTCAATAGCACCCAAGGTTGATGGCTTCGGTGAACCTCGCCATTTGACGGTGCGGTGACTACGAAACCGCCTTCGCCTCTTGTCTCAACCAATACCTCAACGGTGTCATTCTCCCCTGGTCGGCGAGCAATCTTTGTGCTTCCTGGCACTGGCTCATCGGCGATTCGATATAGGAAATGCAAGCCCCCTGATGGTGTCATCTCGGCGTAGCCAGTTGTCAACAATCGCCAGAGTTCCTCAAGGCCAGAGTTGATGGCGATCTCTTTGGCTTCGTCAAATAGGCCAGCGTGGATTGCTCGACCTTCTAGTTCGAGCATCTCCAAGTTGCCACTGACCGCGCCAGTGATTATGCCAATGCCAGGGTGACCTGTGCCAAACCAATCGCCTAATTGCTCAGGCTCGGCTCGGCTGACTTGATATTGCTTCCATGAGCCAATCGGTGATTTGCTGCCATTGTTATTGACAGGAACTACCGAAATGCCAGCATCGTAGAAATCAAGAGCTGCTTGAAGGACTGGATTCATTCCTTATCCCCTAGCGCAAAGTCAATCCGCGCCTGAGCAATTGCGACATATTCCGCGCTTTGTTCAATGCCAATGAAATCAAAACCTTCATAGGCGCAAGCCTTGCCAGTTGAACCGCTACCCATAAAAGGGTCAAGCACAATGCCATTTGGCGGTGTCACCAAGCGCACTAGGTATTGCATCAGCAATGTTGGTTTTACTGTTGGGTGGTGATTGGCGCGAGTTGTTGTGCGTTCATTTCCTGAACCCGTAAGCATTGAGCCATTTGCCGTTGCTTGCATTGCGCCAGTTCGTACTTCCTCAAACCCATCAAGCCCCTCATTCCTGTCACGCTTGCTTGCCTTCGCGCAGTAAAAGAATCGGGCGGCGCTGCCTGAACTTCCTTCATCTGAAAATGTTGTTGTGTTTGCTAATACAAAACTTGTTTTTGATGTGGCATTTCTTGGTTGGCCAGCCTTATGCGCCCCCGATTTCGTATCAGGAAACAACGCCACAACCTCATCGCTGCCATCGTGAATGAAGTTGGCGGGGAAGCGGCCTAATTCTTTGAGTTTTGCAAGTGCTGCAAGTTGTTCAGGTGACTCACCCACGCGAGCATCAAATTCATCATCTGTCTCATCATTGCGGCGAGTGTTAAGTTTTCCAATCGGGCGTGATTTAAGATTGTCAAAGTTCTCACCATCTGCAACAACCCTGCTCCCGTCAATGTTCAACCCACCAACGCCATAGGTCAGCACATTGTTGGCAACAGTGCCGATTAACGGCTTACGCGCCAACACCATTGGTTCGTGAGCTGGCTTGAGTGCAGTGCCCCAGCCTTGCCATTGCTTCGCGGCGGCGGTGATTGCAACATCATCTGCAACCATCGCCATTTCTCCACCTTTTGCACCGCCGCCATAATTTCCACTGCCCGATGCGATAGCAACCCATTTCAAATCTCTGTTGCGCTCTGCACCTGCATTTTTATCTAATGACTTTGAAATGTTGTGCGACTTAGGAAATCCCGACCCATAAACCCACATAATCTGATCACGAATTTCAAAGCCGGCATCCTCAATCGCAACTGCCATTCGGTGATAAGTGCGCGAACCTGAAAAGGCAATCAAGTGACCGCCTGGCTTTAGAACGCGCAACGCCTCTTGCCAGACTTCGACATTGAAAGCAACCCCTGATGAATCCCAACTCTTGCCCATAAATCCAAGTTCATACGGTGGGTCAGTGACAATGGAATCCACTGAAGCATCGGGCATTGCCTTCATTGCTGCGATGCAGTCATTGTTGATCAGTTGCATTTGCTTCCCCCTTGACGATTTTGTAATTGTTTTTCTCTAGCTCTTTGAAAATAACTTTCACCACTCTTGCCGGTGTATCTGGCAATTCAAACTCAAACTGTTTCCATAACACTCGCGCCAGCATTAGCCCAATCTCAGCCTCATTCATTGCCGTTCCCCTCGCCATAGACTTTCCATCCAAATCGTGTGATAGATGCACCAACTCACCATTTTTGTTGAAGTGTCATCGCCAAAATAAACCCCGAAGTCGGCATCGGCTTCGCACTGCTCAAATTCACCGTAGCCATTGTCAGCTACGAAACCGCATTCTTTCTGAAACGGCGTTGTGCGCTTGAATCGTGTTCGCATGGTTGCCATTAGTTGACTTTCCCGTGCATTGTTTTAATATGGTTCAACATCATTCGACTCAATTCCTCTTGAGTTAAAAATTTGTAAGCCGATGCAAGTGAATAACCGCAATAACAAGTGTGCATTGCTTTTGGAATTTCAGACATTCATTCCCCCTAATAATTTTGCCTAGCCTTGTCCATTGCTCGGAATCGAACCGAGATTGCCTTCCCCGTCAATGCAAACCTGCCAATGGTTTTGCCGATGATGGGTATCGTCAGAAGTGATTTCCCTGTCACCTCACTCGAACATCGGCAAATCGTTATGCGCTTAGAACGGCGCTGGCGTTGCCCCTAGCTTTGCTAGAAGCGCCAACTGCTCTGGCGAGAGTGCGCCACTGCCAGGCGCTCCTGCATTAGGCACTGCCGCTGCTGGCGGTACAACTGAGCCAGCGAGATAGGCGGTTGCCTTGTTAATGTCGGCCTGAGAATCGGTGGCATTGACCAAGATCCAAGGTGCGGATTTGCCTGGCTTGGCAACGCCTTGTCCAATGCGAGCTAAGACTGACTTGCCGATGTTTGGCTTGAGTGCTGATCGAAGTGCGATGTTGAAAAATAAAACTGAGTTGTGTTCGGTGTTGGTGTCAAGATCAACAAGGTTGACCTCGATTGCCTCTGCCTCGCCTAGTGATGTTTGAATGCCAGTCTTGTATTCAACTGGCTTGATGATTAGCAGATGGCCTTGCAAATCTGCTGGTTTAACTGATTCGCCAGCTGTTGCCGGCGCTGTAAATGGATTAGTCATTTCATTCGCTTTCTGTTGGTGTTAGGGGTGAAGCATCCTCATCGGTTGATGAGAAATCTATTTTTTCTTTACAACTTTTCCGTAGCATTCATCGCAATAAGGTTCTTTCCCAATGATGTTCTGAATTGGCTTTATGGCTTTGCATAAATAACATTCTGTTTCCCATTTGAAAGCCATCATCGCCCCAAATCTGTCTTGTAGAAGCCCGAACCTTTGAAGTGGATCGGGGTTGCTGACCATACTCGTTCCATTGACTGACAGCAATCTCCGCACACTGGCAACGGCGTGTCCTCATCAATGGCGCGTGTTTGCTCAATCGTTGCTGAACAGCGTGGGCATCTAAATTCATAAACTGGAGTCATGCCAATTCCTTCTCAATGGCTTGAATGGTAGGACAGGGATAAGGTGTTATCCTGCAAGAAAAACAAAAATCAAAGTTGAAATAAGTATCCGGATATGTCAGTTCGATTTCATTGTCAACTGGTCTGTGAAGTTGAACAATTGCCAAGAGAGAATTCAAATAGGCATCTGAATCTCCATCGACATCCCAAATCTTTTTTATCAATTTATCGTGTGTCATGCTGCATTCTCCTGTCCAGGACAACCGATTGAGATGTCCTTGCTAGATGGCAAATACCAAGGGCAATAACTGCAAGTTTGATTTGGCGCACTTGGAATCAATTTCCAATGGTTAGGATTAGCTTCTGGATCCAATTGCCAAAGTAAAACTTGAGTGTCCTCTAGGCGTTGAATTGAATCAAGAGCCAGTTTGCGATTGAAATTTTCAACAATTGTGTAGAGTCCATCAAGTCTGCCGCCTAGCGGATAGAAGGCCAGCGCCACTTTCTCGACTGAGCCAACGCCAAACTCCCGTTCAATTCCAAGCGCGTAAAGGTTGATTTGCACCCGTTGTTGATGAGTCATTCCACCCTGCTTGCGAGATTTCATGGCAGTTGCGCCAACGCATTTGTGGTCAATGACCATCTTATTTTCAATGTCAAAGAGATCAGCTGTGCCGGCAAGTTCTGCGGTAACTCGGACAGGATGCTCGACTAGATAGAGCTTGTTTTCCTCCCCGTCATAGGCATCATTAAAGGCATCGGCCAACCAAGCGTGGATTGCGGTTCCACTGATACTCGCCCAAGGATCGGTGGATGGATTGGTCTTTTTCCAATCAAGTAATTTGTAAGAAGTTTTTCTCACGCACATTTCGCCAACCTCACTCAAACCAATGCGCTTTTGCTGTGAGCGTGGCGCATTGGCTGAGCGATGGTTGACAACATTCTTGATGCGTTCAGCAAGATGACTTGCTTCATCCCCTGGCGCTATGAACATTATTCCTCATCAATGATTGAGAATCGGCGGCTTACTGATACCGATTCAATTCTTGCAACGATGTCTGCCGGCAATAGTTCGCGGCACTTCTTGGCATCAATGCGAGTGGTTTCAACTGTTGTCCAGCGAACCGATTCGCGACCATTGACCAAGCCAATCTCGGCATCCCCTAGAGCTGCCTTGACCTGCTCGGCAGCGATGTCTGCCTTCTCTTGCCATTCCTTCATCTTGATCTTGGCTTCAATATAGGCAGACAAGAACGCTGATGCTGTTGGATCTAAGTCCACCATTGCTTGATTGATTTGTGTTGACATTTCCCCTGTTTCCTTTCTTAGTAGTAAGAGTGCTTTTGCCAGAAGGCTTTGGCGGCGCAAGCACCGTCAGAACCGTAATGGCGAGAGATATAGGCAATCGATGCGACTACCTGGGCGAGTGGATCGGCTGAGTGCTTCAATCCAATCGTGCGATAGGTTGACTCAAGCAACTGCCCAACGCCTTTGGCAGATGATCTGCTGTTGGCTGATTTGGAATTGATATGACTCTCTTTTTCAAAGACCCATAACAAGCAATTGGCTTGGCGTTTGATCATTAGCTCATTGACGAACTTAGTGACCTTTTGTTTATCTGATAGGACAGGCTGACTTTTAACTATCTCAACCCTTAGTGCTGGCTTCTCGACTTTTGGTGAGAATCCGTTTGTGATGCTGACAATCAGTGCCAAAAGAGCGACACCAATCAGTGACAATGAAACTTCACGACTCATTGAGTAAATCCTTTCCTTTTGGCTCTTTCCAAATTGCGATCAATTGAGGCAACTTGCACTCTCAACTTGATAGCGATTTCCTCTTTGGTCAAGCCTCTCGATAGGTATTCCTGAATCTCCCTGAACCTCTTAGTTCCAACCTCCTTTGGTTTCATAAGTGGTTTTCTTTGCTCTGGAGTTGTTCCACCCCAGAAACCTTCTGTCTCTTGATTTTCGATGGCAAATGTCCGGCAAGCAGTTATATGAATGCAACTGTTGCAAAGCTCTAATAAACGCGGAAGGCGCTGAGTCAATTCTACCTGAGAATCAGGAAAGAAAAAGTCTAGGTTGTCCTTGTCCACGCACTTTGCCTCTGGAAATGAAGGCGCGGTCATAAGCGCCAGCAGTGTCATCGTGGATCTCCGTATCCGGCATCGCGAAGCAGATCCATCATCATTGCCATTGGCATAATGCCCCACCATTGACCAACTTTGTCAGGGGTCATGCCCACGCCATTAGGTTTGACAACTAGGATGCCGAAATCAGCTTTGGCATTCTTGCGTTCAATCTCAGTTTCCTTCAACCAAGCAGGGATCTTATAGGTGGCATGATTTTTGACTTCCATGCAAAGTGCTGGAATGCCAGTGATGTCACCTTGATCATTCGAACCAGTCAGCGCCCGTCTTTCTGCCCCAGGAAAACCCTGCCCCAACAGAAATTTGACGAGCGCCGACTCGGCCGCGGTTCCCTTTTGCTTGGCTTTACTCATTACTTACCAGCAGAAGGATTGCGATTGGATCGGCAATCGCAAGATATAACTGATCGCAAATGCTCGGCTTCTTGAAAAGCAATTTTCAAATCAGCTTTAAGTTGCTTAATCTCGTCTTGACCTTGGTTCCAATAAACGAAACCACCAATTAGATAACTGAAAATCGCAACGCTTCCAGCTGCGAGAAGCCAAGCAAATGTTGTTGGTTCCATATCAAATCCCATCTCTATTTTCTCCCCATTTTGGTTTGGAAATTGTGCCAATCTTTAACTTCTTGAAAATCATCATTCTTGTTCAATTCGCTATCTAGCCAAAGGATTGCGACTAGAACGCCAACAATCATTGCAACGCCAATGAGAATGTTCATTAGAACTCCAAATCGCAAAGCACGATATAAGGATCCATTGAATCTGCGTTGTCAATGAGGATTTGAAATGGTGCATCAACTGAAGTGAGATAAGTGCGAAAAACCATTGCGGTTATCCAATCAGGTAGCCAATAAGCATTGACGAAATTGTGATTGACTTCTCCACCTTTGACAGTTTCAAAGCGGTCAATCTGAGTCGCAAATTCTGCATCCCATTTCATGCTGACTGTGTAAAGGAATGAAAGATCCTCAATAATGATTTCTAATGAAGTTGGCATTATGCAACCGCCTTGAATCCAGTTGCAAAAAATTGAGCTGTAATTTCATGCGATTCTTTTTCGCTATAACCGGCAGCAATTGCACGAGCATAAACTTCAACATATTTGTTGATCATGTTGCTAACGATTGTTTTTGTTGTTGCTGTTGTCATTTTGTATTCCTCGCCTTGGTGAAGGATCCTTGTTCCTTCTCTTGGTATAAATACTACACCCGACAAGTCAAATTGGGAACCATTGCAACCGTTTCATTTTCGGCGTGTCGTTCCTCACAATAGCGAAAAGACCCCCACCGCCGAAGCAGTAGGGGTCTTTTCTATTTTGCTGGCGAGCTAAGGCGAGTTTCAGCTCAAGCCAGCAAAAGCGCGTTGGATGCCTTCGTAGAGGCTGATCTTTGGAGTGTAGAAGGTTTCCATTAGGGTCGGGTTTCCTACCCTGTAATGGACTCCTGTGGGCTCTGAGGGCAGGTGCTTGATCGTTGGCTGGTAGCCAGCAAAACTTGCCACGATCTCGGCTAAGTCGTTGAATGAGGTGGGAATTCCTGTGCAAAGGTTGGCGGTTTCGATACCGGCAAGGCAGCCAGCCTCAGCGCCTTCAACAACATCTGCGATGTGGATGAAGTCGCGCACCTGCTCGCCATTGCCCCAAATCTCAAAAGGGTCAGCCTTATCTAAGCCCCGTTTGATGAAGCTAGGGAATGGGTAATCCAAAGCCTGATCAGTGCCATAGCCTGAAAATGGGCGATAGATATGGACAGTCAATCCTGCTCGCCTTGCGTGAGTTGCCAACATTTCGCCAGTCAATTTCGCCCAACCATAGGTCATGTCAGGGGTGGCAATTGAGTCAAGGTTGATGTCGGACTCTTTTAGATTGTAAGCGCCAAAATCATTGGCTTGAAGTTCAATCGGATAAGCAGCAGAGGATGAGAAGTAAGTGATGCAACCTGGCTCGGTACGCATTGCCCATGAGAACATCTCGGCATCAATTGAAAGATCAACTGCCAGCGATAGCGGCTCGCCTTCGATCAACTTGCGACCTCCGACAACAGCTGCCAAATGAATCACTTTGTCAAAGTAGGTGTTGTCCTTGCGAAAAAAATCGCGAGCATCCATCGGCAAGGAATTAGCAATGTCAATGCCAACAACTTGCCAACCAAGTGCTTTGAATCGCTTCTCAAAATGTCGGCCTACAAAACCAGCGTTACCGGTAATTAAGACTTTCATGCCAGTAGCTTCTCGACAAGTGATCGATAAGCATCACTGGCGATGTATTCGTCAAATGCCTTCTTGTCAGCTGAATAAACTTCCTCAGCATTGACATCTCTGTAACCTTCATCCCATTGCGCTTTGCCGGCAACTGGGTGGAGATGTTCAATGACTACTTCCGAAAGGTAACTAAAGGTTCCCAAGTCTTTGCCAAGTTTCATCCAGAAATTGTCCAGATACAAGTGGATCATTCCTTGTGGAACCATGCCGCCAAGGGCGTTGACAATATCGCCACTCATAGCAACGGCAGTCGGCAACGCCTCGCCTTGAAACAAGTCATTGCCATAGACAATGCCAGTGCCTAATTCGTCTAAAGCGTTGATGAAATGAACATCCCAATTCTTTGTGCGCGGTCTGTGATCATCGCCAAGGAATGCGAAATGGCGATACTTATGGGCAAAGTGTCGGGCGGCAAAGTTTAATGGCTTGGCCATGCCTTTGCCATTCTTTTCAACAACCATGACATCGCAACCAAGGGCTAAGTAGGCATCCATCTGCGGTTCATCGTCATCGACTATGACAATCAAGTCCGACTCGGTTTCCGTTTCGTCAAATGACTTGATCAGCTCGGCGATGTTTTGTGGCCGATTACGGCTTGGAACAAGAACAACTAGATTTCTCAATGTTTTCCCCTTTGTTAACGATTTCCCCTGCAATTGCTAAATAAGCAGCCCCATCAATGAAGGAATCATCAAGTGGGTTGTAAGCCAATCTAGCAAGTTTCAAACCTGCCATGCAAAGAGCGACCTGATACGGCTCAATCTCTTGGTGAAGGACAACTGACCAAATCTTTGCGATTCGCAAATGATTCTCAAATGGATCTCCATTTTGATCATTGCGATCACCCATTGTCAGGCGAATTGCCTCTTTAAGTATTTCATCCCTGTCCATCTTGCTACCACTTCCAAACTTTGCCATCAACGGTAAATGAGTTATTGACAATTGGAACTAACTGAGGCATGACGGTTGTTCCGTCAACATGAAGCAAGCCAAAGCCTTTGTTCCAAGTAAATAACCCTGCCTTAATATAGCGAGCAAATTTGTAATCCATGAGATTTCCGACTTCCATTCCCCAAATGGTTTTTGTCTTGCCAGCCCAACCTTGAGTGTGATGAGTCAAGCCCATGCGATGCGTGTGGCCGCAAACAACGCTCATGCCTGAGCGTTTTGCTAAGCCCAACGCGGTAGCACCGGCGGTTGGCTGAACATTGCCTTCATCGCCATGCATCAACAGCCAGTTAGGAGCCAGTTCATAAGGCTCATGGTGATAGGTGATGCCAAGGCTGTCTAGTTTGAGAAACTTCTCAATCTCAAGCTCTGGCAATCCGAGAAAGCCTGGAGCCTTGGACTTGATCTTGTTGTAAAGTCGATCAGAGTGATTGCTTCGGACAATATGGTCAACTTGTAATTCGGCAAGTAGGTCAACGGTAATGTCGCGATGTCTGCCTAAGTCTCGCTGCCATTCGCCTTCGCCGCCTTCCTCCCAACGCGAAATCTGTGGGAGATCAATTTCATCTCCGACTGATACCACGCTGCTTGGGCGATAGTGCTTGATGAATTTGGCAACTGCCTTGGTAGCTGCGACATCATGGTAAGGACTTTGCAAATCTGAAATGACAACAATGGATTTCATAGGATAAACCGTTTCCCCTGCGTTGTTAGATTAAACCTTTTTCTTGGTCTTTTTTTCTAATTCAACATTGACTTCCTGTTCGGCAATCTTTAGCAAATTCATTGTAAATGGATCTTTTGGATTGCCTTGTCGGATAACAAGAGCAAGCAAACCTGAGCAGAATGAAAGAATTTTCACTGTTGTTGATGCATTCATTGCCAGAGCAGTGATTGCAATTGGCAAGGTAACAGTTCCATAAGTTAAAACTAACGATTGAACCTTCTTGGCATCTATTTTCATTTGATCTCCTAGTTGATTTATTTGAGGTTTAACTTGGCAATCCGAGCTTTAACTTGCTCAGGTGTTTCAATGATTTCGTAGTGCATTTCATCTTTGCGGCCTTTGTAATCGCCACCCCAACGCAATCCATACTTCTTGATCAAGGCATGGATAACTGCAACCTTCTCAACTGTAAAAGTGCCTTCCTTGCCAAGAATATGATGGGCGGCGTTGATGTCAATGGCTGTGCCGGATGAATGGTTGGACAACTCTGTTGTCTGACCTCGAACTGGGCGGTAGGCGTAGCCCCAGTCATCTAAAGTGCCTTTGTCAATAGGTTCAACGCTGGCGTGGAATTCGGCAGCGAATGAGGCAAGAATTAAGCCAACCCCCGAAGCGCATCGCAATTTGATGGCAGTGCCAGCGACAGGAAATGCCTTGATGCCAATCGCGTTGGGATCGGCGCTTGCTGGCCAGCCATTCTGCGACTTCATTCGGCTTTCCTGGCTCTAGGCTTGCTTTCGGCTTTTGCCTTCATAACTTCAACATCAATCTTGATCAAATTTTGATTCTCAATGAGTTGATCAACTTTATTGATTAAGCCAGTCTGTCCATCGTTATAGAGGGCATATTCAATGCGAGAGAGCTTGTCCTTGAGTTCGTCTGTGTATTTGGCAATTGTGTGTCTAGCAATCATGGCAATTCCAGCCATAAGAGCTGCACCAACGAAAAAGTAAGAATAAATAATTGTTGCGATATCTGAACTCATTTGCTTAAAATCAAAACTTTCACAACAGTTGAACCGGCTGAAGTGCAAGCATAAATTGCTGATTCGTGAGTTGAGAGAACTAACTTGTCACCTGAATCCATTTGGTAGCCAGTTGTCGGAGTGACATCAGAGCCGCCAAGGAAACAAGTTCCTGATGAACTGTGCAGATAGACATTTGTTGCACCGTTACCAATAAAAACTTGAGTTGGTGTTGTAGTAACTGTGTAGTTTGCAGATGAAACCGCCATTTGACTCTCCTAGCGTAAGCCCCTGAAGTTTTGGTTAGTTTGAATCTGTTGGTTGAACTGTGTGTGCTTCGTTGGTACAAATCCATTCGTAGGTTGCTTCGTCTAGCACCGCTTCATCGTGGCACTTTGGCGCATAGAAAACATCTCGCGCAACATCATAGAAATCACCAATGCCGGCAAACTTGTTTCTAATTTTGCCGTTGTAGCTGGTCTGAATCCAAGTACCACCAAGGTTATCAATTAACCATTGGTAGCCTTCGTCTGGTTCATTGTTATCTCCAACGGTTACGCGGAGAACAATGTTGTTTTGATCTAATTCTGCCCAATGGCTCATTAGTCCACCTGCACTTTCGTATAGCGAACGATGACAAGACCCGAACCGCCAGCACCTGATGATGATCCTGAGAAAGTTGAACCGCCGCCACCACCTGTATTCGCTGTGGCATTTGAAGCAGAGCTAGTATTTACGCCAGCAGTTCCACCACCATTTCCACCTGCGGCTGCCGAATTGCTGCCTGTTCCACCGCCACCGCCAGCATAATAATAAGTTCCGCTAACATTTTGACCTGTGCCAGTCACACTTCCCCAAGATGAATAAGTTGAACTGCCAGCGCCACCTGCGCCACCATTTCCGGTAACGGCGCTGCTTCCAACTGCACCTGCTCCACCGCCACCACCTGAGGATGCCGATACCGTAGTTGATGCACCTGCGCCGCCGTTATTTCCTTGACCTGATGTACCTGCGCCGCCCGAAGTTGAGAAATTGTCTGGATAAGTTCCTAAACCGCCGCCGCCCGAACCACCTGTTCCGTTACTGCCGCCAGCACCAGCAGTTGCGGTATTTGAAGCAATAGAACTATTTGTTCCATTTGCACCTACTTGACTGCCACCAGTTCGCGCTGAACCGCCAGCACCAACAACAATAGAAATGCTACCGCTTCCGCTTTGACTTGTAAGAGCTAATAAACCACCAGCACCGCCGCCTCCGTTGTAATCATTGAAAAGAGGGCTTGTGCTTGCTTGTCCATGACCGCCCGATCCACCACCTGCAATAACAATTGCATCGTAAGTTAAAGCTGAACCTGTAACACCAAGAGTGCCATTGGCGGTAAATGTTCGATAATAATAAGTTGCATCAGATGTAAGTGTGCCACCTGTAACAACAGGTTTTCCAAGCGCACCAAACCTATATCCACTTGCAGATGAATTTGCTAACGCTGAAAGTATTGGCATTTTTTCCCCTTATGCGAATTTGGTTTGTGTTTCAAAAACTGTGTAAGTAGGCGTTGCCGCTGTCTTGATAATTGTGAAAGTGTAGGAATCAATTGCGCTGGCGTTACCTGCTGAAATTGTGGCAGGAACCTTTGGAGTTACGGTTGTGCCATCAATCTGAATCACGCTTGGATAATAAGCAGTTGAGCCGTTGGTATTTAGCCAAACCAAAGTAATTGCATCTCCTACTGCTAACTTGCTTGCCAAGGTTGCCCCTGAGCTGTAACGGAAATTTAGCGTGTGATTGGCTGTGGCATTTGAGGTGTAATACCAAACCGATGCGGTTGAAACATCAAAGTTGATTGTGCCTGTTGCCGCCGAAGCAACAACATTGACATCCTCCTCAAGTCCTCTGACAATGCTTTCATTTATGCTGCTTGTGAAACCGCCATTGATTGTTGGCGAAGTTAAAGTTTTATTGGTAAGGGTTTGAGTACCTGTGAGGCTAACATTTCCAGTCGCAACCCAGGCTGACCCGTCATAGTATTCGTGAACATGACCATCTGTACGATAGGAAAGCATTCCTTCAATCAATACGCCTGAAAGCGCCGTTGTGCGAGTAGCAGCATCGGCAAAGACCATGACAGTCTGCTTCATCAAATAGTTATTGACATTTGCTGCTGTTAGCACTTCACCTGTGCTGAATAGCTTGTATCCACCGGCCATTTATTGCTCCTTAGTAACTTAGAAGTCCGTCTGTTCCATCCAACACTCCGACTGAAGTGTTGTCCAAAACAAATGCTTTGATGACAGGTTCAGCCGTCATCAATTTTGTGTCAAAACTGCGCTTGGTCATATCATGGCTCACGCCTTGAACGAACAATGTCTTGGTTATGCTAGTGCTTCCTGGCATTGTTTTTGTCACCTTAATTGGCGAGAAAATATCCAGACTCAAGCCAGCCTGAATTCTTGTTGCCGCGCTATCTGATGGATCAAATAGGTTCAAGCCAAGTGAGGAAATGCGAAGGGTTGCATCCTTACGAGTAGCCAGCAACATTTGCGCTTGGCTTAGAGCCTCGGCATCGGTTTGAAGGTAGATACCAGATCGAACGCCAACATGAGGAAAATAAGTTGTCTGTGAAGTTGAATCAACAACTTGCTGCGCCGAGCCGCCAAGCCTTTGAACGGTGACATCGTTCACGATCAAAACATCATCATGCATCAATTCAATTGTTTGGTAGCCAATATCTGAGCCACTATCGGAAAAAATGGTTGTTGGATTAGCTGCTCGATTTGCCAAATTGGTGCGAGAGTAGAAAAGCAAATCGCCTTCATTGTCGGAAAATAGACCGCCGAATTCTGTCTTATCGCCAACCAGTTGAACTTCATCAAGCATTCCTCGATTGGCTGTGCCTGGATCAGCTTGAACCGTTGAATCGCCGGTATCAATCTTGCGAGCAACGGTTGGCCATGAGGCTAGGTCAAGCAACTTGCCAATTCTTGATCCTGTGCTTTCCCCTGCTGTGGCAGTTGGAACAGTAGTGAAATGGAAGTTATTGAGAAGTCTAAAGCCGTCAACGCATTGCAAAGTGACCTTAGAGTAAGCATCAATTCCAACTTGGAAGTTGGTTGTAAATGACATGACAAAACCATAGAAAAGTGGGTATCGAGTGCCATTGTAATCAGCAAAGATTTGGATCTTGCGTAATGGTAAAAGTTTGCCGTAGTAAGGACTTGAGGTGTTAGAAGGATTAAAATAGCCGTTGTCATCGCGCAAAACGATAGTGGCAGTTCCAGCCTCAAACTTGTCAAGGATACGGTTACGACCTCGGCGAATTGATCCTGAAACCGCAATGTCTGAGATGTCAACTCGGTCATTTGCGTTTGCTAATTGTCCAGTGCCAAGCAATCCATAGACAGGATCATCCAACTGCATCGCCGAAGTGATAAATTCCGCACCATCGGTAAAGTCAATTATTGCTCCGAATATAGGAACTCCTGCAACTGACATTTAGAGAGTCAACGCTAACGCTGTGATTTGCTTACCTGACAATTGGCTATTGAGTAAGCTCTGACGAATTGTTGAAATTAAATCAGATTCGCTAGTAACGGAACCTTGAACATTGACAGTGACATTGGTTGTTGCTAAACCGCCACCGCCACCCATTCCAGATGTTGCGGTTGAGCCAAGATTGGCAATATCAATACTGCGATTGGCGGTTGCGCCAACGGCTGCGGCTAATTCTGGATTCTGATCCAGAACATATTGAGGAAGGCTGCCGCCAAAAGTGCCAGCACTTCCGCTTGTGCCGCCGCTTATATTGCTGCTGCCAGTGCTTGCGTTAGGGCTGGTGTTGGAATAAGCAAAATAAGCGGAAAAGAAATTATTAAGAGCCGCTAATGCATCAACCCAAGATTGCTTTGCAGCATTGCCAGGATCGGCGAAAGTGCTTGAAAATACTATGCCATCTTGAACCTGCTTGGCATAGGCAAGAACTTGCTCGCGTGTCAATCCCCACTTGGCCATCAAGTTTTCAATCTCAGCTGAGGATAACTTCTCATCGGCTAATGCTCGCGCAAAGTCGATATATTTAGAGGCTTCCTCTTTAGTCAGACCCCAAGCCTCATAAAGTTTCATTATCGCATCATCGTTGCCAGGTGTGGAATTTGCCGCATAAATCTTGGCAACATATTCCTCGACTGCCATTGTGGAGATTCCCCATTTAGAGGCAAGGACTGAGATTTCCTCAGTTGAAATCTTGTTGTCGGCAAGAGCTGTAAGAAGGTCGGCATAACGGGCGGTTGCCTCGTTTGATGCTAATTGAGCAGCAGTGGCGGCAATGATTGCATCAATGCGAGCCTTTTCCTCAATAGTTCCCTGCTTCAAAAGATTAAGGCGAGCCGCTTCTAATTCAATTGGATCTTTTTCAGTTGTTGGAGTAATGCCCATTTTTTTAAGTTCGGCAAGAACTTTGGCAGATTGAATCTGTTCTTTAGTCAAATTTTTTGTTGCGTTTGCGGCGGCGTTGGTTGCTGTTGTTATGCTAGAAAAACTTTTTACCACGATTGGAGAAGTTGCTTTTAATTTAGTTGCAGTCATGTGAAACTTATCAAGTTTTGTGGCTGCTTCAGATAATGATTTGGAAGTATTGCCAAGACCATCTGCGGATGACTTTGCCCATTTTTCCATGTCTTTGTTTCCGGCAAGGAAAGCAACTGCGCGAACAACTTGCAAAACAACGGAGGCAAACTTTAAGAAATAGGAAGCCTCTTGAAGGATGCTTACGCCGACCTTTGCCAATATGTTAACCAAGAGCGCAAAAGCATCAACAACTGGTTGAACATATTTTGGATTCTCGCGAAGGAAATTGAACATCTTTACAATGACAGGGATTACATGGTCATCGATTACTTTAACAACTGCGCTAAATGCTGGTAAAAGCAATTGACCAAGCGAGTTGGTTAGTTCCTCAAATTTAGCCTTCATCGCTTCGATTGGATGAGTTTGCGCGTATGCCTCAGCTTGACCATTTAAGGCTTTGGTCAATTGCTCAGTAATAATTTTATACTTTTCAGCAGCAGTGCCATTTTTAGGCATTATCACGCCAAGGGCGGTAAGAGATTTTGGCACTTTTCCTGAAGCGGCTTTTCCAAGCGCAACCATTGCATCTGTCAAAGTCATGCCTGTTGTGCGAGCAACATTAGCGGCAAGACTCATGTTTTCCATTGCTGTTGCAGCGGAGTGGAAACTTGTTGCTCCACGAGCAAGAGCATCTGCGGTTTCTGCTGAAGTAAAAGCAAGCCCAGTCATTTTTTCAACAAGGTCTTGAACTTCTGGGCTAGTAGAATTTAAGGTTGAACCGGTATTGGCAAAAGCAACATTCATCTTAGAAAATGCGCCATTTACCGCTTCGGCAACCTTGATTGATTCAAATCCAAATTTGACAATTTCTACAACTGCAAAGGCTTTGGCAAGTTTCTTGCCCATTTCCTCAAATTGTTTTCCAAAGGTGTTGCTGTGCTTGGAAAAGTTTTGCAAATCTTTTGTAGCTGCCTTTGTGCCTTTGTCTGAGTATTCGGAGATTATCCGAGCAATGACCGCGCCTTTTGCCATTTAACTCTCCTTTAACTCTTTTGGGATTCTAGGGCTTTTTGCAAATCTATTTTTGCCTGTTCAAGGGCATAATAGAAAGCCATTTCAATTCTAACTCTGTCGCGATCAACAATTCTGTAAATCAAACGAGAAGTTTCGCCAAAACGACTGTGCAAGTTTTTCTTGAAAGCAATGCTTCGTGGATCTGTGCTTACTTTTCGTTTTCCTCGACCGGCTAATTCAAAGATTCTGCCAGCTGCGGATTCATTAAGAAGTGCGCCAGCTGATGTTGTGTAATCGCCTTTTCTAACCTTGCCTTGAGCTTTTGAACTTTTGATGCCTTGAACAACTTGGGCGGTATCCCAACGCGGAAATGGGTGTTTGTTGGATGTGCTAGAAGTAGATTGCGATCCAGCCTTCCAATTTCGCAATGGAGCATCATTAGAAGCGGCATATTCAACTGCTAAGGCTTGAGCCGCTTGCTTGGCTTGACGAAGTTCTTTGTTGATAACTGCGTTAAATTTTGTCAAGTTATCTTTGTCAAACTTTTTCAAGCCAGCAAGCGTTTCATGGAGACCAGTGATGACAAGTCGTTCTTGAGCCATCACTGTTCTCGCTTTCTGTTCTTTTCGTTCAAGTAAGCGTAAGTTGCTTCCAGAATTCCGTCTGGAGCATCAAGCCATTCATTAGGTGGAATTCCTGTCTCCACCGAGAGAGCTGCTATTGAATAGGTCAGGCTGTCTCGGTGGATTCTAAGGAAGGGTCAACGACCAACTCAACTGATTTCAGAGTGTCAAGAAAGTCTGCACCAAATGGCTTAACTACGATTCCGTTGGCTTTAAGCGATGCCCAGGCAAGATAGTAGAGATGTTCAAGTTTCTGCTCATCTCCGATCAACTTGCCCAAGCCTTTGTTGAATTTTTGCTCAAATTCAACTATTACTCTTGGCCGTAAGGAAAAGGTGTGTTCAGTTCCTTCAACTAGATTGATTTTGACGGATAATCCATCCATGTTTTAACCCCTGCTTTCTTAGTTGTTATGAAGTTGCTTTTGCAATTGTGCCTGAAACAGGCCAAGTGACTGATGCTGTTGATAACTGGCCAATTCCACCCTTAAGTGGTGACCATTCAGAAACAATCGCTGAAACGGTGTATTGAGGATTTGTCGTTGTGGTTGTTGTTGCAACTGGCTTGATGACGATTGAGGTGCTAGTTCCAAGCAACGGATAGATTGTTGCTTCAACAGCTGATGCCGCAAAGTCCTGAATAAAGTCCAAAGTTACGGAATTGTCAGCAAGTCCGGCAACTCTAGTCTTGGCTGTTGAGCCAAATGATGTGGTCTCAACAATGTCATATTTTGTGTCAAGCGTTACGCTTGTGATATATGACGAAAGATCGGTTGAACCGATTGTGATTGATGGGTTTGTGAGGACTAGCTTTGCCATTATGCAACCGCCTTTGTGATAGATCCGCTAATTGGCCAAGTAACCGATGCGGTTGCTAACTGACCAATTCCACCCTTAAGAGGTGACCACTCTGAGATGAGCGCGGTGAATGTGTATGTTGGATTTGTTGCGCCGACAGCAGATGAAGTTGGTTGAACAACAATTGTGGTCGTTGTTCCAATCAACGGATAGATTGTTGCTTCAACATTTGCTGCTGCGAAGTCTTGCATAAAGTCAAGTGTCACTGAATTGTCAACAAGTCCGGCAACGCGAGTCTTGGCTGTTGATCCAAATGCAGTGGTTTCGACAATATCGTCTTTTGTTTCAAGAGTGATGCTATTGATGTGATCACTAAGATTGACTGAGTTGATCGTTACCTTGGCATCTGTTAGGACTATTTTAGCCATTGATGGTTGCTCCTTCAGAGATTGCTGATGTTGATTCTACCACTGGCGCGGCAGTTTCTTTTGAGGTTTGTGTTTCACTTGCTTTTGTCGCATTCCCCAAGATGTGACCGCCTTCAATGAGTGCTTCGATGTTTGCACCCATTTCAAGCAATTCTTTGTCTGTAATTGAATCGCCTTCAACTTTCTTGCAGTCAAGGCGATTGCTGATGATTGTATAAGCCATTTGTTTCTCCTTATGACTGGGCTTGGTAGCTGATAGTAAAGTCAAGGACAACCGCGACTCCCATATCAGTTTGGCGATAGTTGACTGTGTTTGCGGTAAGGATTGCGTAAAGGCAAGTTCCGTCAAATGTTGAATTTGAGCGAATAACTGTGTCAATTGCGCTTAAAACTGCAAATGCCCTAGTTCTGCGAGATGCAATGTCAGTTGTTCCATCTTGCGACCATAGTGAACAGGAAATCGTTCCCGATTCCTCATGCAAGTCTGTGAAGGCAAATGGCGTGTCTTGGATATTGCCAACCTGCATTTCAGAATCGCCAAATGAACCATCATGGCCAATGGCGATTGCATCTCCTGGATAGGAAAAGTCAACTTCAGCGCCGTCAAAGATTCTTATGCCGGTCAAGGATGAGGCAGCGCCAAGGGCTGTGATGATCTTGTTGACCATCGTTGGAAATGCCATTGAGACTGTCATGCGATGCCAGGGAAGCTAGTTGGGTCAAGAAGTTCCATCGCTCTGCGTGGCAAGGAATAAGTCGGTGTTGTGTAAAGCTCATCGCCGCCAAGTGAGCGACCCATCACGCTCATTGAACCGCGCTGTGTCTGCCATAGATGACGGATAATCTCAAGAACGCCTTGGCGAGCAGCCATTGGAGGATTGACGTAGCCAGCGACATAGGTAATGGAAATGTTATTCATTCCCTGCACCCAGTAACCATAAGAGTTAGTGGCATAAAGTGTGCCTGAGCCAATTCGATAGAGGCGTTGTCCTGTGTAGTCAAGGACATAATTGCTTGCCGATACCAAAGCGTCATTTTCATAAACCGAAGTAACGGAAATTGCTTTTGGATTGCGAATGCGAATGAATTCAGTGCCGCCGTCATAAAGTTCGCTGGTGAAAGTTCTGCGACCTAGAACCTGTCCGACATAAGTTTCAGCCAAGTCGGTTGCCGCATCAATGAATCGGCGCAATTCCTCATCCAAAGTTGTGTCTGTGGTTGGAATGTTTAAGTGAGCCTTAACCTCATCAAGTCCAACAATGCCAAGGTCGGCATAATCTCGAACCGTAAATTCATCGGTATAAGCTGAGGCGTTTGTTCCCGTAGCAAGCCATCTAACCGCATGGCGGCCTGTTTGAGTCGGGGAAAAGTCGCAATTGTAAAGTCCAGTTGAAGGATTTGTTACCGAACCCGTTGAGGTGGTTCCGTCTGGAAGGGTAATTGTGCAAGTGACCGCCGAAGCATTGGCATTTGCGCCAGTTGAATCAGTGATGGTTATTCCAAGCGGAATGACATCTCCTAAGTCATAAGTCATCGAGATCTCCTTGTGATGGTAGAAGTGGCGCGTTCACGATTGCTGATTAGCGAACCGATTCGGGGTCTTAAAATGATTGTTGATCCAACTCTTAAATTCTTATTCGGATTCATTGTAGCCCCGACTCTGATTCTTTCAACAATGGATGTACCGGTTCGGTACTGGTTACTCATCGAAGCGCCATTGCCGATGTAGCCATATCCCGAAGCAGTAAAAGAAATCAAGCCCGAAGCTGATGTGGCAAAGTAGAGATTGTCAGTTGCAGTTGCTATTAAACTGATTGCGCCTGATCCTGTTGTGGCGTAACTAATCTTTGAAAAAGTTCCAGATGCAACAAGGCTGATCGACCCAGTTCCGGAACTTGGATAAGCAAAAGATGAAGTTGCTGTACCTACTAGGCTAATTGAGCCTGATCCTGTTGTGGCAAAAGTAAGTGAATCAGTTGCAGTTGCTACTAGGCTAATTGAGCCTGATCCTGTTACAACAAAGGATGAAGTTGCTGTACCTATCAGGCTAATTGAACCTGATCCTGTTGTGGCAAAAGAAAGAGAAACGGTTGCTGAACCTACTAGGCTGATTGAGCCTGAGCCTGTTGTCGCAAATTTGAGCAAATCGGTTGCTGAACCTACTAGGCTGATTGAGCCTGATCCTGTTTCAGGGAAAGTAAGTGAATCGGTTGCCGAACCAACCAGGCTAATTGAACCTGAGCCTGTTGCAGGGAAAGTAAGTGAATCGGTTGCTGAACCAACAAGGCTGATTGAGCCTGAACCTGTTGTCGCAAATGTAAGTGAATCGCTTGTTGAACCAACTAGGCTGATTGAGCCTGATCCTGTTGTAGGGAAAGATGTAGCTGCTGAACCTACAAGGCTGATTGAGCCTGAGCCTGTTGTAGGGAAAGATGTAGCTGCTGAACCTACAAGGCTGATTGAGCCTGAGCCTGTTGTCGCAAAAGAAAGAGAAACGGTTGCCGAACCTGCAAGGCTGATTGAACCTGAGCCTGTTGTAGCTGTTGATCCGGCATTGTAAGCAACGCCAGCTTCGTTGTAGGCAATGCTCTCATTATAGATTGCCATCAACGCTTCTTTCTACTATTAAATCAATTTCCTCAAATTTCAATTATTCAATTATTGGCTCGACAGTTTCATTCCAAGGCAAAGTTTCCTTGGATTGCCATTCAGGGGTTGCCAAGATCTCACGCATTTGATCGTCTGTGTAAAAACCTTCTAAGCCTTGAATAGATGCAATAAAGTCGGGTGTATCACCAAGCCAGTCGATGTAAGTTTTAGATCCATCTAAAGAGTAAGACAGGGTTTCTAACGATGTTATACAGGTTTGCGATAGATCAACCTTTGCTAACTGATCAGTTGGAATGATCGCGTAAATGTAACTCATATTCCATACCTCGGTCTATATGCTTCAAATATCTGCATAATTTCACTTTGACTTAATTTCCTTGTGTAACACATAACTATCCCTATATCGGAATTTACACCCTGAGCTAAACCGCTATCGTTTCCGAATGACATTTGAGTACCGTTAGTTGTGCTTGTGTTGGTTTTAGTGTTATTAATTGATAAATTGTTCAAATAAATAGTGCCACCTGTTAAATCAATAGCTGCTGCAATCATACACCATTGATTTAGTGGTGGAGTTAAGCCTGATACAAAATCATAATTTAATGCACTGGTGCCCCACACATAATTTATTTGATTTGTGGTTCCCTTAAATGCTAAACCAATATCATAAATTGAACCGGCAGGTATTCCACGCAAAATAATTGGTGTTGAATAAGAAGCTGTATTACCATTTCTTTTTATAAAGGCAATGAATGTCATTGCAGATCTTGAGGCGCCTGTCACAACTGATGTTGCCGATGTATTTGTAGAGTTAAAAGTTTCAACCCCATCGTAAACATTTGAATAGGTTGGAGTATTTATCAAAGTTGCCGTAAAACCATTGCCACTCAAATCATTTACAGTTGTTCCACTACCACTATAAGAGTTACCATTGCCAAAATCATAATAGAAAAATAAGTTTTGGTAACTTATATTGGGTGTTTTAGGCTTTTTATCTTTGCGAGATTGTGAAAACCCAGTGACCTGTTTCCCTTGCCAACCGTGACTTATAGACTTGTTTGTCATTAGGAAATCCTGTTGACATAACCTGAAACTGTAATCACATTCGTTGTGCCAGCATAAGCGGCGATTGTGGAAGCAGTTGGTGAGCCGCCACCTGAACCTGTCAAAATAAGTCCTGGCACAACCAGTGTTAGACCCGTAGTCGGTGGAATAGTGATTTTAATTTCATTATCAACAGCTGTCACGCCGCCCCATTGAATAGTTAAAGCTGTTGCGGTTGATGCTGAGTTGTAAGCATAAAGCCAAACTTCATCAATAGCTGTGGAGCCTGTACCTGTTGCGTGGATAGTTGTGCCAGCACTTCCCGAAGTAGTTGCGGCAATTTTGATGGCTTTGCCCTGTGTGCTGCCT
>Ga0304729_1000606_pt1 | contig 25969 bp, 25 predicted proteins | sample C_131016_MF_Meta_FD_190475 | JGI IMG/M metagenome (GOLD analysis project Ga0304729, IMG submission 190475) | Freshwater microbial communities from Lake Croche, Canada to study carbon cycling - C_131016_MF_MetaG (v2) (version 2) | ecosystem: Environmental > Aquatic > Freshwater > Lake | place... | reverse complement strand
AATGATCTTGAGTTTAAATCTAGAACAAACTCTCCGACAATAAAAATTAATAATATAATTATTGGAGGAAAATAATTAATGAATAACAATCAACTTATTAAAAGAATTTTTCATACTGAGATAAAAAAATATATAAATCTAATTTTTATTTGTCTATTTTTTATGATCATCTCTGCAGTAACAACTGCTGCAAGTGCGTGGTTATTAGATCCGGCTATAAAGGAAATATTTTTAAACCAAAATAAGACTATGCTCTATATGATTCCTTTAGCGATAATTATAGTTTTTGTTTTAAAAGGTCTTTCAACATTTGCTGTGAGAATTGTAACAATAAAAATAGGAATGAAAGTTGTAGAAAATATTCAAATATTAATGGCTAAAAGAATATTAACCTCTGATATTTCTTATATTGTTGGAAAACATTCTGGTAAATTTATTTCTAACTTTATAAACGATACGCAAGTTTTATTTAACGTAATATCCGGGATAGTTATAAGCTCAATAAAAGAAATATTAACTTTAATAGCATTAATAATGCTCATGTTTTACCATGATTGGCAATTGAGTATCTTGGCTTTAGTTATTATTCCTATTGCCGCTTTTTTCTCAAGAAAATTTGGAAAAAAAATGGGAAAAAAAGCTAACCTAAGTTTCGAAGCCACTGAAAATTTAAGTAAATTTTTATCTGAAATTATTAAAGGATCATGGCTTGTAAAAATTTATCAAAGAGAAAAAGATGAGCAAGTTAAAATATCTAATTTTATAGAAGACAGATTTAAAAAAATGAGAAAAGTAGAACAAGTACGTCTTGGAACCGGTCCTACAATGGAAATGATTACCGCGTTTGCTATCGCTTCAGTGGTCTTTTTTGCGGGCTATAGAAGCATGCAGGGAGCGATCACTATGGCCCAATTTGTTTCTTTTTTAGCAGCATTAATGCTTGCTTATCAGCCAGTAAGAGCTCTAGCTGGAATTAACGTTGGCATACAAGAAGGTGTTTCTGCAGCTAAGCGAATATATGATTTGATTGATCAAAAAGATCAAATATCGGACGATGTTAATCTTCCCGAATTAAAACTTTCAACAGGAGAGATAGTCTTTAAAGATGTTAGCTTTACCTACCCAGACGGAACAAAAGTTATTGATAAAATAAATATTAATATTGCTGGAAACTCTAAAACCGCAATTATTGGAACTAGTGGCTCTGGAAAAACAACTATTTTAAACTTAATACCCAGATTTTATAATCTAAAAGAAGGAAGTATCCTTATAGACAATCAAGAAATTAATAAAATTAGACTATCCTCATTAAGAAAAAATATTTCTATTGTTAGTCAAGATACGGTTCTTTTTGATGATACAATAAAAAATAATATTGCATATGCAAACGTTCTTGCGACTGATGATGAGATAAAGAATGCCGCAAAATTTGCAGAAATAGATGATTTTATAAATTCTTTAAAAAATGGCTACGATACGATCGTAGGAGAAAATGGGGTAAAATTATCAGGTGGACAAAAACAAAGAATTTCGATTGCTAGAGCAATTTTAAAAAACTCACCCATAATTTTACTTGATGAAGCAACTTCATCTTTGGATTCTGAGGCTGAAGAAAAAATTAGATATGCACTAGATAATCTTACTAAAAATAAAACAACATTAATAATTAGTCATAAATTTTCTTCGATAATTAATTGTGACAAAATTTATATATTAAACAAAGGAAAAGTTATTGATGAGGGGACTCATTCAGAATTAGTCAAAAATTCTACAGTTTACAAAAATTTATACGATAAACAGACCTTAAATTAAATCTTATCCCATGAAAAAGATTTATATTTTTTTAACCTTTATAATAAATTATTTTTTATACTTATATTTATTTTTAAGATTGTTAAAAAAAAAAGAAATACTTACAAGATATAAGGAAAAATTGTGCATATCCTCTCAATTTAAAACAGATAAATTTTTAATTTGGTTTCATTGCTCGAGCATAGGTGAACTTAAAAGTATATTTCCAATTATTGATCATTATTTAAAAAAAAATAACCAAATTCTGGTTACTACTTCTACTATAGGATCAAACGACGTGTTTCAGAAAAAATACAACAATGTCTCAAATATTATTCACCAATTCGCACCTTTTGATACTCCTCAAATAATTAATAAATTCTTCTCTAAATGGAGACCAGATGTAATTTTTTTTACTGAATCTGAAATCTGGCCTAATCAAATCTTCAAAGCTAGAGACAGTAAGATTCCAATAATTCTTCTAAATGCAAGACTATCCAAAAAGTCTTTTAATAGGTGGAAATTTTTTAAAACGAATATGAAAAATATAATAAATTGTTTCAATCTAGTTCTTTGTCAAAGCGAGGAAAGTCAAAGCTATTTTAATTATTTTAAGACTAACAATATACAGTTTATAGGAAATCTTAAATTAACTCGTTCTGAAGAATATAATGCTAAAGATTTTTCTAATCCAGCCTTATCTAAAAAAATAATATTTATCGCTCTTAGCACTCACAGTGGTGAAGAGGAAATATGTATAAATTCACATATTAATTTAAAAAAAAAATATCCTAATTTATTAACTATAATCATTCCGAGGCATATCAATAGAGTTTTGGAAATTAAAGCATTAACTGAAAAACTTAAGTTAAATTTTTTAATAACAGATTCTATATCTAATTTTAAAGATGATACGGATATCGTAATTATAAATTCTTATGGCTCTGCACAAGAATTCTTAAAATTATCTAAATATGTTTTTATTGGAGGATCGTTAATAAATCATGGAGGACAAAATCCTATTGAAGTAGCTTACAACAATTCAATAATTTTTTACGGACCCTATATATACAATTTTACTGAGATATATAATTACCTAAATAAAGAAAATGCTGCATTTAAAATTAAATCTGAGTCAGAACTTACGAATCAATTAGATGAAAAATTTAATAATTATAAAAATACAAATATTAAAGACAAGATAACCAAAATGGGTAATGAAATTTTTTTAACAACAATTAAAGAATTAGATAAATATATAATTAGTTAATCAATGTATTTTATGAAGCCAAAATTTTGGGATAAAAAAAAACAATCTTTTTTATCTATACTATTGTATCCGCTATCAATTATTTATTATTTTATAATCTTAATAAAAAAAAAAACTGCCGTTGGACATAAATTTAATATTCCTATAATTTGCGTGGGAAATATTTATATTGGAGGAACTGGGAAAACATCTGCTGCAATTGAAATATTCAAAATATTAAGCCGTTATAAAAAAGTTTGTTTTCTTACAAAAGGTTACGGTCGAAAGAATAAAGAGAATGTTCATTTAAATAAACTAAATTATCCAAATCAAAATTCAGTGAATACAGGTGACGAACCTCTACTATTAAACAAATTTGGGCACGTATATATTGCTGACGATAGATCACAAGCTATAAATAATATTATAAAATTAGGATACGATGCTGTTATTATGGATGATGGCTTTCAAGACTTATCAATATTAAAAAATATAAATATACTTTGTTTTGATTCAAAAAATTGGCTTGGAAATAAAAATTTAATACCCTCTGGCCCACTTAGAGAGCCTGTTTCATCAGTTCAAAGAGCTAATTTTATAATTATTAAAGGGAAAAAAAATGAAAAAATCGAGGAAACATTAAAAAAAATCAATAATAATGTGCATATTATCTATGCAGAAAATAAGATTGAAAATATTGATGCTTTAAAAAATAGAAATTTTATAGCTTTTTCAGGAATTGGAAATCCAGATAGTTTTTTCGATATTTTATTAGAGAATAATATAAAAATTAGAAAACAAATTACTTATCCGGATCACTTTCAATTTACAGAAGAAAATTACAAAACTTTATTTAATGAAGCTAAAAATAATGTATGTGACTTGATTACTACTGAAAAAGATTATGTAAGGATTGATAATAAATATAAACAAAATATTTATTATACTAAATTGAATACTTTATTAAGTAATAAAGAATTATTAGAAAAAGAAATTAAACTACTATTTTAATGAAAATTATTAGATATTTTATAGAATTCATTTTAGTAATATTTTTTTTTCTAATTTTTAAAATTATTGGCTTAAAATTGTCATCTAATTTAGGTGAATTTATCGGTAAATATTTTGGTCCTTTATTTAGAAACAAAACAATAGCAAAAAAAAATATTCAAATTGCATTTCCAAATATTTCTGAAAATGAAATTAACATATTGATAAGTGATATGTGGAAAAATATAGGAAGAATATTTGGTGAATATGTTCATCTAAATAAATTTAGTGTTATTGACGAAAAAAAAAATAAAATTACTTTCATAGACCAAAAAAATATTGAAAAATTAAAAAATAATAAACACTCAATCATTTTTTTCTCAGGTCACTTTGCAAATTTTGAATTAATGGGCAGATGTTTAAAAGAATTAGGCTTTAATATCGGAGCTATTTATAGGCCTCTTAATAATATTTTTTTAAATCCGGTTATGGAATTTATTAGAAAAAAATATATCGCTCCTATTCAAATAGAAAAAGGTTCAAAAGGAACTAAAAAATTGATTAAACACATATCTGCAAATAATCCTTTAGCTTTACTAATGGATCAAAGACTATCTTCAAGCATTCATATTCCTTTCTTCAATAAACCCGCAACAACAACTACGATGCCAGCTCAACTAGCAATTAAATATGATGCTTTGCTTGTTCCCGTTTTTATAAAAAGAATTAAAAATACTAGCTTTGAGTTTTTTGTTGAAGAGCCATTATCAATAAATAAAACAAACAATTACGAGAAAGATATTTTTAACATAACTAAAGACATGAATCATAAAATTGAAGAATTCATTAAAAAAGATCCAGCTTACTGGCTTTGGTTACACGATAGATGGAAATAAAATACTATTTTAAAATTAACTGCGGATCAATTTTAGTATCAAACCAATTAACTCCAAAATGCAAATGAGGTCCCGTTGCTCTACCAGTTGAGCCAACTTTTCCAATTACCTGACCTTTTTTAATAAATTCGTTTTTTTTTACTAATATTTCATCTAAATGAGCATAAATTGTAGATACTCCATGTCCATGATCTAAAACAATGCTTCCTCCTGTAAAATAAAAATTTTTTTCAGCAAGACTTACATATCCATCTGCTGGGGATTTAATCTCTGTTCCTCTAGGAACTGAAAAATCAATCCCAAAATGAGGTGAGCGAGATTTTCCATTTAATATTCTTTGACTTCCATAAACTCCTGAAATTGGCCCATCTACGGGTTTGCTAAAGCCTGAATAAAAAAAAGTAAAATCTGAGTTAACTAATTGAGCATCTTTAATTAGTTCATTTTCCTTTTTAATTATTTTTAAAGATTCATCATCAGGGGTGACCATTTTTTCATCCAGGCCTTCTATTTTCTGAATCTTATACTGTCTTTTTTTTATTTTATAAGTCATAGAGGTAATTTTGTTATCTCGATCTATTGAATCGATAACAATACTTCCTGTTTGATTATAATTAATACCAAAAACAAAAATTCCATCTTTTGATATTTTTATTTGTTTTTTATTAACATAAATAGATTTATCAGGTAGTTCTTTACCAATAATAAGTGCGCCTTGAGTTATTTCGTTATTTAATTCAAAAGCATTTGCTAATTTAAATGGAAAAAATAAAATAAATAAAATCAAAAAATACATCTATTTTTTTTTTAAATCTTTAGATCTTTCAGTTGCTTCAACATAAGAAAAATAAGGCTCTTGTAATTCTACATTCCAATATCTAAGCTCGGAAAGGTATATTTTTTTTCCAGATACTTTGCATGTAACATAATCTCCTTGTGAAATAATTTCAAAATTTCCTGGTTTAAATTTTAATTTTGCTTCTTTCATAAAATATTTTTAAGTAATTTTAGCTTTTATTTTTCCATCTGATAATTCAATTACAACGTCATCATTTTTGTTAATATTATTCTTTTTATAAACAATATTACTATTTAAATCCCTTACAATTGAAAAACCTCTTTTTAAAATTTTATTAGTATCTAAACTACTCAATCTAGAAAAAACACTATTTAAATTTAAATCTAAATATTTAAATTTACTTTTTAATACATTCAAAAGAGATTTATCAATAAGTTTAATTTTATCTTTCTTATCTTTAATAAAATTCTTTAAATTCTTAATATCTAAAAATTTTACTAATTGATAAATAGATTTATCTTTTTCTTGTAATAATAAACTAAAATTAGAAATTAATTGTTTCTTCAATCCCTGAATCTTTTCGATTAAATTACTTTTTTCTGGAACAGCTTTCTCAGCGGCAGCTGTTGGGGTTGATGCCCTATAATCAGCGACAAAATCCAAAAGAGTAAAATCAGTTTCATGGCCAATTGCTGATATGATTGGTATTTTGCTAGCGAATGCTGCTTTAACTACACCCTCATCATTAAACGACAGTAAATCTTCGGCCCCGCCTCCTCCTCTTGCAATTATTATAGTATTAACTTCAATATTTTTGTTAAAAAAATTTATTCCCTCAATAATTTCTCCCGCCGACTTATTTCCTTGAACAGAAATTGGATAAATTAAAAGATGAGTTGGATATCTATGTTTTACCCTATTAATAATATCCATTATTACAGCTCCAGTTGGGGAAGTAATTATTCCAATTTTATCAGGAATAAATGGTATAGGCTTTTTGTGCTCTTCATTAAAATAACCCTCAGCCTGTAATTTTTTTTTTCTTTGCTCAATCAATTTTAGTATTGCGCCTTCACCTTGTAGTTCAATCTGATCAACTTTAATTTGGTAACTGGAAATACTACTTTTCGCATAGGTTGTAATTTTTCCTTCGGCAACTACTTCCATTCCTTCTTCTGGAAAAATTTGTAAAAATGGCACCGAACTCGACCAGCAAATAGCATTCAATAGAAAGTTTTCATCTTTTAATGAAAAATAAAGATGACCCTTGCTTTCTTTTATTTTGGAAACCTCACCTCTGACTCTAATTCTTTCGAAATTCTCCTCTAAAATATTTTTTGTTAAAGTTGTGATTTCAGAGACAGAAAATTCTGGAATATTTTTCATTATCAATTTATATACTTATATTATTATATGAACATAGCTGTTATAGGAAGTGGGGGAAGAGAACATTCTGTTTGTTTTAAACTTAGACAATCAAAAAAAATAAATAAAATATTTTGTTTTCCAGGTAATGCTGGAACTAGCAAAATAGCTCAAAATGTTGATATTGATGTTTTAAATTTTAAAGATATTTCAAATTTTTTAAAAAAGAATAATACAAAAATTGTATTTGTTGGTCCTGAAGTTCCTTTGGTAAATGGAATTAAAGATTACTTAGAAAAAAAGGGTTTTTTTATTTTTGGTCCATCCAAAGCTGCTTCGAGACTAGAAAAATCTAAATCATTTACAAAATCACTTTGCAAAAAATATAAAATACCTACTGCAGATTATAAATCTTTTAATAGTATGAAAGGTGTTAAAAAATATATTGATAATATGAGTGCTCCTATAGTTATAAAAGCTGATGGACTAGCCTCGGGAAAAGGGGTTTTTATTTGTAAGAATAAAAAAGCAGCTCTACAAAAATGTAAAGCAATTAATAAAGGTAAATTTAAAAGTTCAAAAAAATTTATTATTGAAGAATTTTTATCAGGTGAAGAAGCTAGTTATTTTATATTGTCAGATGGCAAAAGTTATAAATTCTTTGGAACCGCTCAAGATCACAAAAGAATAGGTGAAGGTGACACAGGTCCTAATACGGGAGGAATGGGTGCTTATTCTCCTTCAAATATTATTAATGAACAGGTAGAAGAAAAAGTAAAAAAACAAATTATCGAACCTACATTAATAGGACTAAAAAAAATGGGATGTCCATTTGTAGGTGTTTTATATGCTGGTCTTATTATTAAAGATAACCAACCTAAACTTATTGAATATAATATTCGATTAGGAGATCCTGAATGCCAAGTATTAATGATGAGATTAAAAACAGATTTATTAAAAATAATATTAGCTTGTAAGAATAAGCAAATCAATAAAATCGCTATTAATTGGAGCAAAAAAAAAGCAATGACAATTGTTGCTTCATCAAAAGGATATCCAAATAAAAAAGATCAAATATCTGAAATAAAAAATTTAGAAAATATAAAGATTAATAATAACCAATATATATTTCATGCCGCTACATTCAAAAAAAATAATAAGATTTATTCTTCTGGAGGTAGAGTTTTAAATTCCACAGCTTTAAATAAAGACCTTAGGTCAGCAAGGGATGTATGTATTAAAATGTTAAAAAAAATTAACTGGAAAGAAAAATACTTTAGAAAAGATATTGGCTGGAGAGCCATCAATAGTTAATTACGTTTTTTTTTAAAAAAAGTTTTCATTAAATCTAAGAAAACTCTCTCTTTAAAACCATAATAAAATTTGGGTTTATGATGTAAATTTTTAGAATAAACTAATTTAGGACCGTTAATAAAACCTCCAGATTTTTTATCCTCCAAACAAAAATAGACTCTTCTAATTCTAGAAAGGGAAATAGCAGTGGTGCACATAGGGCAGGGTTCCAATGAACAATAAAGATCAAATTTATCTAATCTTTCTAAATTTGATAATTTTAAAGCTTTTGTAATAGCGTTAACCTCGGCATGCAAAATAGGATTTTTCTTATTTTTAGTCTGATTTATGCAAGCTGATATGACCTTCTTTGTAATTGGATTAACAACAATTGCACTAACCGGAAGTTCTCCCAACTTGAGAGCTTTTTTTGATAATTTTAAAAGTAAATTAGTGTAAATATCAATCTGACCATTCATTATGAATAATGATTACCAAAAAAAAACTAGAATAGCTAAATTTTTATCGTCCAAAGGATATGGCTCTAGACGAGAAATAGAGCAATTAATTTTAAAAAATAAAATTATTGTTAATAAAGAAATTGTTAAATCTCCTATTACTTTTGTAAATGATCAAGACGAAATAATATTAAATAATCAAAAAATTAATCTTAATAAAAAAATGGAAGTGTGGAAATTTTATAAACCAATAAATTATATTACATCCAGAAATAAACAGGACGACAGGCCAATTATATATGAGCTTTTACCTTTTAATCTAAAAAAAATAAAAACTGTTGGCAGGCTAGATATTAATTCTGAAGGACTTTTGTTATTAACAGACGATGGTGAAATGATTAGAAATTTAGAATTACCTAAAAATAAATTTATTAGAAAATATAAAATTAGAGTTTATGGATACATTGATGAAAATGCCCTTAGTAAAATTAGTAAGGGAATAAAAATAAAAAATGTGCAGTACGCTCCTTTTGAATATAAATTATTAAAACAAGGGAATGCAAATTCTTGGCTAGAATTCCAGATGCAAGAAGGAAAAAATAATGAAATCAGAAACTTATGTTCCGCTATCAATCTTAAAGTTAACAAACTTATACGCTTAGAATATGGGCCCTTTAAACTAAAAAAATTGCTACCTGGAAAAATAGAGAAAGCAGAAGAAAAAGAAATGGAACTATATGAGAATCATATCAGGAAAATATAAAGGGAAAAAAATACTTTTTCCTAGTAAATTAATTACAAGACCTTTGAGAGATAGAGTAAAAGAAAGTATTTTTAATATACTGCAGCATTCTAATAAAATTCAATTTCAATTTAAAAATTCTATAGTTTTAGATCTTTTTTCTGGATCTGGCTCTTTTGGTTTAGAATGCTTATCAAGAGAGGTGGAAAAAGTTTTTTTTTTTGAAAAAAGTTCAGAAGCATTTACAATTTTGAAAAAAAATCTTAATGTTTTGAATATCCTAAGTGAGAATGCCGTTGCTATTAATGAGGATGTTTCATTAATTAAAAACAATAATTTATTCAATAAAATTAAACCTAATTTAATATTCTTAGATCCTCCTTTTAAGGTCAAAAATATTGGTGACATAATAAATGATCTAAAAAAAATTATTAATAATAACAATATATTAATTATTCATACAAACTCTGAAAATAATATTGTAAATGACGAGCTAAATATTATTGAGGAAAGAATTTATGGAGTCTCCAAAATTTATTTTGCAAAATTAAATTTAACTTAATATAGAATAAGTTTCTGTTTTTATTAATTGCACAGCAGGTTGATTAAAGGGATTAACATTTAAAGCTTTGCACAAAATAGCGGTTTCTAACATAGAGTAGGTCAACAAAGAAATAAGGCTTTCTATGGGTTTATTTGCATCAACAAGAATAACTCTAAATGGAATTAATTTTTTTTTAAAAACATTAATTGTTGCATTGAATTGTGCGTCTATAATTTTATTTATGGTACTACCCGTTTTTAATCCTTGGTTAAAATAGTCTTTTATAGAATTATCATTTTTATTATTGATCATTTTAATAAATGTAAAAAATTTATTTTTTTTTCCGTCTAAATAAAGCTGCATAATACTATGATGATCTTTTGGGCACTCCGATATAATAGGAGTAAAATCCTTACCGTTTTTTCCTATGCTTTCTGCTAATAACTGTTGATGCCAATAACCATAATTTAATAATTCTTTTGAGTAAATCAGCGAAACATGAGTATCGATTTTGGGGCCTTTAACAAAAGCTAGCAAGGATGCTGTATTTTTAATTAAAAAATTTTTTAAATCTTTCTTTAAAACAAAATTAATTCCGTGAATAATTTTTTTATAATCAAGATTAAACATTAGTAAACCTGCCTCTGATAAAACAGAATACCTGCCGCTTAGATTAATATTATGCTCAAAAAACTTGAGATTGTTCTTTTTTGCAAAATTAAATAATTCATTATTTCTTTCAGAAATAATTATAAAATTTTTAGATATATCCTTCTTTTTCTTTTTAAAATTATCTAAAATAATATTACAATTTGATAAAGTTTCTAAAGTTGTTCCAGATTTTGATATGACAAAAATTGAAAATTTAGTTAAATCTTTTTTTATTAAGTCATTAATTAATTCTTTATTCAAGTTGTCTAAAAAAAAATAATTTTTATCCAAACCAAAGAAAGAAGAAATCATTTTTGAGCCAAGAACAGAACCTCCCATTCCTATAATTAAGATATTTTTATTTAATTTATTTTTTAAAATTAATTTTTTTAAATGAATATTTTTTTGGTAATTATTAGCTAAAGTATCTAAAAAAAAATTTTCTTTATTTTTAATTAAATCATTAAAAATATTAGAGCATGTGTGAATATTTTTTTTGTAAGACGCGCTAATTTTTTTATTGGCATTAAAGAAATTAATTTTCATTAAACTATCTAACCTTATCAAGAATACTTTTTTCTAAAGACCCAGAACTAATTTCTTTTTTATTAGATTCAATATTCTTTTCTTTTTCCTTAGTATCTAAATTTTTATTAAACATTTCTTTTAAACTATCTTTCTCATCTTTTTTTACATCTTGTTTGTTATCCAGAGCAGTAACGGAGTCGGGGGGCAATAAGTCAAAATTTGGGGGCATTACTAGTGGGCTTCTTTTTTCAATTAAGAATTCATCGGGAACATCTTTTTGAACTCCCATTCCTTTTCTAACATTCTCACAAGAGCCTAATAGGACTATTAATATGGATAAACTTAATATTTTTTTCATTTATTTTTTATTTTAAAAAGATCAATTATTACTAAACCAATAATTCCAATAGTTATAAAAATATCAGCAATATTAAAAGTAAACCAGTGAAAACTCTCATAATGGAGATCTATAAAATCTGGTACTGAATTATAATAATATCTATCAAATATATTTCCAAGTGATCCTCCTAGAATTATAGAAACGAAAATTGACTCTAAATAATTTGATGAAACTAACATCCAGTAAATAAGAGTAAAATTAATCATAGTTATTATTATTGAGATAATCACGTAAAGAAAAGTATGTTCTATCTGCAATATTCCAAAACCAATTCCACTATTCCAGGTTAAAGAAAAATTAAGAAAAGAATTAATATAAATTTCTAAAGAAGAATTGTTTAAAAGATTTTTTAAAATTAATATTTTTGAAACTCTATCAATCGCAAATAAAATAAATATAGAAATAAATAAATATAATTTTTTTTTACTCAGCATATCAATTTTTTAACCCACAAATATCTCTATCGCATGGATTTTCTAAAATTTTCCAACAACGAGGACATTTTTTTCCTTGAGCTTTAGATATTTTAACAGCCACTCCTTCAATATCTTTCAAAGAAAAAAGATCATTCTGATTGTTAAAATTTACCGCCTTAGCTTCTGAACATATAAAAATCTCACTTAAGTCTTCTTCTTTAATAAGATTTAAATATTCATCTTTTAAATAAACAAAAACATTAGCTTCTAAACTAGAACCAATAATTTTTTTATTTCTAACATCTTCTATGGCCGCATTAACAACTTGTTTTATTTTTTTTATTCCACTCCACTTATTTTTAACCTCAGAATTATTCCAAACCAAGGGTATAATTGGAAAATCTTGCAAATGAATACTCTTAGAATCTTTATTTTTAATTATCTGATAAGCCTCTTCTGCTGTAAACGCTAGAATTGGTGAGAACCATCTGAGTAAAAAATTAGTAAGAACATTTAATACTTCTAAACAATAATTTCTTCTTTTGCTATCCTGACTATCACAATAAAGAATATCTTTTTTTATATCAAAATAAAAAGCTGATAAATCTAGAGTACAAAAATTTAACAACTCAACATATATTTTATGAAAATTGTAAGATTTTATGTAATCTCTAAATCGTAAATCTAAATCATAAATCTGAGTTAAAATATATTTTTCTAACGATGATAATTTTAAATATTCTATTTTAGAAAAATCATTATTTAATAATTGATCATTTAAATTACCTAAAAGAAATCTGAGAGTATTTCTAATTTTTCTATAAGACTCAGCATGTTGATTTAAAATCGCTTTATCAATTTTTAAATCCTCTGAATAATCTGACGCAACAACCCATAATCTAAGTATATCTGCACCAAAATTTTTAATTACTTCTTCTGGTGCCACTACATTTCCTAAAGATTTAGACATTTTTTGACCTTTTCCATCGACAACAAAACCATGACATAAAATACTCTGAAATGGAGCTGTTCCTCTAGTGCCACAAGACTCTAACAAAGAAGAATGAAACCATCCTCTGTGTTGATCTGATCCTTCTAAATAAAGATTTGCTGGCCACGAAAGTTCAGGTCTTTTGTCCAAGACATAACTATGGGTAGATCCACTATCAAACCAAACCTCGACGATATCTTTGACTTGCTCATAATCGCCAGCGTTGTAATCTTTTCCCAAAAAATCTTGTGGACTTCTTACAAACCAAGAATCGCTACCTTCGTCCTCGAATATTTTTGCTATATTCTCTAGTACTCTTTCATCAGTTAAAGGTTTTCCTGTTTTTTTTGTAATAAATATTGGTAACGGCACACCCCAAACTCTTTGTCTAGAAACGCACCAATCAGGCCTTGTTTCTATCATTGATTTTAATCTATTTTGTCCCACGCCTGGATAAAATTTAGTATTACCAATTGCCATTATAGATTTTTTTCTAAGATCATTTGTTTCCATAGAAATAAACCATTGCGGTGTGGCTCTATGAACTAGTGGCGCTTTAGATCTCCATGAATGTGGGTAGCTATGCTTTAATTTATCTTTGCCTAATAATCTTGATAAATTAGATAATTCATTAATAATTATTTCATCTGCTTTAAAAATATGAATTCCCGAAAATTTAATAATGTTTTTTGTATAATGTCCCTTGTCATCGATTGTATCGAATGCTTGAATATTATTATTTAAACACAAATAATAATCATCTGGTCCATGACTTGGTGCACAATGAACAATTCCTGTGCCTTGCTCTAAATTTACAAAAGCTGCGTCAAGCATTGGAACATCAAAGCTATATCCGATGTCTTTGAATGGATGGTAACAAATAATATTTTTTAATTCTAACCCTGAAAAATTTTCTATAATTTCATGCTGCTTAATCGCACAATCTGATAAAACTTTGTTTAATAATTTTTCTGCTACAATAATTTTTTCATTATTATTAATTTTTACAAGCGAGTAATTAATTTTATTATTAAAAGCTAAAGCTCTGTTGCAAGGAATAGTCCAAGGAGTTGTCGTCCAAATAACTACACTACTATTAATAAATTTTTCAGGTCCAGATTTAATTAAAAATTTTGCATAAATTGTATTTGAGACATGATCATAATATTCAACTTCTGCATCAGCTAATGCTGTTGACTCAACTACTGACCATAAAACTGGTTTGAACCCTCTGTACAATCCTCCATTAACTATAAATTTACTAATTTCTCTTGTTATTTGAGCCTCGGAAGATTTACTCATGGTAGTGTAGTAATTCTTCCAGTCCCCATTAACGCCTAATCTGCTAAATTCTTGCTTTTGAATATCGATCCAATGTTCCGCAAACTCTCTACATTCTTTTCTAAATTCATTAACTGGGACTGCATCTTTATTTTTTCCTTTTTTTTTATACTCTTCTTCTACTTTCCATTCTATCGGTAGGCCATGGCAGTCCCATCCTGGAACATAAGGTGCATCTTTCCCAGTCATCTGATTAAATCTTACAACAATATCTTTTAAAATTTTGTTTAATGCTGTTCCAATATGAATATGTCCATTTGCATAGGGAGGACCATCATGCAAAATAAATTTTTCTCGACCTTTGCTATTAGATCTTAATTCTTGGTAAAGATTAATTTGCTCCCATAATTTAATTATCTCTGGCTCTTTTGTGGGCAAATTAGCCTTCATGGGAAATGAGGTTGCGGGAAGATTTATTTTAATTTCTGACATATTTTTTTTTTAAACTAATTTTAGCAACTTTAATATCTTTCTTAATTTGACGAATTAACATCTGACTATTCTCAAATTTTTTCTCTTTTCTAATAAAATCAATAAATAAAACTTTAACATTCTTATTATAAAAATTATGATTTTTTCCAAAAATATTAACCTCTAAAACTGGCTCAGATTTGCCAAAAGTTGGTCTTACTCCATAATTTGCAATTCCGTTATAAGTTCTTTTATTAAAAATTAATTTCACAGCATAAACCCCAAACAATGGCTTAATTTGATTAAAAATTTTAATATTTGCTGTTGGGAAACCTATTCTTCTTCCAATTTTTTTTCCTTTAATAACCATTCCAGAAACCAACCATGGTCTGCCTAACATTTTATTAACTAAACTAATTTTTCCAGATTGAATAAGGTCTCTAATTTTAGATGAAGAAATCTTCTGATTTTTAAATTTTCTAAAGTTAATTACAAATATTTTAAAATTATATTTTTGTGAAACTTTTTTTAAAAAAGAAATATCGCCTTTTCTTTTAAATCCAAACTTAAAATCCTCACCTATAAATATGTTAGAAACTTTTAATTTGTTAAAAAGAATATTTTTAACAAAGTTTTCATGGCTAATCTTAGAAAAATTATAATTAAAATTTTGCTTAATAATAAAATCTGTACGAAATTTTTTTATAAAATCTACTTTATCATTAGTATTTAAAATTCTATTATCAGTCTTACTAAAAAAATCTTTTGGTAACGGGTCAAAAGTAAAAATTCCAAATCTTTTTTTAAACTTTCTTGAAAAATTGTAAGCTTTTTTTAAAAGTGCTTGATGACCAAGATGAATACCGTCAAAATTTCCTATTGCTAAAAAAGAATTTAAAAATTTTTTATTAACAGAATTAGTATTATTATAAATCTTCATCTACCAAGTCAGTTCATTCTGAAAATAATTAATCTTACAATTTTTATTGAACACAAATTTAGCAAGATTAATACTATGATTATTCCATTCAGATTTATGAATACCCCCTGCTATAAATAAATTCTTAACATTGAGATTGTTTGCGCCTAAAATATCAGTATTTAAATTATCACCTATCGCAAGTATTTTATTTTTTTTAATTTTTTTTTTGTATTTTTTTTTTAAAATCTTGAAAATATACTCATAAAAATATTTATAAGGTTTTCCAAAGTACTGAACTTTACCACCCATTTTTTCATATAGCTTGGCAATAGAACCTGCGCAATACTCAACAACATTTCCTCTATGAACAATTAAATCTGGATTTGCACAAATCATTTTTAATTTTCTATTATTTATTTTTTTTAAAATTGGATAATATTTTTTAATACTGTCTTTGTTATTGTTAACACCTGTGCAAATCACAAAATCCGCTTTATTTAATGAAGTTTTTTTTAAACTTAAATTACTAAATAAACTTTCATCTCTTTTTGGTCCAAGATGATAAAATGACTTGTTTTTATAATTATTCTTCAAATAAGAGCGAGTTACATCGCCTGATGTAATTAATAAATGATAAAAACTTTTACTAAAATTAATTTTTTTTAGAAATTTTTGAACATCGTAATTTGGTCTTGGTGCATTTGAGATAAGTATAATTTTCTTATTTTTTTTTATATTTTTTAATGCTTTCAGCGCCTCAGAATAGCATTGCACACCATTGTGAATTACACCCCAAAGATCAAAGAAGAATATATCAAAACTTGAATAAATTTTATTTAACCCTCTTAAAAAAACAGGATTATTCATAAATTTAAATATTATTGAGTAGAATTAATTGTCTTTTTTAATTTTTCTACAATTAAATCTATTTCTTGTTTTTTTATAATTAAAGAAGGGGACAATGCAATAATGTCTCCCGTTACCCTTACAAATAATTTTTGATCTTTAAAAGCTTCACAAAGAACATTGTATGCTCTTCTTGATGGTTTGCCTGAAATTGGTTCTACTTCTACCGCTCCTATTAGTCCAAGATTCCTTATATCAATTATATGCTTAGTACCTTTTAACGAATGTAAAGCATCTTCCCAATATTTTGCAATTTCTGATGCTCTATCTAATAAATTTTCTTTCTTATATAAATCAAGCGTTGCAATTGCAGCGGCACACGCTAATGGATGTGCTGAATAAGTATATCCATGAAAAAATTCAATAATTTTAGGATCTCCATTCATAAAAGTTTTATAAATTTTATCTGAAACAAAAGTTGCGGCCATTGGTACAGTCCCGCTAGTCAATCCTTTTGCTATAGTCATTAAGTCAGGTTCAATATTAAAAAAATCTGCGGCAAATGCTTTTCCTAATCTTCCAAAGCCAGTGATCACTTCATCAAATATTAAAATTATATCGTTATCAGTACAAATCTTTCTTAGTTTTTCTAAATAGCCAACAGGCGGAATTAAAACTCCTGTTGAACCAGCAACTGGCTCAACAATAACTGCTGCAATATTAGCTGCGCCATGCTTTTCAATTTGTTTTAATAAATCATCAGCTAAATGAGCTCCCCATGCTGGCTGTCCTTTAGAATATGAATTATGTTCAAGATTATGTGTGTGCGGAAGATGATAAACGTCTGGTAAAAATCTTTCAAATTGCTTTTTGTTATTAACTATACCTCCTACTGATAATCCTCCAAAACCTGTTCCGTGATAACCTCTTTCACGACCTATTAAAATTCTTTTTGATGGTTGTCCAATTGCTCTAAAATAAGCTAAAGCAATTTTTAAAGCTGTTTCAACCGCCTCTGAACCAGAGTTACTATAAAAAACATAGTTTAGATTTTCTGGTGAAATATCTGTTAACTTATTACTTAATTCAAAAGCTTTATAATGACCGGATTGAAAAGAAGGAACGAAATCTAACTCAGCGGCTTGCTCTTGAATTGCTTTTACAATCTCTTCTCTGTTGTGTCCTGCGTTACAACACCACAAACCTGCGACTGCATCTAAAATTTTATCTCCATTTGGAGTGTAATAGTACATACCTTTAGATTTTGAAATTATTCTTGGGTCTGCTTTAAAATCTTGATTAGCGGTAAAAGGCATCCAGAATGCCTCTAGATCATTAGGCTTATAATTAGTCTTTTGATTTTGATCTTTAGCTAAGTCGTTGTTTAAGCTCATAAGAGCTGTACTTTATAAAGTATAATTTTAGATCTTCCATATAAATTAGGTCAAAAAAAACTAATAAAATATAGCGTTTTAGCTATTTTATTGTACTATGCACCCCTTGAAATTTAATAGAGCAGTCATCATATAGCGTCAGGTACATTGTTGTACGAAGTTATATTTTAACTAACAACTAATTTTACGGAGAATTAAATTAATGAACTTTAGACCTTTACACGATCGCGTTCTTGTTCAGCCTTTGGATGGAGAAGAAAAAACAGCAGGCGGAATAATTATACCAGACACAGCAAAAGAAAAACCTTCTGAAGGAAAAGTTATTGCTGTTGGACCTGGAGCAAAAACTGAAGATGGAAAAATTTTACCAATGGAAGTTAAAGTTGGAGACCTTGTTCTATTTGGAAAATGGTCAGGAACAGAAGTTAAAATTGACGGCGTGGAATATAGCATCATGAAAGAGTCTGACATCATGGGCATCATGTCTAAGAAAAAATAAATTAAATATAAAAAAGGAGAAAAAAAATGGCAGGTAAGATTGTAAGATTTGATACAGACGCAAGAAACGCAATGCTAAAAGGTGTTGATATACTTGCAAATGCTGTAAAAGTAACACTAGGACCAAAAGGAAGAAATGTAGTTATAGACAAATCATTCGGCGCTCCTAGAATAACTAAAGATGGAGTAACTGTTGCAAAAGAAATTGAGCTTGAAGATAAATTTGAAAATATGGGAGCTCAAATGGTTAAGGAAGTTGCTAGCAAGACTAATGAGGAAGCTGGTGATGGAACTACAACTGCAACTGTTTTAGCGCAAGCAATCGCAAGAGAAGGTTGCAAATATGTTGCTGCTGGAATGAATCCAATGGATTTAAAAAGAGGAATTGATTTAGCAGTAGAAGCTGTAATCACAAGAATTAAAGAAAGTTCAAAAAAAGTAAAAACTAGTGAAGAAATTGCACAAGTTGGAACTATTTCTGCAAATGGTGAAAAAGAAATTGGAGACATGATTGCAAAAGCTATGCAAAAAGTTGGTAACGAAGGTGTTATCACAGTTGAAGAAGCAAAAGGTCTTTCAACGGAACTTGACGTAGTTGAAGGTATGCAATTTGATAGAGGTTATCTATCTCCTTACTTTATTACTAATGCAGATAAAATGATTGCGGAATTAGAAGATCCACTAATTTTTATCACAGAAAAAAAATTAACTAACTTACAGCCTATGGTTCCTCTATTGGAATCGGTTGTACAATCTAGCAGACCATTTTTGATTATTGCTGAAGATGTTGAGGGCGAAGCTCTTGCAACTTTAGTTGTAAATAAATTAAGAGGTGGTTTAAAAGTGGTAGCAGTAAAAGCTCCTGGTTTTGGTGATAGAAGAAAATCAATGTTAGAAGATATTGCTATCCTAACTGGTGGACAGGTTATTTCCGACGATCTTGGTATTAAACTTGAAAACGTTAAGTTGAAAGATCTTGGTCAATGTAAGAAAATTAGAATTGATAAAGATAATACAACTATCGTTGATGGTGCAGGAAAAAAATCAGAAATAGAAGCAAGATGTGGTCAAATCAGAAAACAAATTGAAGAAACTACTTCTGACTATGATAAAGAAAAATTGCAAGAAAGATTAGCTAAACTTGCTGGTGGTGTTGCTATTATTAAAGTTGGTGGCGCTACAGAAGTTGAAGTTAAAGAGCGTAAAGACAGAGTAGAAGATGCACTTAATGCTACTAGAGCAGCTGTACAAGAAGGTGTGGTTGTTGGTGGTGGATGCGCATTACTATATGCCTCTGAAGCTTTAAATAATTTAAAACCAAAAGGTGACGATCAAAAAGCTGGCGTTGAAATAATCAGAAAAGCTTTACAATACCCAATCAGACAAATCACAAGCAATGCTGGAGTAGATGGTTCAGTAATTGTTGGAAAACTTTTAGAAGGAAAAAAACCTTCTCAAGGCTACGATGCTCAAAGCGGTGAGTATTGTGATATGTTTGCAAAAGGTATTATTGATCCAACTAAAGTTGTGCGAACAGCTCTTCAAGATGCTTCTTCAATAGCAGGACTACTTATTACAACTGAAGCAATGATCGCTGACAAACCCGACGACAAAAACTCTAATTCTGGTGGTGGTGGAATGCCAGGCGGAATGGGTGGTATGGGCGGAATGGGTGGTATGGGCGGAATGGGAATGTAATTCCATCCTCTCTAGCAAACTTTCTAGAATAAATTCAAGACCCCGGACTAAAAATCCGGGGTTTTTTTTTGACTATTTTAAACGATTTAAAAACTTATTTTTCTCAATTTTTTTAGAAACAAAAATACAGGCAGAGCTTTTTAATATAGTTCCATCATTTACAATTCTTAAATTGTTAGCTTTTAAAGTTGAGCCTGTAGAAGTTATATCTGTTATCAATTCAGAAGAACCAGTAAATGGGTAAGACTCTGTTGCGCCTAAACTTGGAACAACTCGAAACTGGCTTACTCCTTTTGATAAAAAGAAAGATTCGGTCAAATTTGGATATTTTGTTGCAACTCGCATTCGACGTCCATATTTTTCTCTAAATTCAAAGCTTACTTCTTCTAAATCGGCCATATTCTGAACATCTAACCAATCTTTTGGTATGGCTACTACTAAATCAGCATAACCAAAACTTAGTTTTTTAAAAATTTTCACATTTTCTGAATAAACGTCTGGTAACTCCTTAAGCAAATCAAGTCCTGAAATACCAATGTCTAAAGTACCGTCATTAATCCTTTCAATTATTTCTCTGGCGTGTAAAAAAATCCCATCTATTTCGTTATCATTTTTAATGTTAAAGAAATAATTTCTTTCTCCAAAAGAATTTACCACCTCAAGATTCTTGCTTTTTAAAAAAGCTAAAGACTCATCTTTTAATCTTCCTTTGCTTGGTAATCCTATTTTTATTTTAGACATAATTTTATAAATTTATTAATTCGTTTAGATTAATTGCTCCACCTATAGCTGAGATATCTTTTTTATAACCAAGGGTTCTAAGCAAACCATTGTACTCTCCGCCTCTTGCTAATTCGATAATTTTAGAGTTCTTTGTTACAAAAGCTAAAAAAACAGTTCCGGTATAATAATCGGTATTTCTTCCAAAATTTGTTTTAAAATTAATAGAATATTTTTTTCCTATTTCTTTATTTATTCTGCTAATTTTTTTTAAGTAATTATTAATAGATAAATTATTTAGTTTATTTTTTGAAAAGAAAGATGATATTACGCTTTCTGCCTTTTGAATTGAGGTATTAATGTTAAAAAAATCTCTAATAATTTTAACATTCTTTTTTCCTTTATAATTGTCCCTTGGATCTTTAATCTTTTTATTAAAACGCTTAACAATATCAAAAACTGTTCTACCCCCAATCATTACATTTTGATCTAGTTTTTCTAAATCTTGAAGTCTTTTTGTATCTAATTTAATTGCTTTTTGATCTAAATCATAATTTGTCTCTAACCTTTTCAACATATCCTCAAAATATTCTTCTCTGGAAAAATTTTTTACTAATCTTAATTTCCATCTGGCTGGAAGCTCTAAGGACTCTACTAAAATTTTAAATAATCCAACGTCACCTAAAATAACTTCTAGGTTTTTAATTTTACTTAATGGTTCTAATATAGAATTAATCAGAATATTTTCTGATTTATTATTATTAGAATTAATAATTTCACAGCCTATTTGATCAAAAACTTTTAAGTCTCCTTCTTTATCTAATCGATAAGCGCTACCATAATAACAATACTTTTCTTCTTTATTCTTTTTTTCCTGAATATATTTTAACGCTGTTGAAACAGTTAAATCTGGACGTAGGCTAATTTCTTTTCCAAATAAATCTTTATAAGTTAGCGTAAATTTTTTAAACTGTTCTCCTGATCTCTCAGTTAATAAATTAGTATCAATTAACAGATCTAAATCTGTAAAATTAAATTTATTTTTTTTAAAATTGCTTAATATTTTTTTAGAAAGATCCTCTTTTAATTTCTTTTTTTCTAGACCCTCTTTCATTATTTAATCTCATCTAAAAGTTGATCTAAAGCTACTGTTTTTTGAGATCCTGAAGATTCTTTCCAATCATCTCTATCTTTTAGAGAATCAGACATTTGTTTTCCAATTTCCAAATTTTTAATTGTAGCTAAATTCTTACTTACCTCATCATCGCCACATAAAATGACATAATTACATCCTCGTTTGTCGGCATATTTTAATTGGGATTTTATATTTGCGCTTCCAGAATAAATCTCAGCGCTAATATCTTTTGTTCTTAATAAATTTAAAATTTTTACATAATAATCCATATACTTTTCATCAAAAACACATATTAAAATTGGAGTTTCTTTTTCTACTTTAATTTTATTTTTCTGAAGAATGGCATAAATTAAACGATCAAGACCAATTGAAATGCCAGTTGAAGGACAATCTTGATTATTAAAACGTTTTACAAGATCATCATATCTACCTCCGCCTCCTATTGAGCCAAATTGAATCTCTTCTCCCTTATTATTTGTAACGCCAAACGTAAGATTAGCCTCAAAAATAGGACCTGTATAATATTCAAGCCCTCTCACAACAGTTGGATCAAAGATAAAATTATCGAATTTTAATAATGAAAAATATTTTTTTATTAAAATAAGTTCACTCACTCCGTCTAATATAGTCTGGTTATCTCCGGCAATCTTTTCTACTTTTTCAAAATTCTTATCTGAAAGATCTTTAATGCTTAAAAAGTCAATGATGTCTTTAATTTGAGACTCATCTAACTCGGCGCCTTTAGTGAAATCTCCAGATTTATCTTTTCTACCTTTTCCTAAAAGATACTGAACGCCCTCTAATCCAACTCTATCTAGTTTATCAATAGCTCTTAGTACTATTGATTGTTTATTTTCATCATTGATTTTTAACTTTTCTAATAATCCTTTTGTTAATTTACGATTAGATATTTTAATTATAAATTCTTTTTTTGTTAAACCGCAGCCAGTTAAAATCTCTGAAACTAAACAACATAACTCTGCGTCAGCAAATAAATTACTTGTTCCTATGTAATCAGCATCAAACTGTAAAAATTCTCTAAATCTTCCAGGACCTGGCTTTTCATTTCTCCAGACTGTTCCTAGTTGATATCTTTTAAAAGGCCTTGGTAAATTATTAAAGTTTTTAGCTGCATATCTAGCTAGTGGAGCTGTTAGATCGTATCGTAACGAAAGCCATTTTTTATCGTCCTCAAAAGAAAAAACTCCCTCCGATGGTCTGTCTTTGTCAGGTAAAAATTTACCAATACTATCGGTAAACTCAAAACTAGGTGTTTCAAGATATTGAAAGCCATATTTAGCCATGACCTTTTTAATATTTGATATTAAAAGATCTCTGGCTAATAATTCTTCTTCTTGTCTATCTACAAACCCTGCTGGTAATTCACTGCTAGGTTTAAAAGTTTTTTTATTCATTAATTTGGTACAGCTGGGTGGATTCGAACCACCGACATCTGGTTCCACAAACCAGCGCTCTAACCAACTGAGCTACAGCTGCATGTTTTTTGTTTATAATATTATTTTGTTTTTAAATATATAATTCTATTAGCTAAGCGCATGCTCAGCATGAGGATGGTGTCTGTGTGTAGATATATATTTCTTAATCATTTCAATTAGAGGTTGATTATCAATCTGAGAATGAAATTGCAATTAAAAAATGGTGGTCTGAGCTGGAATTGAACCAGCGACACAAGCCTTTTCAGGGCTCTGCTCTACCAACTGAGCTACCAGACCACTGGGCATGTTTTTTTCACAAAACAATTTATTAATCAATTAAAATATTAAATTAAACCTTGTGAATTAAGCAAATTGTAAGTTTCAAACAAAGGCAAACCAACTACATTTGAATATGAACCATTAATTCTTTTAATAAATTTTTCAGCATAGCCTTGTATGGCATAAGCTCCGGCTTTATCTTTCCATTCATTTGTTAATATATATTCTTCAATCTCCTGTTTGGTTAATCTTTTAAAAGTAATTTTCGTTATAACCTTTTTAACTTTAATTAAGTTTCTTTTTGCCAAACATACACATGTCAAAACATTGTGTTTTCGTCCTGAAAAGAATGTTAAGAATTTTTTAGCTTCTTTTTGGTCTTTTGGTTTTAAAAAAATTTTATTACTACAAAAAACTATAGTATCAGCTGATAAAACAAATTCTTCTGGATATTTTTCTAAAGCTTTAAGAGCCTTATTTTTTGCAACTCTAATACAGTAATTTTTAGGATTTTCTTTACTATTTATATCTTCGTTAATATCTGAAGAATAAATTATTTTTGGAAAGATTTTTATATTATTAAGAAGCTCAATTCTTCTAGGTGATGCAGAGGCTAAAACAAAACTATGTTTTGTTTCATTCATTATTTAAATCTAAAAATAATCCTGCCTTTAGTTAAATCATATGGCGTAACCTCAACCATAACCTCATCACCAGCTAAAACTCTAATTCTATTCTTTCTCATTTTTCCAGCTGTATGAGCCAATACTTCATGATTATTTTCTAATTTCACTCTAAACATGGCATTGGGTAACAACTCAGTTACCAATCCCTTGAATTCCAACATTTCTTCTTTTGCCATATTTAACTAATCCTAATTCTAATTGATTGAGAGTGCGCAAACAAACCCTCGTAATTTGCTAGGTGTATAGCTGATCTTCCTATCTTTTCAAGACCTTGTTTACTCATTTTAATAACTGATGTTTTTTTATAAAAATCATAAACAGATAACCCTGAAGCAAATCTTGCTGATCCAGCTGTTGGCAAAACATGATTTGGTCCTGCTAAATAATCTCCTATAGCTTCTGGTGAATTTTCTCCTAAAAAAATTGATCCAGCATTTTTAATTTGTTTTACCAAAAATGAATTATTTTTAGTTTTAATCTCAAGGTGCTCTGGCGCTATATCGTTTACAACACTAATAACTTCTTTAAAGTTTTTACAAACTATAATCGCACTATTATCATTAATTGCTTTTTTGGCTATTTGCTTTCTAGGCAAAACATCTAAAAATTTGTAAACTTTATTTTTAACCTCTAGGCCAAATTTTAAATTTGTTGTTACTAATATTGCCTGAGATAACTCGTCATGTTCAGCTTGTGATAATAAATCTATAGCTGTTAGTGTTGAATCATTATCCTCATTTGCAACTACTGTAATCTCTGAAGGTCCTGCGACCATATCTATACCTACTTCACCAAAAACTTCTTTTTTAGCTGTAGTTACAAAAATATTTCCTGGTCCTACAATTTTATCAACTTTCATGACGGTATTTGTTCCATAAGCAAACGCTCCTATTGCTTGAGCGCCACCTATTTTATAAATCTTTTTTACACCACATATTTTGGCGGCATAAACAACACCTGCATTAATTTTATTATTTGGCGTAGGCATGCATAAAGTAATGTTTTTCACACCAGCAACAATTGCTGGAACTGCATTCATAATAACTGAGCTTGGATAACTAGCCGTTCCTCCTGGAATATAAATTCCAACTCTATTTAATGGAGAAACTTTATAAGCTAATTCATTTTTATATTTATCAAAATATTTATAACTCTTGATTGATTGTCTTTTATGAAAGTCTTTAACTCTTTCAAATGCAAGTTTAATAGAACTTTTTACTGAAGAATCTAAATTTTTTATAACTTTATTAATTTCTTTATCTGTTAAAATAATATTTTTTTTAGAAACTGAGCTTCTATCAAATTTCTTTTGATAATAAACAACAGCATTATCTCCTTTAGTTTTAACATCGTTAAGAATTTTTTTTACAATATTAGCTTTGTTAGAAAAATTAGATTTTCTATTTCGAGAAATAAAATCTAAATCTTTTAAAAATCTATTTTTATTAAATTTTATAATTTTCATACTAAATCTTATGCTTTGGTTTATA